>LKMJ01004104.1_pt1 | contig 13657 bp, 15 predicted proteins | sample 643391 | NCBI WGS metagenome assembly LKMJ01 (sample SAMN04112250, study PRJNA286221) | soda lake metagenome | biome: soda lake; feature: Kulunda Steppe; material: water; isolation source: sample PL-Br10 brine of Picturesque Lake | place: Russia: Kulunda steppe | collected 2010-07
CCGGTGCCGGTGCAGTCGGCTCGGTCGTCGGCCAACTCGCGGCGATCAACGGGTGTCGAGTCGTCGGGACGGCCGGCAGCGACGAGAAAACCGCGTGGCTCACCGACGAACTGGGCTTTGATGCCGCGATCAACTACAAGACGATCGACGACCTCTCTGCAGCGATCGGCGAGGCCTGTCCTGACGGCGTCGATGTCTACTTCGATAACGTCGGCGGCCCGATCACAGACGCCGTCTGGCCACTGTTGAACGTCCGATCGCGGGTGGCCGTCTGCGGGCAAATCTCAATGTACAACGCGACCGAGATGCCGACTGGTCCGCGCAAGCTTACCCAACTCATTCAGTCACGGGCCCGCGTCGAGGGCTTTCTGGTCACCGACTACGAGAACCGCTGGGGTGAGGCCCTCGATCGGCTCTCGACGTTTATCCAGGACGGAACCCTGCAGTATCGGGAGACGATCACCGAGGGGTTCGAGAACGCACCCGACGCGTTCATGGGGCTGTTCGAAGGCGAGAATATCGGCAAACAGCTCGTGAAAGTCGATCCGGACAGCTGACAGGACGACCTGTCGGAAGCCGCACCGATCGATCGCTGACACACTCACGCTGGCCGCCCCTCAGCGAGAGACTCTTGCCGGGCCTGTCCGATCGCCGCCCCGACGAGCAGACAACACAGCAGCCCGGCATACAAGAGCAGATGAACCGGACTGGTCGGCTCGAAAGTGCTCTCGATGAGCCACATGCCGATGAGATAGGCGATCGCCCCGCTGAACGCGAGCATTCCAAGCGAAGCGTCGGTCAGCGTGGTGATGATCGCGCCGATGAGCGTCGCCGTCAAAAACAGGAGGATCACCGTCGGCGTTCCTCCGATCACGTTGGCGACTGCTTCCCAGTAGACGCGTTGGGGTGGCCAGAGGAGATAGCCGATGGCGAACAGTCCGATCGTGCTCACGACGAGTTCGATAGCGCGGCTGCTCACACCGCCGTCTACGGACCCGTCACTGTAGTAGTTCCCGTATTCGGCTGTCCGTGACAGACCCAGAGACGATGAACCGAATCTATATTTTTTGCTCGATCAGCGGACTGGCTCGGTATTGATACGGATCGATGTCCCAGATTACCGGCGATCGCCAGCGCGAATTACATCTGAGAACGGTCTCACTCTACTCTGTCTTTCGCACGGAGTCGCAGTTCAACCCGGGTCCCTCCAGCGTCACTCTCTGCGAAGTCGATCGTCCCGCCGAACCGTTCGATCGTCCACGTCGCGATCCAGAGTCCGAGCCCACTTCCGTGCTGGAGTTCGGTCACCGCGGTGTCACCGGTGATTACCGCTCGTTCGACCGGCGGGATTCCGGGGCCGTTATCCGCGACTGTCATGCAATACCACCCATCAGCGTGGCGATCGGCCGAGATCCACACGGTAGGGTCGCCACTGGGGTTGTGTTCGATCGCGTTCTCGACGAGGTTTTTGAGAGCAATCTCGATCCGATCGGTCGCAGCAATGGGGACCCGATCGGGAAGTTCGACGTGGATGGATGCGTCAGGGTACGCACTTTCTAATCGGGTGGCAACAGAGTGAGCCAGCGGCACGCAGTCGACGGATGCGTCGTCGGAAACGGCCATATTCTCGATTCGATACAGTTCGCCCGCTTTTTGTGCCAGCCGCTGGAGACGGGCGACACCGTCACGAGCCGTGTCGCTCATCTGACGGTCAGTTTCATCTAGCTCTTCGGTGTCGAGTTCATTGAGAACGTGATCAACACTGCCGTCGACCACCGTTAACTCGTTTCGCAAGTTGTGTCGCAGGATCCGACAAAGTACGTCGATGCGATTGCGGTGCTGACGATCGGGTGTAATATCGGTGTAGACGGCAAACCCGTGTCCGTCCTCAGCGGGGACGCCCCGGTAAAGAAACTCTCGAACCCCGGTCGCCGTCTCACGGCGTACGCGGCGGTAATTGATTTTTCCCGACATCGTTCGCTCGTCGAGCCACTCGGACTCGTTTTCGAGCCAAGACGGGACGATATGGTCGTTGAGCGACGAGCCGACGATTTCGTCGGCGTCGTATCCAAATATATCGATGAACGCCGAATTGACACGGCGAACGATCGGTTCGCCGTCGACAAACTCGAACTCGACGATGGCGTCGTGGATGTGATCGGACAGCCGGTGAGATTGATCGGCATCGGACAGCGGGAAACAGCTTCGTGCTGACTCTCCGGCTTGTGAGTGGTCTGTCATACCAGTTACTGTTCCGTTCTGAGAGGATCAGAGGACTGTACAGTTATTAATCCTAGGTTTGCGGAAAGTACTCCGTTTTTTAGCATATTTAGATGACTATCGCCATGAAACCAATTCTATTCTGTTCAATTGGAGTTGTTATTAGACATATGTATTATTGGCTTCCTCGATCGATACGGTCTACGTTCGTGATTTCGAACCGGGCACCACCGTGCTTGCTCTCGGTTACATCGACGGACCAGCCGTGGCCATCGGCGATCTCGGTCACGATCGCGAGCCCGAGCCCGGTTCCGTTGTTCGCTGTCGTCGTTCCGGCTTCGAAGACGGTGCCCCGCCGATCGGGTGCCACTCCGGGTCCGTCGTCTGCAATATAAAAACCCGTATCGAGATCGCCGACTGTAACAGTGACAGCAGGCATGCTCTTCTGTTTCACACTCGATCGCTGCGCGTTCCGCTCCCCTCGTGGCGCTCCCGTTGCGGCGACCGTCGGTCCCGTCTATGCCAGCGTCTCGGACCTTTTCCATAGCTGGCTCTCATACCCGTGCCTAAAGTAGAGTAGTCTTATATTATAATATAGACATGAACATCGATACTAGTATGTTCGAACCGTATGGTTTCCTCGAATGTAATGAAATGAATGTTGAATGAGGTCGTCAGTCAGTCAGCCCGTAGCCGGTCTTGAACAGATAAATATCGATCGCGAGCACGACGGCTGTCAGCGCAGAGAGGACGCCGAGAGCGAGCAACGGTGCGACATCGGCGTAGGCGGCTGGGGCGACCTGCTGGAGGTCGGAGTAGCCAAGCAGGCCGTACCGGACGCTATCGACCATGTAGACCATCGGATTCAGCAGGGAGATCGATTGCCAGAGCGGGTCGAGCATCGTCAGCGAGTAGAAGACGGCTCCGAAGAAGACCAACGGCCGCAGGATGAACTGGGTCATCACGGTCAGATCGTCGAAATCGCGGGCGACGAGGCCGCCGATGATGCCGAACCCGGAAAACAGCGCGGCGATGACGACCATCGTCGCGACGAGAAAGAGGCCGTTCTCGATGCTGATCGGAACGAACAGCCGGCCGATCGCGGCGATGATGACGCCGACGATCAGCCCCCGGACGGCGCTTGCGGCGACGTAGGCGACGACCATCTCGACGTACGACAGCGGCGAGGTCAGCGTCTCGTGGATGTACTCGTTCCACCGGCCGTGGAAGATCGAAAAGGAGGCGTTCTCGAAGGCGTTCGAGATCGTCCCCAACACGACAAGACCGGGGATGAGAAACAGGATGTAGCCAATTCCCTCGACGGGTTCGTCGATCCGGCCACCGAGGATGATCCCGAAGACGGCAAAGTAGAGGACGTTCGTGATCGCCGGCGGCATGAACGTATTCTTGGGTCGGCGGACGAACCGCAACAGCTCACGCCGGAACAGCGATCGGAAGCCGACAGACAACATCAGACGACTCCCTCCTGTTCGCGCTCGCGATCGTCTGTCGCTGCATCCGGGTCGTCACCGGCCGGCTCCGATCGTGTGACGGTCCGATCCTCGCGTTCGGTGAGGTCGACGAAGATTTCTTCGAGCGACGTTCGAGAGATGTCGAGGTCGATGATCTCGTGGCCGGTGGCTTCGAGGTCGTTGAGCAGCCGCGGGGCAGTCGAGCCGCCGTCATCGACGCGAACCTGCAGCCGATCGCCATCGAGCGACGTTTCGAGTGCGTACGGACCGAGGTCGGGCACGACAGCCGGCGGCGAAGCGAGACTGACCTCGATCGTATCCGTCCCTCTCCGTTTCAGCTCATCGGGTGTTGCGACGGTCACCTTCCGGCCCTCGTTGACGATCGCGACCCGGTCGCAGAGCCGTTCGGCCTCCTCGATGTAGTGAGTCGTCAACAGGATCGTGGTTCCTTCCTCGTTGAGTTCGGTCACCAGCTCCCAGAGGTCGTGGCGCAACTGAACGTCGACACCCGCCGTCGGCTCATCGAGAATAAGCAGATCTGGATCGGTGACGAGCGCGCGGGCGAGCAACAGTCGCCGTTTCATCCCGCCCGAGAGCCAGTCGAACCGTTCTTCGCGCTTGTCGTAGATCCCGACGCGTTTGAGCACCTCGTCGGCACGCTCGCTGGCTTCGGCCGGCGGGATGCCGTGGTAGCCGGCTTTGTGCTCTAAGACCTCGTGGATGGGAAAAAACCGATCGACGTTGAACTCCTGTGGCGCGAGGCCGATCGCGTCTCTGGCCTCCCGGTAGTCGGCTTCGACGTCGTGGCCGAAGACGCGTGCCTCGCCGCCGGTTTTGCGAACGAGTCCCACCAGCGTATTAATAAAAGTCGTCTTCCCCGCGCCGTTGGGGCCGAGCAGGCCGAAGAACTCGCCTTCCTCGACAGTCAGCGACAGCTCCTGGAGGGCGCGCAACTCACCGTACTCTTTTACGAGGTCCGTCGTCTCGATGGCCGGTGGCATCGCCGAATCGTCGGCCCCGGCCGCGGTTAAGAATGTTGTTTCCGGTGGTCAGTCAATCTGCGATTTTCGGTTTGCTGCCGACATCGACGGGCCCGCTCTGCTGGGCGATGTCAAACGCGGTCATCAGATCCGATAGGGAGATCAACCCGACGAGGTCCTCCTGACTGTCGACGACGAGCAGGCGGCCGATATCGTCGTTTTGCATGCGTTCGATCGCCGTCATCGCATCCGAGTTGGGAGTGATGGTTTTCAGGTCAGTCGACATCACGTCTGCGACCGTGTAGGCCTCGCGTTCGACGGGATTGATATCCCGGGCATCGGATAGGGTCACGAGTCCGACAAGTCGCTCCCCATCTAGCAGTTGTCTCTCCACGACCGGATACCCTGTGTGGCGTTCGGTGAACATCCGCTGGATCAGTTCGGCGACCGTGGTGTTCGGCTCGACAGTGTGTAGCTCGCGGGCAGGCGTCATGATATCGGAGACGGTCACGCCCTCAAAAGCAGCGCGCATCGTCACCTGCTGGGCCTCACTGGAGGCGGCAATGTAGACGAAAAAGGCGAGTGCGATCAGGATGATGTTGAACGCGAACAGACCGAGCAGCCCCATCGCGATCGCAAACAGTTTGCCAATGCTCGCAGCCTGCTGGGTCGCCTGTGCGTACGGTTGCCCGCGGGCGAGCAACGCTCGCAGCACGCGCCCGCCATCCATCGGAAAGGCAGGAATCATATTGAATCCGGCAAGCGCGACGTTCAGAACAGCCAGATAGGCGAGCACGAACCGCGTGCCATCAAACCCTTCCGGGACCAGATAGAACAGCCCGAACGAGGCGATCCCGACGAGCACGGAGACGATCGGGCCGGCGATCGCGATCGCAAGCTCCTGTCGCCAGTTTTCTGGAATCTCCGAGAGGGCGGCGATCCCACCCAGCAGCCAGAGCGTGATCGAGTCGATCGGATAGCCGTATCGCTGGGCTGTCAGCGAGTGGCCGAGTTCGTGTAGTACGACGCCGACGAACAGTCCGACGGCTGCCCCAAAGCCGAGCAGCCACGGCATCGACCCAGCGGTGATCGCGCCGAGGTCGAGTCCCGCGCCGAGAAACTCGTTTAATAGTTCGCCGACGGGCTCGATCTGGAGCCCGATGAGGTAGGCAAACAACGGCAGGACCAACAAGAACGTAAGATCGAGCTTGATCGGAATCCCGAACAGAGATCCGATCCGGAAACTCCGTAGCATGGCGAATGCTATCAGTGGAACGCTCTTAAGCCCGCTGCCGATCGGCACGGTGTGGAAGCCGATCGGTGGCTACTGGGCGGTGTCTCGGTCGGTGAGAAATGCCGTGGTTAGCGCGGCAACTTCGGAGCGAAAGGCGGCCATATCGCCGTCCCACCGGGAGAGTCGCGTGCCAGCTTCGCGAGTGATCGATTCGAGCGTCCGCTCGTACAGCGTCTCGACAGTCACGGGCTGGCCACGGTCGGCCAGCGACGACGCGAGCCGTTCGAACCGTTGCTGGGTCGCATACTGGGCCGCACACGCTGTCGGCGACGCATCGATCGGCTCCGGCTCGGCGATCGGTTCGAATTCGGGATGGCGAAGTATTGCCCGATCGCCCTGCTTGGTCCTGATGACGACACCCTTGGGAGGGCCATCGTACCACGCCGACTGTGGAATCGCGTACGAGTCGGGATCGAAGTCGCGGGCACGGCGTTCGCGTTCGAACACGTTCACCGGCGTAAGCCCAAGCCGATCGAAAATCGCGTCGACAGCGTCGGGTGGCCGGAACCGACCTGTCGTCTCCGACCAGATGTCGACACCGAGAACCGATGGAAGCCGCTCCCAGTCGTAATCGATCGTCTGCTTCTGTGTCGCAACCGTAAAAAAGACGATTTCATCGACGTCGCCGACAGCACGTTCCAAGGCGTGTCGATCGAGCCGTGTCTGGACGTGTCTGACGGCATGTTGGTAGGGATCCGGGACTGCCGTCGCCGTCTCGTAGACACGCCTCCCATCACCAAACTGGATGCGACCAGTGTCTTGGAGTCGGAACCGAAACGGTGCGCCGTCGATCTGTTCGGTGAGCCAGAGATGGCCGGTCAACTCGGGGACAGCGTCGATCGATGGGATCGATGGAAACGGTTTCATCCGGTGTGTGTCGGTACGATCGGGATGCGGTTCAACGCTGTGGCTCTGGGAGTATCGGTCCGTGACAGCCAAAATCAATACATATAAACACAATAATACTGGTTAGGGAATATGTACTCACTACACCATAGATTTATACACGTCTTCGCCGTCGCTACTGGTACGATGATGGAACAACAGTTCGCACCCGCCCAGGTCGAAACACTGCCAACCGAGCTCAGCTCCCCACAAGCAAAACTCGTCTATCTCTACCTCGATGCGACCGGCGGCGCGACCCTTGGCGATATGAAAGAGACGCTGTCGATGCAGAAAATGGGCATTCTGAGCGTGCTGAGTTCGCTGTCGACGGATAATCTCGTCGAGAAAAACGGTTCGACGTACGTTCCGGCCTAATACTGATTAGCGTCATCAATTACCGCCGACCCCGTTAGGGCGATCAGGGTGGCGCAACGCGCCACTGGCAGCCGGATGTAATCCGGCGACGGGCGGTAACAACAGACACTAATCAGTATAACAGGCTGCCAGCTGGTTCGATCGTCCGGTTTTGCACCTCCCCATCTCGTTGTCTGTTTTTGTGAGAGGCACTCATGCAGCGTGCCGATCGAACCACACGACACCGACGCGGTGGTTCGAAGCCTTTATCCGCGCGGTAGGCTTCCGTTTTCGTAAGTAATCACAACCATGTCAGACAAACCCGCCTCAATGTACCGGGAGATCAGTAAACCGGCCTACACGCGCCGCGAATACATTACTGGGATCCCCGGCTCGAAGATTGCACAGCACAAGATGGGCGATATCAAAGCCGACCCCGAAGACTACCCCATCCAGATCAGCCTCGTCACCGACGAAGAGGTCCAGATCCGCCACGGCTCGCTGGAGTCCTCCCGGCTCTCGGCGAACCGCCATATGCTGAAAAACGCCGGCGAAAAGAAGTACAAAATGATCCTGCGAAAGTTCCCCCACCACGTCATCCGGGAGAACAAGCAGGCAACCGGTGCGGGTGCAGACCGTGTCTCCGACGGAATGCGCCAGTCGTTCGGGAAGATCGTCGGCACCGCCGCACGAATCGACGCCGGCGATCGGATCTTCACGATCTGGTGTGACGTCGACGACGCCGACCACGCCAAAGAAGCGTTCCGCCGTGCGTACAACAAGATCACGCCGCCGTGTCGGATCGTCGTCGAGCGAGGCGAAGAAGAGCTCATCTCGTAGTCCACGCTCCCTGCTCGGGTAGACTTTTGAGCATCTACTCCTGAGTGGCGAGTATGCTCGATCTCGCAGTTGCAAACAACCAGGAGACGTTCCAGCGGATGCGCGAACCGCTTGCCGATCGGGGAATCAGGGCCCACCACGTCCCCGTCTCGGAGCGAACAGTGCCACTTGGGGCAGACGCCCCATGGACTGACGAGGAGTACGATGTCGGGTTCGTCTACCCCGGCCGACTGATGGAAGGCGGGGTAGGAAACGCGATCATCGACGTGCCGTGGCTCAACGATCGGGAGACGATTCTCACCTCACGGAACAAAGCCGAGGTGATCGCCCGGCTCAATCGGGCCGACCTGCCGGTACCCGAGTCGGTGTACGTCTCGAACACTGTCGACACCGACGAGCTCGTCAGCGTCTTCGATCGGTTCGAGCCACCGATCGTGGTCAAACCCAACTCGACGACAAGAGGGGTTGGCGTGGCGAAAGCCCACGATCTCGACTCCTTTCTGGGCATCTGTGATTATCTCTCTCTTGTCCACGACTACCGGGCGACCGGCGATCGGTCGTTTCTCGTCCAGGAGTATCTGCCGGAGGCGACGGACTACCGCGTGATGGTTCTCGACGGAGAGTACGTCGGCGCCGTCGAGCGGCGACTCCCCGAGCCAGCGATGGCGGCCGGCCAGTGGAAACACAACGTTCACCGGGGTGCAGAAGCAACCGGTGTCTCGCTGCCAGCGGCGTGGCGCGAACTCGCCGAATCGGTTGCAGCCGAACTCGACATCCCGTTTCTCGGCGTCGATCTACTCGCCACCGACGATCGGGTCCTGATCAATGAGACGAACGCCCGGCCGACGATCGATACGGCGACGAAGTACGAGTCGGGGTTTTACGATCGGCTGGCAACAGCGATCCGCAGTCGCTGTCGGTGACCGTATCGGGAACGCCGATCGCAGATCCGGACCATCTGCTACCCCGTGTTCCGTATGCCGCCGTCGACGAGGAGCGACTCAGCCGTGATGTGGCTGGCCATATCACTCGCGAGAAACAGCGCTGCGTTGGCGATGTCAGTCGGCTGTGCCAGTTTTCGGAGTGGGATCTGCTCTTTGATCGCTTCCGCCTGTTCGAAACTGATTCTCATATCTTCAGTTATCATGGCTGTCTCGACCTGACCAGGGAGGATTGCGTTGACTCGAATCCCATGTGGCCCGAGTTCGTCGGCCAGTGAGTGCGTGAGCGATCGAATCCCACCTTTCGCCGTACAGTAGGCTGCCAGCCCCCCGTATCCATGGAGGGCAGTGATACTCGACATGTTCACGATCGAGCCACCTCTGCCCTGTTCGATCAGCCGCTCTGCGGCACGTTGGGAGCCAATGAAGACGCTGTCGAGGTTGATCGCCAGCAACTCCTGATACGCCTCGAGATCGATCTCCGTGATCGGAGCCATCGGGCCGACCACACCCGCGTTGTTGACCATGATATCGAGGCCACCAAACTCGTCTGCAGCGTCGATCGCCGTCGCGAGCGCGTCCGGATCGGTTACGTCACACTCGACATACACCGCGTCGGCGTCGGTCTCCTCGGCAATCCGTTCGTGTGTCGGCTGGCCGCCCTCGCGTGGCTCCTGTCGAATATCCGCGACGACGACATCGGCTCCAGCCGTGGCAAACGTCGTCGCGATCGCACGACCGATGCCGCTTGCTGCGCCGGTGACTACCGCAGTGTCATTATCGAGTAAATTATCCATGAAAGAAAATTCTAATAACCGTATATTAAATTACCGGCACCGGCCAGTGTATCAGTACAGGCGTGACACACAACCAGCGACAGCTGATCCCCGAAACCGCTCGACCGCGACGCAACCGTATACCCAACTCCGGATTACTCGAGGCTGATACCCGAAGACTGTTCGGCGGGGTCGAAGACGACTTCAAGGACGCCGTTGTTATAGGTCGCCGCGGCCGTGTGTTCGTCGACACGTTGTGGCAACGAGACGCGTTCGTCGTACTGGCGGTGGTCGCTCTGGGCAGAGATGGTCAGCGTTTTGCCATCACATTCGAGATCGATGTTCTCTTTTTCAACGCCCGGTAGGTCGGCGACGACGCGGACCTCGTCGTCGGTGTCGTGGATCGCCACGTGCGTGTCCATTCCAAACCCGTTGTCGACACCCCCTGTCGAATCGAAGCCAACACTGTCGGTTCCGTTCATCATCTCGTTCATCATTCGTTCGATCTCGCGAAACAGATCGTCGAAGGGTTCGTCGCGGTCGTCTCTGCGCATGGCTGGATGTAGGGAGGGGAGGTCCAAAAACTTTCCCCGCCTACCCACCCCCAGCGATCGATTTCAGGCGAATAGCGCTCAGTATCATACTGAGTAGTGTCCGTAGTTACCCCTGATCGCCAGTAACGGGTCGGCGATCAGGGGTAATTGATGACGCGAATCAGTATCAGTCGGCGGTCTGGGGATCAGCAGTCAGATCCTCCCGATCGCGGAGTCGATCGAGGCTGATGCCGAGTGTTTCGTTCGTGAGCCGACGGCTTTCCGGACCAGTCAGCCGACCAGAAAGCGCACGGAGTGCGTCGATGTTCTCGGGGACGACATCGGCTTCTTGGTGGATCGCCTGCATGCAGTACAGATCCCGGCCACGGAGCGTAACTGACTCCTCCCAGATGCAGTTTTCCCAGATATCTCCTCGCGGACGGCCGGCATCGAGCGCGAAGTCTTTGAGCGTCCCTGCGCCGTCGATGTTGCTGTAGGCTGGAATCGTGAGCAGACGGTCTTCCGTCCGGAGCAACTCACGAACCTGTCGTTCGTCGGCAGGTTCAGTGTCGAGAGTCACGTTGACTGCGTGGACGTGCATCATCGTCGTTGGGACTTTCAGCCCGATCGTATCGATATCGATGCTGGGGAAGATGGTCTGGACGTCAGGGCCGTGGTGAGACGGAATCGAAACGGGGTCCGGAACCGCGTCATTGATCGGGCCGCGATCGGTCTGGCCGGGGTCGCCGCCGCGTCTGATCAGCGTCACCCGAGCTTTGTCGATGCCGTACTGTTCGTCGAGTGGCGCAAGGAGTCGTGAAAGCCCGGTCGTGTTACAGGAGACCACCCGAACGTACGTTGCGGCATCGGCCTCGTCGTAGTTCGCACGGGCGTTGAAACTCATTTCGGCGACGGTTGCACTCTCACCACCCTGAAAAACCGCTGGCGTGTCGTGACGTTCGTACAGCGGGCGGTTGGCCGCGCCCACACCGGCTGGCGTCGCGTCGATCATCACGTCGCTTTCGCTGATCAAATCACTGATAGTTCCGGCCGGGTCGATCCCGACTTCGCGGAACGAACCGAGCTGGTCTTCGTCGGCAACGTAGACGGGGTATCCCGTCTCGGCTGCACCGATCGCGACGTACTCCGGACTCCGTTTTGCGACGCCGTGGACGACCATATCGGGCTGAGCCCGAATCGCATCCGCGACGCGTTTGCCGATGGTTCCGTATCCGTTGACTCCGACCCGTAGCATACGACTCACTCTCCAGCAGCAACCTTCATAATCTTTTTGCAAGGATATGATAGATCTTCACTCGGAATTGAGTAGTCAAGGGAATTTTGGAACGTGTTGGCGATCGAACCAGCGTCTGCTGTTGAGTGGCCCAGACCAGTTAAGAAACAATTTTAATGATGGGTTGTGACTACTCAAATATGAGTGAATATTCACAGCAGGGGAATCAGCTGGACGAACCGCTTCGGATCGGTCTCAACGGCTTTGGTCGAATCGGGCGAAACGTGTTGCGAGCGGCAGTCTCCTACGACGATGTCGAGATCGTCGCGATCAACGACGTCATGGACAACGACGACATGGAGTATCTGCTCACCTACGACTCGGTACACGGCCGAGTAGACGATGTCTCACGTGACGGTGACACGCTGTACATCGGCGACAGCGAGGTCCAGCTGCTCTCCGAGCGCGATCCAAGCGAGCTGCCGTGGGACGAACTCGACGTCGATGTCGCCTTCGAGGCAACCGGCCTGTTCCGAACGCACGACGACGCCGCACAGCATCTCGAGGGTGGCGCAGACAAGGTCATTATCTCGGCCCCACCAAAAGGCGACAAGCCGGTCAAAACGATCGTCTACGGCGTCAACCACGACGAGTACGACGGCGAGGACGTCGTCTCGAACGCCTCCTGTACGACGAACTCCGTCGCACCAGTCGTCAAAGTGCTCGACGAGGAGTTCGGCATCGATTCGGGGCTGCTGACGACCGTTCACGCCTACACCGGCACGCAGGCCCTGATCGACGGCCCAAGCGGCAAACGCCGCCGTGGCCGTGCCGCCGCCGAAAACATCATTCCAACGTCGACCGGGGCGGCGATCGCCACCACCGAAGTGCTCCCGCAACTCGAAGGCAAACTCGACGGAATGGCGATGCGTGTCCCAGTTCCGAACGGCTCGATCACCGACCTCACTGTCGACCTCGAAGCTGACGTGACCAAAGAAGAACTCGCTGATGCAATCCGCAGTGCTGCCGACGACGAACTCGCCGGCGTACTCGGTTACACCGATGAGGAGATCGTCTCCCGAGATATCCTCGGCCTGCCGTTTTCCTCGTACGTCGACCTCGAATCCACGATGGTCCTCGAAGACGGCCTCGTGAAACTGCTGGCGTGGTACGACAACGAGTACGGCTTCTCGAACCGAATGCTCGATCTCGCCGTGCTCGTCGCCACCGAGTAATCGACTGCAACACTCGTTTTTGCCGTATTGAGGTTTATATTCGATCGGGCAGCCAGAGACCGCAATGGTCGACCTTACGTGGGAAATCGATCACTGTGAGGGAATCACGTTCGTTGCAGCGACCGTCACGAACACACAGCTGACTGCACAGCGAGTTCGCATCGCAACCTGTCTCGAGGGGCCGACGTGGCCACCTCGACACAACGGAGTCACTGCTCCCGAGTGGGACGACGGTATCTGGGAGGGAGTCATCGATCCCGGGCGTCACCGCGGTGTCGGCTTTGCAACGCCAGCCCCGCCAACGACACCACCGATCGAACTCGTCTCGGTCAGTCGTGTCACCGACCGATCGGCGACCACAACAGAGATACTCGCCTCGCTTTCGGCGTCGACACCGCCCGTCGATGTCTGTACTGACCGATGATCGTCGCCGTTGCTGGCGGAAAAGGTGGTGTTGGCAAGTCCACGATCGCGGTGGCACTCGGTCGTGCACTCGATGCCGTCGTCGTCGACGGCGACCTCGCGACGCCTGACCTCCCCTGTGGCCACGGCCCCACACTCTCCGACGTGCTTGCCGATCAAGCCGAGCCACTCGATGCCGTCTACGAACGGAACTCAGTACAGTATCTTCCCTGTGGTCGCGCACTCGCCGGCACTCGGAGCGCCAAACTGACGGCGTTTTCCCGTGTCGTCGATCGGCTCGAACGGTCGTATAGCCGAGTCATCATCGACTGTCCCGCCGGGCTGGCACGCGATGTCGGCGTCGAACTCGAAAGCGCCCAGCTCGCCGTGCTCGTGACGACGCCGGAGCGATCGGCGCTCGGAGACGCACTTCGGACCCACGAACTCGCGCTCGCACTCGATACCCCGATCGCCGCAGTCGTGCTCAACCG
>LKMJ01004106.1_pt1 | contig 13653 bp, 12 predicted proteins | sample 643391 | NCBI WGS metagenome assembly LKMJ01 (sample SAMN04112250, study PRJNA286221) | soda lake metagenome | biome: soda lake; feature: Kulunda Steppe; material: water; isolation source: sample PL-Br10 brine of Picturesque Lake | place: Russia: Kulunda steppe | collected 2010-07
CGACGACCGCGGAGGCGGTGAAAGTGTTCGAAGGGCTGTATCGCGATGTGAATATCGCGCTGGCGAATGAGTTGGCGACCTTTACCGACGAGTTTGGCGTCGATGTTCGCGAGGCCATCGACGTGGCGAACACACAGCCGTTCTGTGACATCCACGACCCCGGCCCCGGTGTGGGTGGCCACTGTATTCCCTTCTATCCGTACTTCGTGACCGACCCTTTTGAGACGGATGCGCCTGTGTTGGAGACCGCACGGGAAGTAAACGATTCGATGCCTACGTTTACTATTGGTAAGTTGCGCGAGGAGTTCGACGCTGAGGGATCGGCCATCGGAGACGCGTCGGTTCTCGTGCTCGGGTTGACGTATCGACCTGGCGTTGAGGAGATTCGTGCATCACCGTCGCTAGCGATTAGTCAGGAACTGTCTGCTGCTGGGGCGGATGTCTATGGCGTCGATCCTATGCTTGAGGATGTGTCGGCGTTTGAGCTAACGAATCTCTCTCTCGACGAGAGCTACAAGTATGACTTCGACGGCATCGTACTGGTGACGCCACACGAGGACTTCGAAGCTATCGAGTGGGATCGACTCGGGCGCAAGGAGGGGAGTGTCGTGATCGACGGTCGGGATACACTCACGCTGAACGAGACGAGACATCGTGTCTATACGATTGGGAGTGGTTACAGATGAGCGAAATAACACAACTGGACGAAAAGCATGCCACAGTTGCCGGACAGGCAGACGAACGAATCAGGCCTAAGACAGCCTGTATAGTCGGATTGGATTACGTCGGATTACCACCGGCTGTCGAGTTTGATCAGGTGGATTGCGTGAATAATGGAGGTTTACAATAACCATGTCTCAAATTAAAACAACACCTAAAGAGTATCCTCTAGAAGTGCAGGATGAGAATAGAGAACTCACTGAAATATTCGTTGCGATTCCAGCCTACAATGAGGAGGCTGCCATTGGAAGTGTAGTACTCTCAGTACAGGAGGTAACAGAGCGTGTTTTAGTCGTCGACGACGGGAGCACTGATTCGACTGCCGAAATTGCCAAACGAGCTGGCGCGGAGGTTATCAGGCACAACGAGAACCGTGGGAAGGGTGCAGCCGTCCAGACGATTCTTGCCGAAGCCCAGAGCAGAGAGTTTGAAGCATTCGTGTTGCTCGATGGAGACGGTCAGCACATTGCCGAGGATATTCCAAATGTGGCCGAGCCCGTTCTGGACGGTGAATGTGATATGTCTATCGGGAGTCGATATCTAAAGGGTGAAAAGACCGAAACGCCACTGTATCGCCGAGTTGGTCAGAAGACACTCGACTTGTTGACGGCAGGCTCCTCGGGTACGTCATTGACTGATTCACAGAGTGGCTTCCGTTCACTCTCATCCAACGCTGTAGAGCAAATGGCGATTCGGACAGATGGTATCGGCGTTGAAAGTGAGATGATTGACAGGGCGACCACCAGGGGCCTCGAGATCGAAGAGGTGCCTATCGACGTGAAATACGAGGAAGTAGACGGACAGACCTACAATCCATTTCACCATGGGTTGTCTGTAGTGGTGTTTCTTTTGCAGCTTATCAGAGATAAGCATCCAATGGTGTTCTTCGGGTTGCCGGGACTCGTGTTGCTTGGTTTCGGTGGTGCGTTAGTGACTAATGCGGCGGTTTTGTATCAAGTTAGTGGCGCATTCCATCAGTGGCGCGTTTTATTCGGTGGGTTCATGGTGATAATTGGAATGATGGCACTGTTTAGTGGATTGGTATTAAATCAGATTAATAATATGATGACACGTTTTGAGACATGAACTGGTCGTTGAGAGTTGTTTGGAACTCAAAAATTCACAATGAGAATGGAAAACCACGCAATCAATTGTGGGTGTTGAAATGACTGGAACTACTGATTCAATTAGATTCGCATTTTTTACAAACACACCAGCACATGTACACTTATACAAACACACTGTTGAATATCTTGAACAAAGTGGGTACAAAGTCCGAGTGATGGCGAGAGACTACGGCTGTACTAAGACTCTTCTTAACTACTACGATCTTCCGTATCAGATATATGGGAAGTGTGATACTGAAAAAAATTCTCTCGTTAAAGAATTACCAAATCATTTTTACAATATATTCTTACAAATGCGAGAATTTGAACCTTATTTGATATTTGGAATGGGGGGATACTCTGCGTTTGCTGGTGCAGTTACGAGAACTCCCGTCGTTTCGGTTCTTGATTCAGAGCCAACATCAATAGACTATACCGCATCAAAACCGTTTGTCAGTGCTTTTCTTACACCACATGCCTTCCGAAAGGATCTCGGCAACAAACACTATCGATTTACTGGATTCAAAGAAACTGCATATCTGCATCCTGATGTGTACAGTGCCAGTGACGAGGATGTACGAGAGAAATTGCAGGTAGGGGAAGTCCCATATATCGTGTTACGGTTCAATGCGTTTGGATCTCATCATGACGTAAATCACGCAGGATTCAGTCGGGAGCAAAAAGAGACGCTCATAAACGAATTGAGTCAGTATGGTTCAGTATTCGTTTCCGACGAGGGTGATAGCTTAGATATTGAGGCAACTGATGGATACGCATTTGAGTTACATCCAGCACTGATGCACGACGCACTTGCGAATGCTGACCTTCTCGTCGCAGATACCCAGACAATGGTCACAGAAGCGGCCCTGCTGGGAACCCCAGCGATTCGGTCAAACTCGTTCGTTGGTGACTCTGATATGGGCAATTTCAAAGAACTCGAAAAACAGGGGTTGATTTACAATCTCGAAGAGTTCGAGGATGTGCTTCAGCAGTCCATTGCCCTCCTCGAAGATTCAGCGACAGCCGAAAAGTGGGAACAGGTACGTGAAGAATATCTCTCCGAGAAGGTGAATCTGACCAAACTAATACTCGACATCACGACAGCGTTTGCAACAGAAGACGATGTCGAAGTTGTAAAGATAATCAGGGACCACCCACAATTACATCAACAATGAATGTTCTAACGATTGTCGGTGCTCGGCCACAATTTATCAAGGCGTTTTCTGTCTCGAGGGTGCTTCGGGAGAACAACGACGAAATCCTCGTTCATACGGGCCAACATTACGACGAGGAACTGTCCGGGGTGTTTTTCGAGGAACTGGGAATTCCTGACCCGGATTACAATCTCGGAGTCGGCTCTGGTAGCCATGGCCAACAGACTGCCGCGATGATTGCAGAGATAGAGGCCGTTCTTGAGAAAGAGAATCCGGAGGTGGTACTGCTCTATGGCGATACGAACTCAACACTGGCAGGTGCAATTGCGGCTTCGAAGCTTGGTCTAGTTGTTGCTCATGTTGAAGCAGGGCTCCGGAGTTACAACCGGAACATGCCCGAGGAGATAAATCGAGTCCTTACAGATCACGCAGCAGACCTGGTATTTCCACCGAGTGAATCGGCCGCTACAAGGTTACGAGAAGAGGGGATAACCGAGAGTGTGCACGTCGTTGGTGACGTAATGTACGACTCGATTCTATGGGCGCGAGGAGTTGCTGCGGAGCGGTCGACGGTACTTGACGGTCTCGGATACGACGAAGGAGAGTTCGTTCTTGCGACAGTTCACCGTGCCGGGAACACCGACGACCCGGGGAAGTTGGCGGCTATCGTCGACGGACTTTCACGCGGTTCCTTGCCAGTCGTCCTTCCGGTTCACCCGCGGACAAAAAAGCGGTTGCGGGAGTGCGACCTCTGGGAGCGGGCGACGGATGTGCTCGATATTATCGATCCTGTTGGATATCTTGATTTCATCCGATTGCTCGACGGGGCCGAGCGGGTTGCGACGGATTCAGGTGGCGTCCAGAAGGAGGCGTTCTTCCTTGATACGCTGTGTGTGACGATGCGCGAGGAGACGGAGTGGGTCGAGACAGTCGAAAGTGGTTGGAACGTGCTGGTTGGGGCTGATAGCGATGCAATTGAGCGTGAGTTGACTGTCGAGCAGTCACCCAATAAGAAATCGACTCCTTACGGTGACGGAAACGCCGCGGAAAAGATTGTTCGCGTACTGGATGAGCATACCAACGGTCGAGATTGACTATGTTCGACGACTACGAATTTGCGCTCTGTTTGACACATGACGTTGACCGACCGTACAAGACGTACCAAGGGCCGTACTACGCTTTAAAAGAGCGTAATACGTCACACCTTAGGTCACTGTTTAGTCCGGAAAATCCGTACTGGCAGTTCGAAGAAGTTATGAAATTAGAAGACGATTTAGGGGTCCGGTCCTCGTTTTATTTCCTCAACGAGAAACGATTGTTACGAGAAAAGCCGGTACGCGAATGGTTTCGACCGACCAATTGGATTCGGTATACTGGTAACTACCGCATCGACGACCCCGACATCGTGGATGTGATTCGGCGGCTAAATGAGGGCGGGTGGGAAGTTGGACTGCACGGGTCGTTCGACTCCCATTCGGATAGGGAACGACTCGCATATGAGAAACAGAAACTGGAGCGAGTGCTCGGTGATACGGTTGTTGGCGGTCGCCAGCACTTCCTGAATCTGGAGCGACCGGAGACGTGGGAGTATCACCGCGAGATTGGATTGCAGTACGATGCAAGTCTCGGCTCCAGTACGGAGTACGGATTTCAGCATGGGTATGACGTGCTTCGTCCGTTCGACGACGAGTTCGTAGTGTTTCCCCTGACTGTGATGGAGGTTGCGCTGGTCGAAGGGACTGGAAACCTCGACAAAGCGCGTGCCGAGATCGACAGATTGCTTTCCGTAGCTGTTGAAGAAAGTGCTGTTATGAGTGTGCTGTGGCATCCGCGTCTGTTTAATGAGGTGGAATTTCCTGGTTTCAAAGATTTGTATCGATACTTTGTACTTCGTGCCGATGAACATAACGCTTGGATAGGACCGTGTGAGAAATTATATAAGCAGCTGAATTAACAATGATAACAAAAGCTCAAATTTACGTAAACACAGCAAATTACTTTATGCGTTCTAGATTGCATCGCACGGATATCGAATTGCCGTTAATCGGCGGTGGGAAAGTTGGATCTGTGAATGAACAAGAGATTGACGACGTTCTAACACAGTATGACGATGACGTTGTGTTCGTCCATGCTGGACTCAGCAATATCAAAAGTGCATTTGATACCAACCCGTATGAATTTTTATTAGACAAGCTTGACAAACACTTCAAAAGCATTCTAGCACCAGGATTTACTCCCTCGTTCGGGTCGTCAGGAATTTACCACAAGCAATACTCAAAACCAGAGTATGGCGCATTTTCGCGGTTATTCCTCCAAGACTCTAATTACAGAACTGACGACGCAATACACTCTATCCTTGTTCGTGGTGACTATCGCTTCGAAGAATATAATCACAATAAAAGTTTTGGTGAGAACAGTTGCTGGTGCAAACTTGAAGAGAACAACGTTCTTTACCTAAATATTGGCACTCCTTGGATTATTAGTACCCAACTACATCACATTGAACACAAAATGGATGTCCCGTATCTCCAGCAGACAGAACATCCCGGCGTGATATATCATGATTCAACTTCACATAATGAAACTATACAATACAATCATAAGTATGAGTACCCGATAAAATGGAATCGACACAAAATAGCACGTGCCCTCCGTCAGCATGGTCGTCTCTCAATTAATGATTTTCGTGGATTGAACGTTTTTTTCTTTAGAGCTGGTGATCTGCATCAGATTCTCACAAATAAAATACGATCAGATCCATATTACTTAGTAACATAAAACTGGTGATGCAAGTGAAAAGTAATATTATGCCACGAATCTATTTGGAAAATATACTTAGATACTCTCGTGACCAAAATTATAAAGGATATGACTATTCGGATGGACTAAGTAGTAAGCTACTCCAAGTGCTACCAGTTGAAAACAAGTGGGTGAATATTGCATTTCAGGAGAGTGCAAAACGAGCACCGGTCAACATCCGCCCTATACTCCTCATTCCAAAGCGGCGAAGTTTCATGGGTTCAGGATTGTTCGTTATGGCAAACTTGACAGCATATGATTTGACAGAACAAAAGTTCTATCTTGACCAAGCTGAGATGCTCATAAACTGGCTACTTGAGACCAGACGAACAAAACCATTCGGTTGGGGCCATAATCACGCTATCCAAACTCTCCATACTACAGTCAGGCGGAACACACCGAGTATCGTTTCAGGCACTTTTGTTTCATTAGCAATATTGAACTTTAGCAAATATCGTAACACGGAAGCATATGAATTAATTAGGAAGCATGTACCCAAGTTCATTTACGAGACCTTAGATTATACCGAATTTCATTCTGGTGCTCGTATTAAATATAAACCAACACAAAAGGATGGTGTATATACAATTAATGCGAACGCCCTTGGGGCGCGTTTATTGATGGAGTTGTATCACGAATTCGGGGAAAAAATATATCGAGAGCAAGCAGAAGCGATTCTTGATTACGTGGCTTCCCAGCAGACAACAATCGGGGGTTGGAAATATACCGATCCACCTTCTGCGTCGCACCTTTCGATGGACAACCACCACAATGGATTTATCATTGAGTCCTTTTTGCGCCACAAACAGATTACTGGGAGTGGCAGGTACAGTGAAGAATTAGAAGAAAGCCTTTCATTCTACAAGGAGATGCTGTTCACTGACGAGGGAGCACCAAACTGGGACGAAGAGAACCAATATCCGAGAGATATTCACGCCTCTGCTCAGGGTATCATTACGTTCTCGGAAGCGGGTGATACCGAATTTGCACGGAAGATACTAAATTGGGCACTTGACAATCTCTACGCTGGTGACGGGCGGTTCTACTACCGAAAGCAGAAGTTCTACACCAAGCGATTTACATTGATGCGGTGGTGTCAATCATGGATGGCATTCGCAATTTCGACATATCTTTCGAAGGTTGAAACTACTTCGTAAGACGGTTCATTCGATATATCCTAGATCCCTAAGCCGGTCTTCGACATCACCAGAATCTTTGTCATTTAGCCGTTGAGTGGTTGTCGAGACTTCGTATGACTTGTACATCGTCTCTCGCTTGTACGCATCTGAATCTATCGAAAATAGATTTTTCACTACCTTTCCGTCCGATTCACATGGAACGGGATAATCCATCGAATGCAGGACAGTTGGCGTGATATCTACGACGTTACTCTCATTGATTCGCTTGTTTTCGTTTATAGAAGGCCCCCATGCGATGAGGATACCTTCGGGTCGATGACCTGCTTGTTCCACCACTGAGGGGCTGAAGACGGCTTCTGTAGCGTGGGGCTTCAAGCCATACCCCGGTTTCGGTTCAATCACCAAATCGGGCGATTCTTGGTCAGTTGGATAGAGTTCGTTTCCATCGTAGATTTCAAGTACAGTGCGCCCGGTTTCAGGATATTCTAGATTACTGAATAATTCAACTAATTGCCTTTTCACCTGAGGGACGTCAGAGGTTTCCACAACCCCCTCAATAAATCTATCGTCGTTTATATATACTGCTCCGTATCTATGCTGCATGAATGCAATCGTCTCACTGTACTCAATATCGAAATTTATGTTACTTCCAGGGATTGTCTGCAGGATTGAATCAGATAGACTGTTCGGCAATCGTTCAATAACAGCGTCTCCGGATATATTAAAAATATCTAATATCGTTTTCAGGGTAGACTTGGTCATACCGATACGTGAGAGCATGTTTCTCCCGGCGGACGCCTGCTTTGTGATGAAATCGTGCTGCTGCAACACTGAATTGACATGGACTAGCGTGTCCAGCTTTCCGAATCCGTGATCGGACACAACAAACAGATTTGTCTCGGTCTCCTCAATCTCTTTGAGGAGATCACCAATTATAGAGTCAATTTTCTGATAGTGGGATATAAGAGTCTCGGTATCCCACAGTAGATGCTGAATCCGATCGGGAGCCGTAAAGACAAAAAAGAAAAGTTCCCAATCCTCTTCAAGGAGGTTAAATAATAGTTCTTTTCTCGCAGCCAGAAGTGTTTCTAGCTCTTCTACGAATCGTTCTTCTTGATCTCGGTAGTTTCCCCACTGGAGTCCGATCCGATAATCGTCTATGTTCCGAACCGTCGAAGCATACTCTTTAGGATAGGTTAACTGATGATTCAGACTTGGCGTTAACATTCCTGACACCATCACGCCGTTGAACTCCGTAGGAGGATATGTCATCGGAACGTTCCCTACGACAGCCGAATCAACCATTTCCCAGATTTTCGAACATTTGATGTCCGTGCTATCGTACCGCCTGACGCTATAATCAGATGCGAGTTTCTGAAATCCATATATTCCGTGTTTGTCTGGGTTTACCCCCGTGAAAATGCTGGGCCACGCGAGTGGGGTGGTCGCTGGAACCGTACTTTGTAATGGCCCGCAGGTGCCTTCTTTAACCAATCGTTCCAGGTTTGGTAATTTCCCATTAGATATCCACTCGTTTAATAAATCCCACGGAACTCCGTCCAGTCCGAGTACTACAGTGCTAGGATTCCTCATTACGCACCATTTCACTCATTTCACCAATAGTCTTTACGTCTAATCGATTGTGCGACATCATTTCACTGACATACAAAAGAATCGATTCTAAACGTTCAAAATGGTACTCATACTTGAAATCGTTCGGATGCATTCTTATGTGGAATGTGCCTTCCGTGGCGATTGCTCTCCGTATTCCTTTCAAACATTGTGATAGTGTCCTATCTTGTAATATATTTGTTATTTTGTGTGCCATTCCTTCGAAACTAAAAATATAAAATGAGCTAGGTACGTTAACTAGATCTCCCTCTATTCGTGGTTGAGACAACGGAGGACTGGTCACATTCAAAAGATACGTCATAAACTTCCCGGGCTTGTAGATCGATGTTCCCTCATACCAGCGAGGGTTGGCAGTGCCACGGTACGCCGTGAAACCGTACTCAGATAGTATATCGGTATATTGGATGTTATGACGTGGATAAACAAACGTATCGAACGAAAGACCGATTTTATCTGCTAGATTTACACAAGTCTCAAGTTCATGTCGAAACAAATCTTTGGAGATGTCATCAGAACCGGCCTCAACATGGGAAAATGTGTGACAGCCAATCTCATGCCCGGTAGACGACGAGACTAGATTGTCTACCAATTCTGAGCCATACCAGGTTGGATTGGCGCTCTCGTTCGTTCCCGGATCGGCATCAAACCATCCATCTGGATACTGGCCGGAATTGTGTTCGCCGCAACAATTTTCCAGAAATAAGTGGCCGACAACGGCCCATGTTGCCGGTATATCATATTGATCGAATAGTGACTGAACTTGCCTCCATGCTACTCGACTATTCGATAACCATGATGGTTGCTGAATATCGTGATAACCCCAAGACAGCTCAGCATCCAATGAGAATACTATAGTTCCAGTCGAAGTTACCATATATTATAAACGATCCACTACATATTAATCTTGTATATTCGCAAATGGTGGTTATCAAACATCTTATTGGATTTGGGTTTATTTTCAAGGTAATTAAAGTCATCTTCGGTAAATAAGAGCTCTCGATACAAACTTGTTTCAAGTTCATAATCTGTGTTGGTAACTGTCAGGTACGCAGAATCCGCTATCTCTCTCTCGAATGAGTGATTCGTGAAATTGGGATCGATACTTCGGTCTACAGTCCGGTGATTCGGTCCTACGTACTCTTCATGCGCCATTGAGTGGGGACCATTGACAACATCCGCGAAGCGGTATACTCGAATACGAGTCTCATAGAAGTAGGTATCTGCAGCCTGGTATTCGAAGATGGATTCATAGCCTTGAACTTGCCCCTCTGTGACGTGTGGAGTACCTTGATAGATATACGGAGACGGAAATACAACCAGTAACGAGACCACAATAAATAATATCAGAACAACCTTAACAACGGGCTGAATCTCTGCTTGATTAATAATCAACACTAGTGTGTACGCGCCGACAACCGTCACAACCAACATAATAAATCCGAGGTGTCTGAAGTACATTGTTCGGTCGCCGAGCGCAATAAGATATACAAAAAAGATCACACCGATAGGTAGTAACGATGTGGCGATTCCGTATACCATACGCGAGGTGGGATGGATCGATTTACATTTGGACATCATGTACGACGTGTATAGCCAATAAGCTGCAGTCAACAAACAAAACACCAAACTCACAGCGAACAACTTCACGAATATTTCTGGAAGGCTCCCACCCACGGCTTCAATTGATGCTGTCCGACTTTGCACGATATCGGTACTATCCGCGGTACTCGTTATCAGACTGGTGATGATCCGAGCCAGCGAACTCTCGAACGCATCTCGTCCCGATATCCATATCCAGAGAAACAACCCGCCGATTACAATCGCTATGGTGTGTCGGTGTTCTAAAAACCGACGGTCAGACACTGTGCCGTGAATGACTAGTGTCACAGTACCCATAAGCATAAGAAAGTTTATAAATTGCTGTGGATGTAATAATAATAATGCAACCAACGACCATATTAGCACCAGAAAATAGCGCACGTCGGCTCTCAGCAAAAATAATACGAACACAAATAAGACAAATGACGCATACATTAGGCTCTGACTCGTCGCATGTGGTGTAGTGTGTACACTGATCAAGTTCACTGGTAAAACCAATAAACCAGCACTTACGAAGACAGGATATCCATCAAAAAACCTGGTTCGTGGTACGAGGATTCTTCCTAAGAGAGCAACCGAACTGAAATAGAATATTACGAAATACGACGCTAAAAACAACAGTGACCAGTTTGCGGGCGCGCCGGTAATCACAGTAATTGTAGCACCGAGAATATGGATTACGGGATAAAGCAATCGTCCATCAAGGATTTCAGTACTCCCGATATCCCCTCTGAGAAGTTCAACTGTCCACCCTAGGTGGGTCATAGCGTCGGCGATACCATGGTAATAGTAGCCGCGAAGGATAGGGAGAAATACCAACATCGAGAACAGTACGAGGAGTCCGGCCGTAGAGAGGGTGGTCGAACGCTTGGTTGGGTTCGCAAATAGAACCCAGAGACATCCCACGATCCCACTCGCAACGAATACTAAAACTAGAGATCCTTCTCCTCTGTATATCGATTGTTCATATACTGTTGCTGGATTTATATAAACATACCAAATAACTATCGTTGCAACTGTGAATAGAGTTACAAAGAAAATTTTCTCTCTTAGAGCATTCATAGACACAAGTTGTACCCTACTTTCATCGGTTTTATTTGTATCCTAGGTGTTTGAGTCGCTCCTGTACATTGTTCGAAATGTCGCTTTGATCATATTCCAGTACATTGTTTTTCATGTCGTGTGTCGTAATAAATTCCGTCAGCTTTGATTCGAGCTGAGAAGGTGCTGTCGACTCGTCGTACACATTTTCACATTCGTTTGGGTCGGCTGTCAAATCGTACCGTTCTTTACGTTTTACTGTCCCGATTTGATTCTCATCGTATGTGAAGATCAACTTGGACTCGTCGGTTCGCGCCGCAAAATATACTTCTTCTAACTCCGGCGAATGGTTCATCGAGTAAGCGATATTTGACTCGGACTGGTCCCACTCATCGGGGATCGGTTGATCAAGCACCTGCAACACATGTTTCGGGAGATCAATCCCTGACGTGATTCCCTCCCTAACTACATCAGACCTGTCGGATACCAAGAGTGGCGTCCGAATACACTCGTCATACAACCGCGCGTGTCCATATAATTCATGGTCGAATTCTTCACCATGGTCGCCAGTAACAACCACGACGGCGTCATCGTCTATGAATTCAAAAACGGATCTAATTGCATTGTCCAAATAGTCGATCGACATCCAGTACAATCTTTCGAGGGTTTCATATTCTTTCTCGTCAAGACTTGCAGGGTCGGAGTTAAATTTCAGGTGTGTCTGGACAGTCTTCATCAGCCCTATTTTCAATGCACGTCGGAACCCTGGTAGGAACGGAACGTGAATGTCCATGAAATGAACCCACATAAACCGTGGCCCGTCCGTTTGCTCGTACCACTCTTGTCCACGAGAGATAACTGTCTCAGCATCCACTTTCCCTGTGAAACGTGCGTACTGGTTGAGCGATGTGAGCAGTGAAAGACTCGATCGACCTAACGAATCCTTTTGCCGGAGCTCGAGGTCATCATTCCAGAAGTAATCGAAAGATGAACGCCACGCGGACAAGAATGGATTGGATCCGACGACAGCACCTGTCGTGTACCCACACTTACGCAGTACTTGTGGTAAGTGTACTGTATTGGGTTCAAATTTTGTAAACGACTGATAGACGTTCGGATAGTACTGTCCCGACAGGATGGACGGAAAACTACCTCGAGTACAAGCGGAAGTACAAATGATATCTGTTTCGTGGTAATCGTCACATGCCGCCTGGAGAGTCTCCATTCGCTCCAGTGCGTCATATCGCCAGCAGTCGATTGTAATTAATATGACATCCGATTTCATATGTATTCCTGGATAATACTCGTAAAAAGGTCTTTATGATAGTGGTGTCGGTTATACTTGAGTATCTCTTTGTCCGTAGTTCGTTCGTACCTCCCGGCGACTCCAAGGAGATATCCAAGCAGGAAGGCCAGTCCGTGATAGAATGGAGGCTTGACCACTCTGGTCAGAGTATTCAATATTATCAGTCCTGGATGTATTCCAAGTGAGTAATAGTTCGCGCCGCGCATCATTGCGTTGCGTCCGAGATCTCCTTTCGTCCCAGTTGGACGCGACTGAATCGCCTTCACTCGAGGTAGATGTTTGCACTGTAAGCCACGGATGCGAGCTTTTGCTGCTGTCCCGCAGTCGACGCCAGGGACTACTGGCGGTCCTCCAATCTCCCGGTAGAATCGCCCATCGTACAGTGTCGCTCCGCCCGCAGGTCGGTCGTCATATCGATTTTCAAGTACTAGGTCTTCTTCTCGTCGCAGGTAGATTCCACCGCTGGCGATGACCACTCCATCTTTCTCTTCAATATAGTCTACGAGTGACGAGATATACTCACATTCAAGTTTCATATCACCGTCCAAAATCATGTAATAGTCAAGATCTGCTGGATATGACTTAATCAAATGATTATAACCGATCTGTAATACGTTCGCGTAGTTTTCTCGCATCCGATACCCCTCGTTGCTATCTGTTGAGACCTGTGTTATCCAGTCATACGAGTTCGCAGCAGATTCGATGAGTTCTTTACTCCCGTCCGTGCTCCCATCATCGACAATGCACCAGATAGCTGGCTGGAGGTCCTGATTTACTACAGATTCTATTAAATCAGGTAAATTATCAGACTCGTTTTTCACGGGGGTAATAATACCAACCTCAACCATATTTTAATCCCCACATTCAAAGTATTTAAATCCGCCGTGAGAAGCTGGCAGTGTCGGTACTCCTATGAAAATCCCGCAAGCGAAACAATCCACGCTACGGATAAGAATATTCGGGTCGCGTCGCAAAGTCCTCTCGTGGCTAGCGGTATCGTTTTGTCGTCGTCGATGCTAACGGTCAACCGCACGTCGATTGTGGCGTGCATGGGACACCTCTTGGAGTGGATACCAGAGGTGTCCCTTTCCTCGGCCGTGTTTAATCGCCTGAAGGAATCGGAATCTCCTGTTCTGCGGCCTTCTTGATGTTATAGA
>LKMJ01004107.1_pt1 | contig 13651 bp, 18 predicted proteins | sample 643391 | NCBI WGS metagenome assembly LKMJ01 (sample SAMN04112250, study PRJNA286221) | soda lake metagenome | biome: soda lake; feature: Kulunda Steppe; material: water; isolation source: sample PL-Br10 brine of Picturesque Lake | place: Russia: Kulunda steppe | collected 2010-07
CCCCCCCCCCCCCCATGCGCCTTGTGCCACATGTACAGATCTTGCACGCGGGCGTGGGGCAGCTGACACCGAACGACGTCAACCTGGCGCTTGCGTCCGGCGCCCATGTCGTGTCTTTCAACCTCGGGCCCAGCAATGCTGCTCTGGACAAGGTGAGCTGCCCGGCTGAGCAAGCAGCAGGCGGCAAGATTGAGACAGTGCCAAGGCACAAGCCCTTGTGGAGGGCAGCAGGCAGGCAGTGCCCCCCGCTGCATTGCCTGTGTGCTTGTAGGCATGCGTGGCAGCCAAGCTTGCGCACGCGTGTGCACGTGCACACGAGCGAGCATGTGCGCAGACGCATGCACACAAACATTCACAATGAAAGGCCCGCAAGTGCACTTAAAGGCCCGCTAGTGCCTCAGGGTGATCTTTCGCTTCAAGGGGCAGCTATAGGATCACATGCACCTGGACATCGCACCCAAAGAGCTCAGACACGGCGCCTACCGTCCGGACCCACACATTGTGTGCGTCACTTTGGCTGCTTGTACTTCCAGGCAGTGGCACAGGCTAGTGCTGCGGGCGTCAAGTTCATCTCCCACAACATTGTTTACCACCTCATGACCCAAATTGAGGACCTGATTGAAGGTGAAGTCGCTTTTGAATAGCTTGATCAGTGGCAGTGCAAATATCATAATGACTTGTTACCTGCTTGCAGAGTAAGGAGCAAACATTTGGGACATCTTGTCAAGCGGCATGCTGAATTTTGTGTGCTGTCTCATGTGGGGCATGCCCAACAGGTCTCATTCCCTCTCTTACGCCCCTCGTCCCCATGTTTGACAGGGCACCAGCTGTCGGTTGGGCCCGCAACTCGCATCACTCCCACACAATAACAATGCTCACTTCTGTTGCAGGTGCTGCAACACATGAAGTTGTGGAGCAAGTGCTTGGGGAAGCATCGGTGCAGTCTGTATTTGCGCTCTCTAGCTCTGGGCGCAAGAAGGTGTGTATCCTGCAAACACTCTGGGTCCACGCATTCTGTTGAAGCTCAGCAGAGCACCCTATGCTCATCGCTGCAGGGTTGTTGCGCTAAAGCTAGGACGCAGCCAGGCTCACACTGGCATGCGCTCACAAACCTATAGGCCACACATCTCGCAACGCTGTAGCAGTACCAAAAGCGTTTGTGCGGTCAGATATGTGTGTCACGAGGCAGAAGTGAGCATTACAGGACCTAGCCAAACGTGGAAAGCTGTTTTATGGATATTGGAGATGTCTATGCAGGCTGCTGCTCCTAAGAGAGCGTCGTTTGCAGCCCTTCCCCTCACTGCAAACTTGCATTTGCCTAATATGCAGGAAAATTTGCCACCTGGAGGTGGTCGCATTGCAGGAGTGCGGGTGGTGGAAGGCTCAATCCAACGCTCGGCTCCGCTTGTCCGTGTCATTCGAAACGGCCAGCTCGTCTATGAGGTGTGCATGTTTGGGCAGGCCAGCTAGGCCCGCAACGCTGTGTGATGAGGTGCTTGCTTGGTGCGTGCCCTGGCAATGCTGCAAGCTGCTGCTGCCTGTCTAGGGGCACGGAACATTTTCTCGTCTTGTTTCATCGAATGTCCTTTTGCCTCAACCTAACCCTGTTGCCAAAAACCTCACAAACCGGGTATTGTCTGTCACCAACGCAGGGCATGTGCACCAGCATGAAGCGCCATAAGCAAGATGTCGATGCTGTGGGTGCTGGCACAGAGTGTGGGCTTGTCATTGATGAGGGCCGCTTCAGCGACTTCCAGGCAGGTGATACACTGCAGTTTGTCACCAACATAACTAAAAAAGCAAAGAGCCAGCAAAAAGCGGATTGAGCATGCAAACTGTAGGCATAGTGAGATAGGCTAGTGAGAGGTGTAGGCTAGTGAGAAAATGTCGAGCATGCTGGCGATCAGAGATTGCTTATTACAAGTCCAACCTGACAGGAAGATGAGAGAAGTGCAAATGTATTTGAAGTGGAGTGAGGACGAAAGAGGGCTTTGGAGCTAGCCAGTGTGTTGGGCATCTGTTAAAGCGGCTTCAACAGCATGCTAATCAATGGGTTAGTTTTGTGTACTTCAACTCTTTTTGTTTTGTGAATTTGAACTTTTGAGTATAGCACAGCCTATGTAGTTTTTGTCGAATGCATCAATCGTTGTTTGCATCTATGTCACAGACATGACTTCATAGCAGAAACTCAAACAGAAACAGAATATTTTTACTGCCATGTTACGCAAGTATAGAAGAAGAAGATTCCGCCGACTGGGATAGCTCGCGTGAATTAAGGAATACGTTTACATCTGGTGCAAGCACCAGGCAACCCCCCACCATGAAACGAAGGAGAGGGTCTTGAGTGGGGGTCAGGAGGGTCAGTAAAGATCAAATGGATGAGAGGTAACTATTATGATACCTGTAGATGGTCCCCATCATCCTTATCAGAATTATATGTAGGCTTAATTATGTGTAGGCTTACTTATGACTTTGCTGTGTGAGTGTGTGTTTCAATACAGGATGCTGTTCAGTTGCTCGTGTGTTGCTGCTCTGTTCGTTTGTCATCACGGTGTCAATTCGAGGTTCAACCTCAAAAAGTTCTGAAAAGTTTCAGGAAAAGTTTCGTAAAAGATGTTGAGGTAAAGTCCTCTTGGCTACATGTGCTGGCTGGAAAGACTTTGCTGAGCCATCCAGACTTCATTCCCGATGTCTGTGAAAATGACGTCTCCTCCGTGTTCACCTTCGCTCAAGGTTATGGTGAAAAGCAAGCTTTTGCTTTTCGGTCACCGTATCCTGACGCCAGAAAGGTTAGGTTACGTAGCTGTATCCGCCAAACAAGGGCAGCTTAGCTGAAGCCCGAAAGGCCTGCAACCCCAAACCAAAACTAAAGGCGCTCAAGTCTGGAGAATGGTAGTGTCTGGAAGCCAGATATCTTGGTGAATTGCAAAACTGAAAACCGGAAAACCTGACAGCCAGAAGCATATGGACTTTACTATTAGGCTGATGTGACATCTGGCACGATGTCAGACACTTCCAGATCTGGCTGAATAGCGGCTGATGCGGCTGGGAACTTGGAAAAATAGTCGGGGGCGGGAGGTGAATAGAATGAGTGTTTGGATCGAGAGTAATACTGTACACCATTCTAGGCCAAGCTTCTAGAGGGGCAATTCAGTATCACATTTATAGATGGTCCCCAACACTCCAATCAAGATGGTATGTAGGCTTACTTTGTGGCATGGCTGTGCAAGGGCGTGTTTCGATCCATTATGCTGTTCAGTTGCTCTTGCTAGTTGTTGCTCTGGTCGCGTATCATCACAATATTTTACTTTCATGAGGTGTACATCCTAGCACGAAGGGTGTACAGCCTGTATGTCTCTTTGATGGCCATTTTTCGTTCCAACTGGTAGTATGCAAATAGCATCGGGTCTTGAGCAGGTTTGAAGTTCTTCTACCGACAGGTTTGGTAGAAGCCATTGGGGTAAAGTCCTGTTGGCTACCTGTGCTGGCAAGACCAGGCTTCGTTGAGCCATCCGTGTTTCACCCAATACCTGTGAAAATGATGTTTCCTCCAACATCACCTTTGCTCAAGGTTTTGATGATGAGCCGGAAGCAACATTATGTCTTTCAGTCACCATGTTTTGAATTGAAGCATTCGAACAACCAGAAAGCATATGGATTTGGCTATCTGGCTGATGATACAGCAGACAAGATAAACTAGTGGCTCTGCCGTAGAGCTGGGCCTTTTCTGAGTGTACCCAATCTAAATTCCATGACATTCCTTTTCTGTGATACACTAATTCTTGTATTGCTCCAAAAAGAACTGCTAGTTGTAAGATTCACGGAGGAGAGCAGTCTCTTCCAATAGTCGTAGTAACCTGAGTTGGTATTTTTGCATCTCCGTCTGTGATGCTTGCTTATGTGAGCTTATAGTTTGTCCTTAATGCATTGTAGTGGTGCAAGGCTTATATTAGTGGTAGTGTGAGTATTCTCAGTGGCAGTCTCAGTGTTCTCTATTGCGAGCCAGTATATATGGCCAGTATGTAAAGGATTACCGTCAATTTATGAGGAATGCTTTGTCATACCCATAGCTATGGAGAGCAGCATGTTTTGCTATAGCGTCAGCAAATTCATTTTTAATAACACCAATGTGGGCCTTTACTTTAAAATTTTGTGGGAGTATATGATTCGTTAATCATGAAGACGATTAAGGATTTGATATGTGTAAGCTTCCTGTGTAATTAGGGAAATAATAGCGGTTGCCGTATCTGAGATAGAAAACAGGCACTATCTGTGGCTATGTGGGAACTGACCTCTTGTACTGTCTACAGGTGGCTCGTGTGCAAGTTGAGTGGCTGCAAGTGCACAAATTCTAGTTCAGAAGAACTGCAGTACTGCCTGCAAGTGCACAGCAGATCCGTCTTGAGAGCCAGTATCCTCTAATACGGCAATGATCTGGCAGCGTACCTGATGATGAAGCCAGACAGCTTCCGCAGCTGCTTGAGTCCGCAAGGGTGGTCTATCAGCCACAGTACCTTGTTTATCATGCCGTCGGCAAGTAGGCTGCCACAAGTGTTGGATTTCTCGGCTGCACAGGCCAGCTTCTTCTCTGTGCGTGCCATGTCTGCCTCTAGAGCATCCACCTTTGCTGCTACTGCCTCCTCTGCTGGCACCATTCGTACGAGCTGTCTTTGCAGGTCCACCACCTGTGCATGCAGTGGCACAGTGGCGGCTGCCACCTGGGCACTACGGCTTTTGGACGGAATTGGACATGGAATTTATACCTTTCCACCTACCCCCGCGGCCAAGCCTAAATTCTAACAAATATTATAAGAATTCCATCCCCTGCCACCAGCGCTCATGGTACCAGACTTTGGAAATGCCCTCTGCTCAGCCCTCTTCCAGCTCGCACCAGGTGGACACCTGGGCACTCAGGGCACACCAGGGAGTCATCTTGCTTGCTTGGCCGTGCAAGTGGAGGGTTTGGGCACGCAGATCGTGAATTTTGCAGTCTTCACTCTCACATTTTTCACAGCTCTGCATACACTATGACGTAAGCTTTGTTCTTGCCCAAACCTACCCACCAACAATGAGTGAGGTGGTCCTGCAAACGGGAATGGCCATTGTATCTATGCATATCCTTCACAAGGGTTGTTCTCTTCTGAGGCTCTGGCACAACACAAGCTATGCCGTTGAGCATTTTCCTTTGTGTTTTTCCCACTGACGAAGTAGACCTCCTACTTCTCTTATTTTCCCTTTCGTGCTTGAGTGTGCCAGTTGCAATTCTAATGATGCGAATGTACTCCATGACAGGTGCATCTAGCCTGACATCCTAAGGACCCTATGCGCAGTACAGTTCATTGGCTTCCTTTCTCTATCTGCCTCATGAGCACCAAATGCATGGTCATCAGCGGCTGCGGCACAGTCTTGGATGTACCACACAATGCACAAACAAAGGATTTGAGGTCGCAAGCCCCACATCCAAGCTGGGACAATGCATCATCTATCTTTAGTGAGAAAATAAAGGATGCAGCTCATGCGTGTGTTATGTAGGATTGTCATCTTAGAGTGAGATGAACAGCTTCAGATGGCATGATCTCATAAGCAAAAGGTGCTTATGCGGCTAGTCAGTGCTGATACTGCACAAACAGGCCACCTTGCACTCATTGTTGGGCGCACCCCAGCGCTCTCCAAAGCTGCTCCACTCTGCAATCAGAGGTACAGCAGCAGCTGTGTGAGAAGTCCAAAGTTGCGCTCCTTGCCTTACCAAAGCAGCAGCAGCAGCAGCAGCAGCAGCAGCAGCAGCAGCAGCAGCAACATGTTGTTGAAGGACTTCGATCGTTCAAAACAGTTTGCTATGATATTCGGAGGTTAGGAGTTCCTGGAAGGTACTGGAGGTTTCTAGAGGATTACCAGAAGTTGCCCTGTGGTCATAATTAACTGTTCCAGAATGCTCTTTGTGACTGTAAATATTTGTTCTAGCACTTTCTTATTTCCTGAACCTTAAAGACATGTATAAAGGCTCTCCTATGCTCATTCAGTGTGGAATTAAACTCCGATACATCAACGACACCACCAAACAACAACACATGTCAGCAGGGCAGAGAGCAGCAGGAAGGCGGCGGCTGCCGTTGGTGCCAGGCATGGATGGTAAGGTCAAGGGCAATCAGCAACAGTAAGTACGGGGTGGGACTACTCTACCCGACAGGGGGCGGGCAAGAACTGCAAAGCCCTTGCATTCTCCACGCAAAGATATTGAGCAGCGCAAGGTTTCAACCCGGAATGTTAGCCAATAGCGCCTTTAAGACCACCCTGATTCAGATTATAGACACGGTGCTCAGCAAGTTTGCCGCCCGGCCTGTCTCCCAGGCTGGCCTGCCGCTTGAAGCTACATCCCCCAATGCAGAAGCCCTGTCCTGGAGCAGCTGTCCATAGCACATGTCGGTGCTCACGCCTGCTGCAGACCTGTGGGTGCTAGAAAGCAAAGCCACCACCCATCTCCCCTCCCATCGCGAGCCCTTCGAAATTTTTAAGCCCCTAGATACATCCATGGCGGTGTATGGGCCCTCGCAGCCGGACAAGGGGGTGGGCAGGGTCCACTTGCGTGCGCTGGAGAGCGGGATGTTTAAAGACCTGATCCTGACGGACGAGTTGATGTGGGCCCCCAAGGAGACCTACAAGCTGCTCTGGCAACGCAAGCTGCAAGTCCTGAGTGCCAAGGTGCTGGGTGAGAAGGTGCAAGTGTGCATGGCATCAGGAAGCATCACAGCCACGCTGCGCAGCAACAATCTCTCCTGTGTCAACGCAATTACGCTGGCCTTTGCGAGCAAGTGCGGGCCAGCGAGTAAGGGTGCTCGTGCTTAGCTTTGGCATGAGAGACTGAGTCACCTGAGTTTTGACCAGGACGATTGAAACAGGCTTGCAGAATTCCTGTGCTCAAAAATCTCCGCAGCGACAAGCAGCTCCTGCGCAGCCTGTGCTACAATATTGATATTCTGGAAATGCTGTTAGCATTTGGTGCTGATGTTCAGTTGTTAGTTACCATTTGAGTCTTCCTTGGAGTCTTGATGTTGTCTGGGCTTTTCCCGGTATATGATATTATTAGCTTCGGCTTATTGTAAGTCTGTAACGCGACATTAGAGGTTGAGGGGGACCTTGCGAGGTACGCGGCAGCACTCTAACGTTACACTTGGTTCGGACGTTCCTTTCTCGGCCTTGCAGGTTGTGGCAATAGTTGCCGCAAGCCCAATTTTGCTACTTTGCCGCTCATGCAGCCGTGGATTTGAGCGCTCTGCACAGCGCCGGCACCTCACGTTGTTACGCTTTCTTTCACTGCCTTCGGTTCGGCACTGCAGTTCGGCCTACTTTTGCCAATCATGACCTCTCTGTAGGGTGGGAACCTGACCTCTTGAAGGGCGGGTACTGGACATTACGTCCGGATAACCTCATCGCGTGTCACAACGTCCTTGCTAGAAGGTTCGTCCTCCTGCTGCATGCAATCTTCTTCTGCGTGCACCGCAACCCTGTCAACACCCACACACAGGTGGGTACACCTACGGCAAGCAGACGCCCGCGCTGCCTGCATGGATTGTGTAGACCGCTGGGGTCACCTTTCTCGACTTCACTGTCAAGTGGGTGATGGGATTCTACAACGGATTCCTCACATCGGCGGTAACCAGGGATTCTGGTGTGATGTGGGACGCCTGTAATCGTCGACTCCTGACGTTTTATGACGAAATCTTTGCAGAGCCTATGGCCATGCATGTACTTAGACACTGCGAAGGTTGGCTGGTGGAAAGCATGGTGCTAGAGCGACATACCTGAGCAAAGTAAAAGTGATCCCACATGTCTTCTTTGGCCAAGAGTCCATGTATGCACTTGTAGAGGCCGATGGCTATCTATCTGTGGACACTACCCTCTCCACGGACATTGAATTTTAGCTTGCTGTCCTATCGCCTGAGCTGCTGTTCCCTGCATTTCCTATGGAGTTGCGTGAGCAGCACCATAACCTGTCACAAACACGTGCGCCCGCTGACCATGTCTATGAGTGTGGCTCAAGGGTGTCTAAGCATGCTTGCGAGGATCCTATGGACACCCACACCCAGCGCACTGACGACTCCGCTTCTCAGCGCCCGTCCAAGAAGCGCTGCTTCAGAACGAAGGTTAATGTTGTCAACATCCATACGCGCCTCCAGCTCATGAAGCACGAGAGGTGGCAGAAGTCATTGGCCCTAAAGCAGGAGAGAGAGATGAAAAGGGCTTTGGTGAACAACAGTTTTTCTAAGAAAGGCTCCTCTAAGAAAGGCTCCTCTAAGAAGGGAGGAGCCGCTCTGCGTGATTTGACTTCAAGCAGCGTACGGCTTGCCTGCTACCCTTGTGGGTTGACTGTTTTTCTGCCTGCACCTGTGCAAACTGAAGAGCAGTCCTGCCTGCATTGAGATGTTCAAGCTTTTTCTGATAAATCCAAATCTCTCTGCTTATCTTCTCACACTCGTAACATAATATTTCATTATCACCAGCAGCCTGCCGCTGCAACTGAACCTGTCAAAGGAGTAACGCAATCGCAGCTGCAAGCCTTCATCCAAGCTGCTGTTAAAGGAACCACAGAGCGACTCACAGGTGGTGAACAAAGTGTGCTCTCAAAACATATCAAGCACGCTTACAAGCCTTCAACCTATGAAAGCAAAGAAAATTCGGGAAAGTTCCTGCATTTTGAAAGCGCTGTGAGACAGTATATCAAAGTGCAAGGCCTTAACCCTGAAGCATCCCCAGCTCAGCAGCAACAATGCAGAACCATTCTCGAAATTTGCTGCATTGGTGAAGCATTGTCCTTTATCCACAAACTGTCAGCTGCAACACCAGCACATCACCCTTTCTGGACATATGAGGGTCTGATGCTTGCACTGAGAACTCACTACACACATTCTGAAGAAGCAGATCAGGCTCGAAGGGCTCTTGATGCTCTGAAAATGACCAGAGGCACAAGTACGAGGGCATACATTCAGAAATTAAATACACTACTGGATGGCATCAACAACATGTCCGTGGCTGAATTACTGTAAGCATTCACTAAAGGCCTGCCTGAAGACCTGCAGATGTGGAACAGGCATTATGCACCTCGGACACTGCAAGATGCGCAAGACCTCGTGGTACGCAAGAGCAACTTTGAACTTCATCCGCTAGCCTCTGCCCCAGCGGGCCTCGAGCCTAATCAAATTGGCAGCCTAATTGAAGTTCTCCAGCAAACTACAGCAAGACTGGCCAGGCTTGAAATGGCTACTAAAAAGGCCGGTCACCGCATTTGCAACACACGCACAGAGAACTATGATCCGCGCAATGACACACTCGCTGGCCCCGCTGGGCTCGCATAAGTGATGTGCAGCTGCAAAAGTGCAAGAAAGAGCACAAGTGCTTCATTTGCTTCCATGAAGGCCATGCATGGCCAAAGTGCCCTCGCCTGGAAAATCAAGGCAGCCGATCTCCAGCAAACAACATGGCTGAGCGGAGCAACAGCCCTCCATGGCGTGCCCTCGATAACAGCCCTAGCCGTAGGCAAGCAAAATAGAGGGGCCCCTGGTAGGGGCCGCAAGTAAGTGCGCAAGGAGTGTCTGCACCCTACCAGCCATCTACGCTGCTCCTAAGGTAGCTGGTGGTTCTTGCAAGCGAACAGATGCCCGTGGGTTCAGTCAGAGTCGCAGAATTTGCTCACATGGTTCAGGTGCATGATGAACAGGTCCTTGAGTGCAGCGTCGCAGAACCTGCTCATGTGATAGTGAGAAGGCTCGAGGAGAGCCGCAACACAGGAATTTCGCTGCCACGGGCGCACGCGGTAGGCTGTGGGCCCATGCACCTGGGTCGTTTGCTGAGGAGACTGATCACCTCCCCAGCCATGGTGTCTCTGACTTTTTCGTCTGTGGGTGAGATTCGACCGTTGCTGATTGCGCAGCAAGCAAATACCGTGCTGATGGCACACTCTCTCCCCACGTAAGGTCTGATGAACTCAGACATGCCTGCGCTAGCGTGAATGAGCAGGACGCTGCTCAGAGGGATGATTTCTCTTTTTGGTCCATATTGGACTCCAGCGAAATAGGCAGTGCCCAGCCTTATAGTTCCGCTGCAAACACAAAGACTGTCTTACCTCCCTCCGTGGCTGTAGCCAGAGCTATGGGAGTAACAGAATTGCGCTTTGCTGGACTGCTCAATGGACACTCCGTCACCATCCTGGTTGACTCTGGAGCTGAACGCGATTGTGCAAGTAAGCAATTCTTGGAGAGAAAAAATATTGACTACCTGGACTCTGAAAAAAGGGACGTGCTGATCCAATTGGCTGATGGCCAAGTGAAGTTGTGTGGCGTACTGGAGAAAGAAAAATTCCAGATTGGAGCCTACACAGACAGCTGTGAATTTGCGGTAACCGATCTGAAAGAAGAAAACATGATTTTAGGAATGCCATGGCTAACGTGCAGAAACTTTCACCCTGATTGGCTGATGCGCACACCCACCTTCAGGCACGTAGGCAAGAAATTCTGCATTCCAGCTATGTCAGTTGCCAACACACCTATTCCGGTGGTCTCAGCAATGGAATTTATCAGTGAGCTGAAAAGCAACAACCCGGCGTGGCTCCGTGTGATAAAAATCGGCTCCTCCAGAAGCTGTGGGCAGACAAATCCAGAGATGTTTTGATAGAATTTGCGGATGTAGAAGCTGAGCCCTCCTTTCCTGACAAACGTAATGTGGAGCATATCATAGAGCAGCTGCCAGGTAGCGCGCCTCAGATGGGACCAATTTTCAGGCTCGCCCCTAACGAACTGGAGAAGTTGCGTGAGCAACTTGAAGAACTGACTGAAAATTGCTTCATTGAGCCTAGCTTAGCCCCCTTTGGTGCACCTGTACTCTTTGTGAAGAAGAAAGACGGCAACTTACGCATGTGCGTGGACTACAGAAAGCTGAACAACATAACATTTAAGAATTCATACCCCATCCCAAGGATAGATGACCTGCTTGATCAGCTGTATGGAGCAAAGATCTTCTCCTCCCTTGACCTCCGCTCAGGTTACCACCAGGTCCACATCGCAGAGGGTGATGAATACAAAACCGCTTTCAGAACACAATTCGGTCTCTTCCAGTTTCGTGTCCTTCCCTTCCCTTCTATGCAACGCCCCTGCGACTTTCCAGCGTCTCATGAACGATGTGTTCAGGCCGTACCTCAACAAGTTTGTCTTGGTCTATTTGGATGATGTCCTGATTTTTTCAAGGTCCGTTGATGAACACAGAGACCACCTACGCATTTAGAGCAATCTCTGGAGCTACTGCGCAAACACAAGCTTTTCATAAAACGCTCCAAATGTGAGTTTGGCGTGAATGCACTCAAATTCTTGGGTCATGTCATCTCTGACAAGGGTATCACCGTGGATCCTGACAAGCTCAAGGCCATCCTGGAGTGGCCGGAGCCAGCAGGCACCCCAGCTCAGTGTAAAACACGACTTAAAGGCTTTTTAAACCTGGCTTATTTCAGCCGCCGCATGGTGGATAACTTTGCTGAACCTGCTGTACCCCTCAACGCATTGTCAGCTGAACAGGTAGATTGGATCTGGGAGCAACCTCAAAAGGAAGCATTCCAGGCCATCAAGCAGAATATTTATGAGCGCCCGCACTTTGTGCATGCACCGCATCCTGCTGCAAGATTTATTGTTGAAACTGATGCCTCTTAAGTGGCTACCAGCACCCAGTTACAGCCTGCAAGCAAGGCAAGATGGTGCACCACAGCGATGAGCACTTTGACCAGCTCGCAAGAGCCCAGCTCGAGCTGATGCACAATGAATGATATGATGGGTCCCTTTCGGCAAACCAAGGGTGGGTCGAGCCGGCAGAATGCTTTGCTGGACAGGTACAGCGGGCTCTCTGAGGTTGGACCCCTCCCCAGCAAGGCAGATGAGGCCTCCTGTGTTGAGACGCAGCTCAGGGAGCTGCAGACGCTCACCGGCAAGAAATTCAAGGACCTACGCAGCGACAATGGGCGAGAATCAATGGGCACGCTGGAGCAGTGGTTTGCGCGCAACGGGTCGCAGCACCAGCGATCCACCCCGTACATGCCATAGCAGAACGGGCAAGCCGAGTGCCTAAACAACAACCTTATGAAGCGCGCGCGCACACTGCTGTATGGTGCCAACATGACAATTGGGCAGAAGCAATCAGCGCAGCAAGCCACATTCGCAACCACTTCCCCACCAAAGGCAGGCTAGGCACTCCTATGAAGATGATGATGGAAGCCTAACCATGAGAACCCCGGGCCTGGGGTTGAGCATCTGTGTACTTGCAGCTGCCAAGTCTATGCCAAAGCAGCAGCACAGCAGGCATGACGCGGTCAGCCAGCCGGGGTGGGCTAGTGGGGTACGCGCAAGTCGAGGAAACCAAAGGCTGGCGAGTGTGGGTTCCCAACTCCTGCACCCAGAGTGTCCAATGAAGGTGGAAATCTGAAGATGTTGGATGTGGAGAAAGGTTATCGCTCCATGGATGCCCGCAACGACACCGTGCCCCTTGCTTGTGGCGCATAGAGCTGGCAGGATCAAGTGGGTAGGAGGGCACTGGAGCGCAAGCATGCCCAGCCTGAGCACCGCGCGCCTGCGCACCTGAGGTCTCTCAAGGCTAGAGCTTACCATAACAATTATGGCCTGTGGAAAGCTTTTGAGTCGCAAACAGATTTAATCGTGCAGTTGGGTCTGCATGAAACAATATTAAATTGGTTAAAAGGTCCTGATATCCTTTTCCAGCATCTTTCAAGCATTGATGGCAAGTCGCGTTGTTAAATCGTACCATTTAGTGTTGGTTCGGCGGCTGCGATCTGCTACAGACTTAATCAAGGCCAGGCCATAAATTACTGGCCATACAACGAACCGGTAACTCCTGCGACCACAGGCTCCTTACCGAGCCCACAATAGAAAAAGGATAATTCCAATATTACTGCTAAGACAGGCAACGTGTTCTGCCTAAGTTTAGTCTCACACCACAAGGTATGGTATTGCAGACCTTACATCTTGCCACACAACATCATTTTCCAACACTCTTCCTTGGCACATGTAATGGTCCACACACGAAGCAGGTACACACAACACTCGCTTCCACTGCTTAAACACTGCAGGTAAACAAAGCCAGGTTTGCAATGTTTGTGATTACACAGGACAAGGTTGAAACGCCACAATATGCAGCATGTCCAAGCAAATAATGCATACGAATCAAGGCATGCTCAAAGGTACTCACTGATGCACCTCTTAGAGACAAAGCCCCACCTCATTTAATGCAACACAGGCAGATTCAACCCAACACTAGCTCCAGCAAGAGTCACTTGGTCCATGGCAATGATCTAGCTCGCCACTCCAAACTCCACGGCCCTTGAATATATATATAATATACTGCAAAAGAGCTTGCACACACAGCGCTAGCTCCCCAAGAAGACCTGTCATAGCACTTGCCAGATTGTGTGCAACGCATTGTTAAATCCTTGTGCATCCCGCTTTTTTGGCTTTCCCATGAGTATCAGATGTCTAGGCACCCGATTAAGCATCCGCCTGGACCTGAATCATTAAGGCACGCAGCAAGAGCTTCCAACTCGAGCGTCTCGCCCTGCTTCCCGCAAGCCAAGCATTCCACACGTGAAACTTGCACACACACACAC
>LKMJ01004108.1_pt1 | contig 13651 bp, 17 predicted proteins | sample 643391 | NCBI WGS metagenome assembly LKMJ01 (sample SAMN04112250, study PRJNA286221) | soda lake metagenome | biome: soda lake; feature: Kulunda Steppe; material: water; isolation source: sample PL-Br10 brine of Picturesque Lake | place: Russia: Kulunda steppe | collected 2010-07
AGAGTCAAGAAACTTGCTCTCAAACTCCATGCTCATTCTGTGCACTATGCTCATAAGCTTGTTCAGACCAGACGTTCTCTTGAGCGTTCTCCCCACCTTCAAACCAATCAGGAGAGGTCTTCTGGCTCGTCTGCCCGCAACCCTCCTGATCCTCACTGCCCCCCCTTTTCTTTTCTGGTGAAGGGGCTTTTCTTCTTAAGTGGCCCCTTTTCCTTAATTGATGTGAGGAGCTTTTTGCTGCTTGCGTAGTTTTTCTTTTCTTTCTTTTCTTACTTATTGAGCTCCAACCTTGTAAGGCCTGAGTATCACTATTAAGCAACCAACTTAGTGGATTTGAATTCAACAACTTTGTGGTCACTCGTCAAAGTGTCAAGACTGTCATGCCGGGAGACTGCTGCACACCAAACAGACTCGTGGCATGACCATAAACTGGCATTTAAGCAAATGTGGTGTGTGGACTGGCCGCGGACAGCAACAGTATTCACCAAGTACTGGACGTTAAGAGGTCACTTCTGAGCACCTTCCAATGATTTTCTTCAGACATCAAATACACCCTGTTGTTGAGCAGTCTTATGGTGTTGCTTAACTGCTCTTACATTTTTTTTCTTTCTGTTCTTACATCTCTTTTCAATTTTGTTGACTTGCTCATGAACTTCCTTTACTGTTTTAAAAGCAGGCCAACAGTCGAACTACTTGACTGAGGCCTTATTCTTGTAATCTTGTACACACCAAGCAGACAACAGGTTGCCCGCGATGAGACTGAGGAGCCTCTCATACCCTTATTCCTCCCTTCACGTTCTCTCTCTCGCTTCAGCCTGCAAATAGGCAAGGTCAGCGCTGCATGCAGCTGCTGTCGGATGCACTCACACTGGACGGTGGACTGGACTGGACTGGACTGGACTGGGCACTGCCACGCCTATTACCCCCCCAAGGGCTAGAGGGTTCTACTCCCTGGCGTACATGTTACGAGGTCGCTAGGAGCAAACAAGGAAGTACTGCGAGTTCGTCTTTGACGTGGTCAAATACCCTTATAGCTGAACTGACAACAGGATCAAATACTCCACCAACTGACCCAACCAACCTCCGGGTCACAATGCAGCATAAATCTGGCAATGCACTTATCTGGCGTGACAAGACCTTACACCCAGATAGACAGGCGCGGAGCAAACATTGCTTTGCCGGCATAGTAGTGCTGTTTGCATGAAACACACCAGCAAAAGTGGAAAACTAATCAGCGAACACAACAAGCAGCAAAAGGGGCAAGCCAGGCAGGGATGGGGACACAGTCAGGAATGAGCGCAAGATTTTGATGCACAGCTGCCAGCCTTTCAGTGCTGTCGTCCTGGCTCTTCTTGTTTAGGTGGCGAAGATCCGGAGGGTGGAGCGTCGTGTGCCGCTTCCTCTACTGATGCCTGCTTGTAGACAAGGCAGCAGGATGCAAGCAAGAAAATAGGCTCGACAAGAACATAATCCAAGACTGCAATCAGCAACTATTTTTATTCACGAGTATCCATTGCCAGGTCAGCATTGCATGTAAGGCTCAAGCAAAGGGCGAGTTCATGTGTGCCTATGCATTGCCTGTGGCCATTATAGAGAATCCCTAGGATGCCTTATGTACCTGGAAGGCTTTCTCGAGGTCAACATCAAATAAGCTAACAATGCGGAGCCGATCCACATCCTCATCAGTTGCACCGAAGATCTGCACACATACACAGTAGGCACAACCAGTAGTGCTCAAAACTGCTGCGTCCAAAGAAGGCAGAAGTCAACCTGATTCATTTTCAGTCTGCGAACGTTCCTGCGAATGCAACTCCAACAAAGGGATGTAACTACGCCATTCTGGGAAGGTTCATTTCCCAAACTTTCCTAGGGCCCAGTACCTGCATTTTTCAGGTCTTTCAAGCATACTCATGTTCAGCTCATTTCAGGGCAAATTTGCAAGAAAAAAGTACAGCAAAAAGCGCCATCGGATACAGGCAGGAGGGCTGAAAGCTGGTGGATGCTGCATTTCTTGTATGCAAGCAAGGCTCAAAGAGCCCCAACAGGTGGCCTTCTTGCAGCAAAAATGCATCATTGTAGACTCCACATGCAATCCAAAGTAGCTTTGGGAAAAGAAGTCTGCGTCTGGAGTGTCAGATTTCCACCTCCTGGACTTTTGCCCCACATTAAATGACGAAAACACACAATCCTTATCCACTTCAATTTAACATCCCATTTCGGTGTTTGCATCAATTGAAAGTAATAGAAACGGAAAAGCTACATGATTTGGTGCTGGTTGTCCCCACAAATGGCCCACCCCCTGCCGAGCTAAAGCCTCAGTAAAGTGTACACTTTGTTTACCCAACCAAGTTTACTTCCGGCAACCCCTACACTATTCTGTCCTGAACAGTGCATCAGAAGGCTGATATTTTGCTGCATCTCGCGGCAACATGAAGCAGGCCGTGTGGGTAAAGGTGCGGAGTGCAGCCAGGGCCGTGTGGGCCAGGGTGCGGGTTGCAGGCAGGGGGATGATGGTGGACAGAGCACCATCTTGCGTACGCACACACCCAAATCGGGCACTGTGTCCTCAAAAACCGAGCACTCTTCCCCGAACACCAGGTGTTCTTTTGGGGCAAGGCAAGCAGGGGGCCCTGGAGAGCGTGCTAGGGGAGATTTGGTAATCCCACCTTTATCTGCACAGGCCACCAGTTGGCCGGATTATGTTTTCACTAGAAGCATGTTTCCCTGACGCATGTATCTGAGTAATTGACCTCGTGGTTGAGCAGGGGCCAGGCATCAGCAGAATGAGGGCTCACTCAATCTCCAGCAACGCCAGTTGTCCCCACTGTCAGCAGACTATTTATCACCCGCATGCAATAGAACACACACATATAAATAGAATTTCACCTCCCTTGCAGCAGGTCGTCCCCACCATTGGACCCCTCAAACATGGCCGAAAAGCTTTTCCGCCCCCGTGCTCGTCACACTGCCAGCCCCAACCATGCATCAAATGTACATACATTGTAAAATTAAAAATCAGGCTGTGTGAAAAGTGCGGTGAGGGCGCGGCGTGCGCATCATTGGCCAATCTGGCACAATTTTGCACCATTTTGGCAGGAGATCGACACTTTCTCAAACGTGCTCCAATCCTGCCGCTAAAGCCAGGACTTAAGCTGAACTTGCATCAAGGTTTGATGCTGCAAACTCGGATCTGGGGGAGGGGTCGGAAAGTGTGTTCTGTAGGAGACCCTGTCACAACCGGATGTGGGTGCCGACACAGGAATTGCAACATCTCTCCAACCCCTGCATGCTTTCAAGTTGTAACAAGCCTGAGGGTTGTTACAACGGCCAAGCATGAAAATCGAAAACAGTTGTAACAGAGCCTATTGAGGGTATGTGTGGGAAGCAGTAGTGTGTGGGAAGCAACCAAAACGTTTCTTGGTATCTGCCTCTCCTGAGCACACAGCTCAGGCAGGGCTTCCCATGCCCAAATCAACACGAGAGATGCGGCCCAATTTCATAAATGTGCATGCACGTCAAGTTCAGAGTTTGGGGCTTTGTGCGGGAAATGGTGTGCACTGTTCAACCCTGACATTCTATTTATCTGAGATTTCCTCCAACCCACCGCACCAATTTTGGCTCCAAGGGCACCATGTGAACCACAAAAAATCAAGCTATCCAATATGTGCTCAGGTCAGAAAACAGCTGACTGCAAAGTATTTTGCCTTGAGGACCCTATTTGGCCACATTTGCATAAGGTAAGGGCGACCCCGTCGCGGAGACGACTAGCAGCCTCTTTCCAACAATCTGGTTATTTTCTTATTGGAACAGCGGGTATGACAACGCAAGAACAAGTCAGTAGGCAATCAGACTCAAGCCACCCTTTAAGGACAGCTGTGCCTAACAGGCCATTCGAAGTGGATACTTCATCTGAAATAATTATACACCAGCTTAGCTTTGCTAGTTCTCGCAAGCATAGCCTATTCCTGGAACCCCAAGATTTCATCAGGCGGGCAAGCAGCAGCAGGCTCGGACCTGCGCCTCAAGGAGGCGCCCTCGACCCCCCTCGCTGCCCAGATAATGAGGAGCGTCACTGGGAAGCTTAGTGACACAAGGGGAGGGGGGGCTCTTTGTGGGGACGACCTGCTCTGAGCGATCTAAAACATCAATTTTGTTTTGATTTACTGCCAGACTTCAGCCCCTCGCAGGGCAGCTAAACCCAGAGAGTCCCAGGCAGCAAAATATTCATTTAAGGATTGATATAGGGCTGTTCCAAAGACATGCCTGGCATCCTGGGACTTGGATTACGTGTTTAAAAGTGCGCCCAAATTTTACAATATACATAATCCCTTCCTGCAAAATGTGTATCCGTTAAGCTCACAAACACACATCGTGGTGCTTTTTGACTTTCTTCTAAGTGCTTTCTTTAAGTCGATGCATTTGATGCACATTCCATGTCTATGCTGTCAGGTGATCCGCACGCACCATCCACAAAGCTTGAGCCTTGCACTGCTGCTCCTGATGGATGTAATACGAACAGGGAATGCGCTGGCGCAAAGAGACTATTGGCTACCCAAATAGGCTGCATGCTGCCACAAGACCACCCTGCTGCTGCAAGATTAGCCTGTCCTCACCTTACGCAGGTCCGCGGCCACCGTTGCTCCACCAGTCTGCTTCACAAGGGGCTCGTACTCTGCGCCCAGAAAAGGCATACCAGCCTCTGATGGCATGGAAATGCATCTCAGCCATGCTAGCAGGAGGCATTCACTGCCCAAGAGGATGCAAGAGTGGGGCATGCAATCCCGTGCACAAGCGCAGAGTGGCTGGAGAGCCTCAGCAATCTGAAAGACTGGAACTCCCAGTCAGGGGTGAAGCTCCTGATGACCTGCTGAGGCAAGTGAGGCCACATACCAACACGTGCCTAGTTATGGCTGAGTAGTGGCAAGAGCACCTGGGCATGCAAGGCATTATTCAGGCAAGCAGAGTACCAACACAATTGCTAGACCCCATCAGCCTCACCGGCACGAACGTGTACATATGCAGTAGCACTCATGTGCTTATGCACACGGGGCACAGGCGCGTGCACAAATGCACGCACGCGTGCACACCCCCCCCACACTCACATGCACGCATACACCCCACACACACACGCGTCTGCATGCACGCGTGCACAAACTCAAACACACACACACGCACACCCCCCCCCACGCTCACTTGTCTGCATGCATGCGTGCACAAACTCACACCCACACCCACACACTCACACACACGTGCATGCAGACGCGTGCACAAGGTGCACAAGGACGCTCGCACCTGTCAGGAAAAGGAGCTTGCGGAACAGATTTTGGCAAGTGGCCTTGCGCTCAATCCCCTCAGGCGTCATGCCCTCTGTGTTCAGCATCAGCGTGCCATACCTGGACAGCGCATCGTGCAGCAAGCATGCCATATCTGGATCAGCGTGCAACAAGCATGCCACACCTGGATCAGCATGCGGCGAGCATGCCATACCTGAATCAGCATGCAGCAAGCACGCCATACCTGGATCAGCGTGCCATACCTGGACAGCGCGTCGTGCAGCAAGCATGCACACTATGAAGCATGTGTTTGGGGTGAGCACATGGCACGTCAATAAAACAGAGGGTGAGCATATGGCACGTCAATGAATCAGAGGGTGAGCATATCGCACGTCAATGAATCAGAGGGTGAGCATATGGCACGTCAATGAATCAGAGGGTGAGCATATGGCACGTCAATGAATCAGAGGGTGCCTTCAGGCCAAGAACAAGAGTCAAAGCCAGCTTCCCACTGCAACAGAACCAGCGAAGCACACACCACGTGCACGCGCAGGAACATGCAAGCCGGTCGCCCGCCAAAGCCAGCGCGCTCACTGCAACTTACTGCAGCAGCTGCATGCCTGAATCTTTGCTGGACGCATGCGGCAGGCGTGTTAATTGGGAAATCCCCTGTGGTGGCAGCAGCTGGGGCCCAGCCCCAGGGCAGCAGTAGCAAGTACATGCAGCTCCAGACATGCCTTTTCTCTAAAAGCACCATCCCATCCCACCCGCTCCGACCAGGCCCTCACAGGAGGGCCATGCCCTAGGATGCTGCACCTGCGTTGCCACTTGAGAATGAGGCCTCCGGAGCCACCTGTAAGGCTTAATGGCCTCTGTGGCTTCAACGGCTTCCATGGCATCCACGCCCTCCTGAGGCGCAGCACCTTTACGGCTTCAAGCGTGCCTCTGCTTTGTATGAACAACCAGCACCGCAACAAGGTGCACAGCCAGCGCGACGGCCCGCAAGGGCTGGCCTCCTACCAACGGAAGCAGCCCAGCTACTCCAATTGCCTTCATTCCAAGAGGCAAACACACACAATGCCAAGACAGCTGGCAACGAGCGGCTAGGAGCTGTGGTCGTGGGCGGCTGGGAGTGAGCCAAGCAAGTCAGGCCCCACGCTGCCCTGACTGCTGCAAACCCCCAGTGGCCCCACCAGCCCCTCCCACGCACTTGTCGTAGATGCGCTGTGCGCGCTCGCGCAAGGCCTCCGCCACATCGTCGTCACTCAGCCCGCACGCATCCCTCAGAGCAAGGATGTCGTCCACAGTCGTCTGCAGGACAGTGCCAAGCACACCTCTCTGCTATGCTCGTGAGACAAGCCACTGCAGCCCAGCACCAGCCCCCATTGACACTTCAGAGACACACGAGGACACAAGAAGGGGAGGGTGCATGTGTGCCGGACCCACCCAATATCAACAAGCCACCAGTCGAGCCTCATGAAACCGCCGGTCAGGCCTGTCAGGCCCAAGACTGAGTAGAAGCCGCCAATCAGGCCTCTAAAAGCCGCCAATTAAGCCAGACAGCTCCAACATCAATAAAAGCCGCCAGTTAGGCCTCAAGAACGTACTGGTAGCATTTATGCACAGGGCAAGGAGGAAGGGCATCTGTAAATGTCACTCATAGCGCTGTCACTAGAGCAATCGTTTAGAGTTCCTGGGTGTTGTGGGAGCGAGCATGCATGCGGGATGGGAGTGCTTGCTTTTCAATCAGGCATGCACACCAAAAAAAATCTGTTAAATGCACAAAAAGAGGATGCCAGGCGCGCACATATCAGCTGCTGCAACAGCCCACAGCACGCACTGATTTGACATTCATTTGACATTCTAGAGGACATGCACAATGTTGCTCAGCTTCCTCCAAAAGCGCTTCACCCACTTGATCGAAGTTGCGCTCCCGGAGCATGTACCACAAGTACTTTCGGAAGATCTCCACAGTGGTGAACTTGGTTTTGGAGCGCAGCGCCTGCGCCAAAAGGTGGCAGTGCAGAGGGGGACTGAGTGAATACTTGGGAGCCTGAGGCAAGGCAGGCAGGGTGAAAAAGCCTGGCAGCAGCTCACAGCAGCAAGCTGGTCTGGGCAAAGGTGACAGGCAAACAGTGAAGGAAGCTTGGTTGAGGGACTGCTTACATACATTCTAGCACCGTTTTCACACACCCTGATTTTCCCAGGCGTCAGACTTTGCCGGGCTTGTGGCAGCAGCTGGCTCAACTCCTCCACGAGCAGCTTGTTCTTGTTCACCTGAGGGCCACGTGCAAGCAAGTCAAACTTAATGGACCTTTCATCATGAGAGCTCTCGAGCACACAGCATTCACGTGCGCGCACGTGTACAAAGCAAAGGGGGAAGTGTGGGCAGATGGGGTCTCATGAAAGTGGGACACTCGAGCATGGATGCCCAAGGAAGGCATGCTCTTGCGTGAGATGGGTGTGTACCACCCTCTGGTGCGTGACTTCAATTTTGTTGGATGCTGTCTGGCAGGTGTTGCCCTCTGGAGTTACAAGCAAGAAGAGTGACTCCCTGAGTGGGGGCCCCCGCACAGAAGCTAGATGAGCCTTAAAGGCAAGGGAGGGCCAGCAATCTTAGCTCAGTGCACATCTGCTCACCTGGCGTGAACGAGTGGCCGCTGGGGAGGTGTATGCAGCCCAATACCTCTGGAAAGCTATGTAGAAAGTGCTTCCCAGCAGCAACAAGCCCGCGAGGGCTACTCCTTTGCCCAGATTCGTCTCGCGCACGTACGTCGGGAAATCAGCTATCATGGTCCTGAGTGTCAAAGGCTGCAGGACGTCACAAATGGAACAGGGCAAGTAAGGAGAAGGGATGCTGCTATGGCTAGCATGCCAGATCACCTTGGCGTTGACTTGATGCCTCATGGGCAGTTGCATGGAGCCTTCCCAAGCTGGCCAACCAACCGTCCAACCGACTTCCCACAGAGGCATTAACACTGTCCCACAAGGCATCAGTACAAAGTCAAGTTCTATGCATGTCACATTTATCAAACACCTGCCAGTCATGCAGGGGTGCGTGAAATCATGGAAGCCAGTGCTAGAGCTCAGAAAGCACAGACATATGCATGCATGATTACCAAAGCTCAAAGACGTGAAGGTATGGAGTGTGAAACCCAAAGGGGACATAAGGCAAGGGCACCTGCTCGACAGAGTGGAGACAAACCTAACAATAATTTGGGCAGAGGGGGGTTTGAAATGCACACACAAGGTGATGGGCTAGCCTTCTCAATCATGTATAGACTTGGACCAATACCCAAAAGTATGACAGCTCAGCTGCTCCCCCTTACCCCCTCTTCTTCCACTCTTTTCCCCTTCCCCTTACCTCCTCTTCCTCTGACTCAGCCACCTCCCCCCCTTGCTGCTCTCCCACTGTGGCCTCTGCAACGGAAGCTGCTCCAGCTGCCGCAGATGTTTCTGCCCCCTCCATTGAATCCCATGCTGCTTGTCGCTCTTCATACCCATACGAATCCTGCTCTTGCTCATAGGCCTGCGGCTGCTCTGCCTGGTCATCGTACACCGGCTGCTGCGCTTCCACTTCTTGGTTCCCTTGCGCTGTTTGGTGGTCCATATCCTGCTGACCTGGACCTGCGGGGTGGGAGGCATGTTGTTAGGTGCAGGACAGGCAAGCTGACCTGTCAGCCCCAGGTTAATAGGTTACCAGGACAGTACCTGTGCCATTTGCAGCTCTGCAGGACACCAAAAGCCTGAGGTGACTCTTCACATTAGGAGGCACTTTTTGATGCAGCTGCCTCCCATGCACCGCCCTTGCCGGCAGGCAGGATTTATGCAACAACATTTGATTGTATTTACAAAAATAAAAATATGTAAGTACTGGACGGGGATGGCGATGTTGGTTTGATTTTTGAAGGCCACATTGGGACGGGCAGGACTGCTTGATTCCAGGGGGGTCTAGACCTGTTGAAGGGGCTCACATTTGCCACCCTCCTTCGGAACTGGCAGCTCTTGCTGTTAAAAACGGCTTGCCTAAACCATGACGCTTGACAGCAATTTGGCTCTGGCCGTTGCGGACTCGCTCTTGAAAGTTCTTGCTGGATTTGCCATGGGTTTTGCTGTCAGGGACTATACAGCACGTAAAGGGGTAGGTGATGCCTAAAAATGCACTCGCTGAGGTTTCCTTACAGGGCCCTTGGGCAACGCTTGCCCTCCCTGGCTGCCCCATGGATCCAATGGGATGCCCGGCCTACCATGCATGCAGGCAGTGAAGAAGAAATGTATAAAGAAAACCACTGCTGCTGCAAAGGCTTTGAATCCGGTACCCCGCCCCAGAGAGGAGTTAAAGATGGTATGTGGAATGCCGGCTAACTTTCAAAGAGCACCATGCTGCCTGGCTGCGGAGCAAGGTGCTGCAGTTTAAACCGATCTACAGCTCACGAGCATCAGATGCTGTGCATGACTCCTGCCCTGCGTTGGCAACCAGGTGCTCTGCGTAAATGACTCCCTGAAGATGGGCAAAGGCAAGATAGGGGCACAGTGCGCCCATGCAGCTGTCGGAGTGCTTCAGACTTGCCAAAAAACTCAAGTGAGTGGCTTGGGCTCACTTGATCTTCCTGGCAGCCTTGCATTTGGTTAAATGAGACAGCGGGTGCTCAGCCACCTTCCCGACTAGCCCGCTGACTAGCCCGCCTCATGGCAAGCTGTTATCATGTGTCCCAGCTGGTGTGCAAGGGAACAGGGAGACCCAATTTTTAAAATTGCGGTTGCCTGGATTGACGTGCCGTCCTTTGCTGCAGGGAGTGGCTGTGCGACAGTGGGAGCAATATGGTCAGCCCAAGATTGCATTACGGATCAATGATGAGACAGAAATGGTGGGTGCCTTTCCTGTTTTGCCTGCGTGCACTCATGCCCAAATGGACGCCTTTGGAATTGCATCAGGTCATCCTACACATTTGCCGCACTACAAGAACACTATATGGAGAGGAATTGGAGCTGCTTATTGCACAGGCTAATGATTCTTGGCAACAACGACAGCCCTTAGTGTAGGACAGAGGGTTGACCAACATGGATGCTGTTCTCGCCATTCTGGCTATCCTGTATAATTCAGGATGCTATCTCTGCACAAATTCTTGTCTGTTTTTGCGATATGACATGATGTGCACAGCATGACCTGGCCGAGAAGGCCACCTCTGCGGGCCTCCCTGCCTACATTGTCTGCGACGCTGGGCGCACGCAAATTGTCGCGGGCTCCCAAACCGTGCTGGCCATTGGTCCCGCACCCAAGAGCGTCATAGATGTCATCACGGGCCACCTCAAGCTCCTGTAGCTGTGCAGCAATAGACGATTGGCCGTTGACAAAATATTTCGGAGCGAATGTTTATTCATGATTTCGGTTTCATCTTATTCTATCACTTCCATGCCTTTTATCACTGTTTTAATTTGCGGATTTATGTTATTTTCAACACTCAAGTAAAGCCGTCCCATGAGGTAGCCAGCATGCCAAAACCTAGGAGCAAGGTGATCAACAAAAGTTTGCCTCTGGATGAAGCAAGTTCAGAGGGAGGGAGCAGGCAGCAAACCTGCGCACCTAGCAGCTCAAAGGGATTTGGCTGCAACTGCTTCAAATGTCAGAAGAAGCAGGTGCACGACAGGAGGTGAGTATATCGGGCTGGATGGCTGGTGCTTTTTGGCCATTGAGAGCCCGTCATATCTAGAGGATCGTCATGCATCGGTGGAAGCACATGTGCAGGAGATAGCTGCTTGGTGGCTGATCAGCCTGTTGCTTATTATGGTGCATCAACGGCGCACGAATGCTCGTTTGGGCAACATACGTACGAATGATAAAAGTAGGCTGTTGAGCATGCTGACCTGGACTTGTCATCCTGGCATGCTTGCAGTGAAAGGGCAGATACCATCTCGGACTTGCTCTTTGATTGCTTTGAAGAGGATGAGGCCTACAATGACTACGACGAAGAAGAGGTGAGGCCCATTGTGTAATCAATTGGAACCCCCCCTTACAAAGCGCGTACGCACACGTTCGCGAACACACATGCGCGCGCGCGCACAATCACATTATCAGTGCGCGAGTCATTGCCAAGCCCAATACCACTCTGGCACACAGCATTTAAAGGTTGCATTCAGCTTCAAACTGTATGTTGTGCTTAAAATTAAGGCATAACAGTACCTCTTTCACAAAAGAACCTTCAAGTACTTCTGTTGATTTGGTAGCTATGTGCTTGCCCCTTCAAGTGCTTCTGTTGGTTTGGCTGCTGTGGCATGTGCTTGATACCTTCAATTTGCTTGGAATGCTCTTCAGCCAGGGTTTTGCCCTCTGGGCGGGTTGCTTTTGCGCATGCTCCTTTCTGCAACGTGCAGGAAGTGCAGAGTGGATTGTGAAGTGATGTGATTTGTGTGTGCGTTTGTGTGTGTGTGCGTGCGCGGTTGCGGCTGCGGTAGCAATTTATCACTAACTGTGCAACGGAAGCAACAAACAGCGGTGGTTGAGGCACTAGGGAACGCTGTGCAGCACACTATACTATGAACCTCTTTCCTGTGGATACTCTAGCCAACTTGAAAGGTGATGGCAACCGGGAATCAGGGCGGCGCTGCTGCCGCATGTGACTCCAAACAATCCCTGTTATTTTTGGAGTAGCCTGCTTGGCTCACATGCATGGGCAAACTCAGTGTGTGCAGGCCGACTTGGTCAGGGATGGGCACCTTATGTGATAGTGTCGCACTGCTGGACCTAGCATTCTTATGAGCTGTTGTAGGGACAACTCCTGCCTGCGTGTCCTGGTCATCTCCGGTGCTCCGGCGCTTTAGGAATTCAATAGGATCGCTTTTTACTTTACAAAACGTCGGTCTGCTTGTTCAGCAGCCGCTGAGGGGGATCCGTGCTGGGCGTCACGAGTCTCCATAGCTCTACACCCTGCATCTTGTGTTGATCTGCCTGCCAACAATGCTTGAGGTGAACCGCTTGTGTGTGCAGGCTGACTTGAATGGAGACGGGCACCTGGATGTTGTGGTCATACAACCGGATTTGAAGCTACAGGTGTGTAAGCTTGTGCAATGGAGAGTCATTTGCGAGGTGTGTAAGCTTGTGCAAAGGAGAACCGTTTGCAACGTGTGTAAGCTAGTGCAAAGAAGAGTCGTTTGCGAGGTTTGCTCTGGTCATATCATAATCAGATGATTATTTTTCTGTTGAAGTGTGAGCCCATTGATCTAAATCATTTTGTTGTGAACCTCAGGGAGAGGCACTTGGATTATTGGACACCTTATTCTGATATGCATCCACGAGAGTGCAGCAGCAAACACTCTACTTACCATCAATGGTACAACCTCCCTCCCTTCCAAGAAGGCTCTGGTCACACATTTGCAATACACCCTTTCTAGATATATGCTCCCTGATCTTCCTCATGACGTTATTCGCAGCGTGGCACGCTTCAGACTTCATGCCCACACCCTACAAATTGAAACCGTGACCTGGACTCACAATACCTCCCCTACTTGTGACTTGTGCAATGCTAATGATGTTCAAGACGAGCAATACGTCTTTTTCACTGCACCCATCCACACGTGGTCTCTCTCCGAAGGACTTATGCGTCCCTAATTTCCTCCCGCAGGCTTCAACAACGTGTCTGCTTTTCTGGGCCAAGAAATCAATCGGCTTCATTTCTTCCTTCATGCACCGGTAGTTTCTTATTAGCAGGCCAGCAGTCGCACTTCTTGACTGAAGGCCTTTTCTTGTTATAGGTCAACTTGCCCCCCTAATCTTGTAATCTTGTTATAGGGCACTGCCTGAATAATGACAGAAGGGGCATTGGAGACTGGTTGAGGTCTTACAGCGAACAGCGTGCTTCTGATTGAAAAGGGTACCTGTCCAGTAGTGAAAATATTTGTTTTTCATCCAGAAAGTGTTGCTGATGTGTTGTGAGCCGAGGGAAGAGCTTTTTCTTCCTTTCTGCCGATCCTTTTCAAAGAAGTTCTATGGAGGCCCCTTATATTCCACATGCCTTGCCAAGTCAGACTGTCTTTGATTTTCTCTCTCAACAGCACAATAGACTCTGCCATCTCATTTCGGACACAATGGACTATTTTTTGGCTGGCGAAGACCAGCAACAAACCAATCAGGCTAACGACCTGGCTGGCGGTTAACCCTTATCTTGTGACTAGCAACTCTTGTAACTGAGGGAAGGTAATCCTGATAAGTACTCTTTCCTTTTCTTCCCTTTCTGCCAATCCTTTTCTATGGAGACCCCTTATATTCCACATGCCTTGCCTAGTCAGACTGTCTTTGATTTTCTTTCTCAACGGCACAATAGACTCTGCCATTTCATTTCGGACATTATGGACTATTTTTTGGCTGGCGAAGACCAGCAACA
>LKMJ01004109.1_pt1 | contig 13649 bp, 8 predicted proteins | sample 643391 | NCBI WGS metagenome assembly LKMJ01 (sample SAMN04112250, study PRJNA286221) | soda lake metagenome | biome: soda lake; feature: Kulunda Steppe; material: water; isolation source: sample PL-Br10 brine of Picturesque Lake | place: Russia: Kulunda steppe | collected 2010-07
GCTGCTCGTCGTGGTACTTGTCCATCCGAACGTGCTCGCTGGAACGCAGGCGACTCACGAGGCGGTCGTCGAGACGGCTGAACAACTCCTCTTCTTCGTTGGCGATACAGATAATCGCGAACTGTGGGAGGCTATGGAGATCGTAGAGGAGGCTGGGATCCTCGAGTTGATCGACCTCATCGAGGATGACGACCGTCCGGGGACCGTCGTACTGCTGGAGTCGATCAATGAGTTCATCGTGTGGTGTCGACTGGCGGTGGATATCGATTGTTGGGCCGATGTCGTCGAGGATTTGGTACAGCGTGCGAAAGCGAGTGTAGTTGCGCCAGCAGTTGACGTAGGTTGTCTCGGTCTCGAGTACTTCTTCTCGGAGGCGCTCAGTGACGAACTGTGAGATGCAGGTCTTTCCCGTTCCGCTGGGACCGGTAACAATAGCGGTTTCGGCGGGTTCACCGTTCGTGATCGGCTCGAGGACGCTCGAGAGATGATTGACTTCGGCGTCGCGATGCTCAATTTCCTGAGGGACGAATCCGGCACGGAGAACACGAGCATCGCGAATCATTTGCTTCTGAGAGACTGGTTTCTAGTCAAGTCATAAAAACGTGAGTGGGTTGTTTCCGGAAAGGACTCGAGTGAGCCTTTGAAAACAGTCTCAATCTCGATGCCTTCTTGTGGTTCTTGTTTGTGGAGGATTTCCGGGAACTTCCAGAAAGACGTTCTAGGCCGCAATGAACGCCGCATCTGTCAGGACTGAGAGGTCGGGAGGACAACCAAGGACTATAGAACTGGATCCGTCCGATGGTGTGGCGGGTTCACCCACAACTCGGGTACGAGGGTGCACGAAACTCAATCTAGAGTGAACCACTTCAATATAACTTAAGATAAGGCGCGATCACAGGCAGAGTTTTGTCACCGCCATGCAACCAACTGCGGGGCCCAAAGTGAAGACGAATAATCTGCGGTTATCTTTGACCACTCACGAGAGCCTCGGTACACTCGACAAGGTCGTCCTCGAATGTCCACTGACAGAGCCGCCCAGCATCGTCGATAGTGACCGGCCCCTCACTCATTAGAACGGAAGTTCTCCCGTACCCTGCTTCAATGTGGCGACTACATCAGCGACTGTATCGCCTTAAACCGATTCGTATTTGAGCGAAACGCTTTTGCACGTACTACTCGAATAACGAGGTAATGAGTACGTCCGATCATCCGCCAAGCGACTTGGAGTCCGTTCGGGAGCGTCTCAACGTTGTCACCCAGGAGACGCGGTTTGCGCTCCTCCAGGACATCTTTGGGCACCCGTCGGAACTACCGACACTGAAGGAACTCGACTACGTCAACCCCAGCAAGAGCCAGACGACGATTCGCCAGCACCTCCAGCAGCTGGTCAACGCTGGTATCGTCGAGGAAGTGTTCCTGCCTGAGGAACGCCGGCAGAACGACCTGCCGTACAAGTTCTACGGGATTAGTGAGAGGGGTAGAGAGTTCCTTGAGGAGCATAAACTCTACCGGGCACAAGACACGCTTCGAGAGATTTACGATCGTGTTGAGAAGACCGACGACATCAGACGCTACGAGAGTGCCCCGCGACCCGAGCGCTAACACCCTTCTTTCATTTCGTAGACGGGGTGTCACCCCAAACAACTGGCCACTAAGTTGGGGCATTTTTTGACTCTGATACTGGAATTAAATAAGGTGGGTATTACGGTGTGAGTAGTAGAAGCGACTCTCGGTGTCCACCCACTCCTGAAACTCTTTGAGGCTAAACATCGAAGACCGGAGAATCCGGTCCTCTCATGCCGAAACGTCACCCACTACGGCGTAAAGATGTGATGAACGCACGTTGATACGCAAGGTGACCACAACATGGTAGCCGGCGGCGCGACGTTCGCACCCATGTAACCGGTTGGTGACATCCTCTCACGACTAACGTCGTGGTTTTTTCGCCTAATTCGGATAATCGCCCCACCGAAGCATCAACAATTGGCCGGGTGTTGGCAAAAGTGTTGGCTCGGGTAGCCTACTTACACGGTGACCAAATTCGCGATAAGCCGTTGCCGGTTCGGGACGATGATCCGCCTCCCTCGCGGTAGCGGTAGTCACTACTGACGAATTTTCTCGTCGGTCTTACTGATTGCTGACCGGACACGCTTTTTGAGGCGATTGCCGACGACGGTTGTCTCTGCAACGGCGCTGACAACCCATCCTGTGGGGAGTTGGTCTGGAAGTGTGAGTGGGCCAACTCGAGAGACGCCAATCGTCCGACTCTCGAGGTAGCGTTTGATGCCTTCCGGTCCCCCGCGGCGGCCGATTCCCGAGTCACCGAAGCCACCCATCGGGGCGTCAGCGCCCCACCCGGCGAGAAACGAATCGTTGACGCAGACGGTTCCACAATCGATCTGCCGAGCGACCGCTTTGCCTCGCGCGCGGTCGCCACACCAGACGCTCGCGTTGAGTCCGTACGCTGAGTCGTTTGCTTTGGCGATTGCCGTCTCTATATCGGGAACTGGCTGCACCGAAACAACGGGTCCGAACGTCTCCTCGCAGGCGACGTCGGTAGCCGGATCGAGATCCGTCAGAATCGTCGGCTCATAACAGTAGGGGGCAATATCCGGTCGGTGTCGCCCACCCGTCTGCACCGTTGCCCCAGTCCGTCGAGCTTCCTCGACGTGGCGCTCAACGACCTCGAGTTGTCGTTCGTCAATGAGCGAGCCCAGGTCAGCTTCGTAACTGTGGTCCGTGCCGAGTGTAAGCCGTTCAGTCTCGTCGATAAACGCTTCGAGAAACGGTTCATACGCGGACTCGAGCACGTAGATCCGTTCGGCGGCGAGACAGATCTGTCCGAGGTTCGAAAAGCAGGCGACGGCGCCACCGCGAGCCGCGTCAGTGACGTCTGCATCCTCGAGGACGACCATTGGGTTGTGACCGCCGAGTTCCAGCGAGCAGTCGATGAGGTTGCGGCCGGCTCGTGACGCAACCTCACGGCCGGTTTCGGTACCTCCAGTGAAGGCGACGTAATCAACGTGATCGATCAGCGCTGGGCCAACGGTCGAGCCCGTGCCCGTGACGACAGTGAAGACGCCCTCCGGAAGCCCTGCCTGCTCGAGCAGGTCAGCTAGAAAGAGCGCGCCGTAGGGCGTCTTTTCGTCCGGTTTGCAGACGACGCTGTTGCCGGCGATGAGTGCCGGAAGCGTATCTGCAAACGCAAGCAGGAGCGGAAAGTTCCAGGGTGAAATGACGCCGACGACGCCCACCGGTTCGTAGGTGACCGTGGCTGTCGTCAAGAGTGGAATCCAACCGGATCGGGACTCATCGGCGATAACGTCAGGGCCACGGCTGACTGCATGGGCCACCGCTGAGGGAATTTCGAGCAGTTCACCGGCGGCCGTCCGGCGGGATTTGCCGGTCTCGAGTTGGAGGATATCGAGGAACGTCGACCGGTGGGTCAAGACCAGATCCCGAAACCGCTCGAGAACGGCCGCTCGCTCAGTGACGGGGGTGTTTTCCCACGCCGCTTGGGCCTCGCGTGCGCGTGTGACTGCAGACTGAACATCCGCAGGCGTACAGTCAGGGACAGCACCGATCTGTTCGGTGGTCGCCGGTGCCCGAACGGTCAGGGTGGCCGTTGAGGCCGAAGAAGGGACGCGATTGGCGAGCGTCTCGGTTGGGACTGGTGAGCGTGTGCCAGTGGAGGGAGCCATGTGGTGTCGTATATGGACGGATACGTCAAATAGCTGTGGCTTCAGGACCGATGGGCCTGGATGTGGTCGGACAAAGGCCACTGAGTTCAGGTAGCCAACAGCCACTGGGCTCTCGAGTTTCAGGTAGTCAACAATCACTGGGCTCTCGAGTCGGCCAACCGAGACAGTAATGATGGCGGAGTCCCGAATATGTCTCAACAGGAACGTCCGTACGGTGAACGGAGAACCCGCCACCGTCTTGAAAGTTCTAGCACGTACCGGCGTTCCCCGTGGTACTACACGATGTCACCCGAACACGACGCCGAAAACGGCTGTACGATGTGCGACCTCCCGGTTCGCGACAGTGGCGTCACAGCCGATGGGAACGAATTCTGCTGTGTCGGCTGTCGTGAGGTCTATGAGGTCCTCGGAGAGGTCGAAACAGTCGACGTCGAAGACGTACAAGCTGCCGGAGACGAAACGAGTTCGATTCCAGCCCATCACGAACCGACGTTCCTCGAGGTCAAGGGAATGTACTGTGTGAGCTGTGAATCGTTTATTCAGGCCGTCGCCGGCGAGGTTCCGGGCGTCAGCGCCGTCAGTGCCAGCTACGTCACTGACACGGTCCGAATCGACCACGACCCCGAGGCCGTCTCGATCGAGGAACTCAAAGCCGCGATCAGCCGTTTGGGCTACACCGCCTACGACCGGACCGACACGTTCAGCCAGCGCCAGGCCGATAACTGGGAAGAAGGGCGAATTATCGTCGGCGTGCTCGTCGGGATGATGGTCATGTTGCAGTATCTCGTCATCATCTATCCAACCTACTTCGGCGGACTGGTCTACGACCAACGCACCTACGAGTTCTTCGCGGCAACGCTCTCGAGTTCGCTTGCAACGCCGTTTTACATCGTTATCGGGGCCATGACGACGATCGTGCTCGTGATAACTGGCAAGCCGGTGTTGCAGGGGGCGTACGTCGGTATCCTTACACGGACGCCGAATATGGATCTGCTCGTCGCCATTGCAGCCGTCAGTGCCTATCTCTACAGTACGCTCTCGATTGCCGTCGGCGGCGAGCACATCTACTACGACGTGACGGTCGCGATCATCGTCGTCGTCTCCGTCGGTGGCTACTACGAGTCGACCCTTAAGCGCCAGGCGACCGAACAGCTCTCGGAGCTAACGAGCGTCGCCGTTGCCGACGCAAACCGTCTTACCGGCGCCAGCGATGGGAGCGTCGAGTCGGTTCCCGTCGAGCAATTAGAGCCGGGCGACCGTGTGCTGGTTCGGACCGGCGAACGGATCCCGATCGATGGCGATGTCGTCGACGGTGAGGCAGCGGTTGACGAGGCGGTAGTCACCGGCGAGTCACTTCCAACGACCAAGGAGCCGGGAGCAGCGGTCGTCGGTGGTTCGCTAGTGGTCGATGGCGCACTCACCATCGAAACCGGCGTCCACTCGACCAGCACGCTCGATCGGATCAGCGAACTCGTCTGGGATCTCCAGAGTACGACCCACGGCATCCAGAAACTCGCCGACCAGTTGGCGATGATTTTCGTCCCGCTCGTACTCGTCCTCGCCGTCGTCGTCACCGTCACCTACCTCGCCCTTGGAGCGACAATCCCGGCTGCATTACTCGTTGGGTTGACCGTCCTCATCGTCTCCTGTCCATGTGCACTTGGCTTGGCAACGCCGCTTGCCGTAGCTGCTGGGATTCGTGACGCCCTCGAGCGGTCGATGGTTATTTTCGACGACAGCGTTTTCGAGCGCCTCCGGAAGGCCGATACGGTCGTCTTCGATAAGACGGGAACGTTGACGACTGGCGAAATGAGTGTCATCGAGGGGACCGTCGATGGCGACCTCCTTGCGAAGGCGGCTGCGCTCGAACAGCGCTCGGCACATCCGGTTGCAAAAGCGATTGCGGCAGCAGCGCCGGCGACTGACGGTGGAGTTACGGCCGAACCGGAAGTGGAAGCCGAACCCGAACCCGGACCAGACCACGACCACGAACCAGACCACGTCACCTCGTTCGAACGCTTCCGGAACGGCGTCACGGGAACCGTCGGTGGCGAGGCCATCCTCGTCGGTCACCCGAATCTGTTCCGCGATCAGGGATGGGAACTTCCCTCGAGTGTCGAAAGCCAAATTGAGGAACAAAGATCGGTCGGTCGAAACCCCGTCGCCGTCGGGCGTGAGGGAACGGCCGTCGGGATGCTCGCCATCGGTGACGAGCCACGGGAGGGGTGGGAGGAAACGGTGACACGCGTCTCAGAGACCGGTGCCGATGTCGTCGTCTTAACTGGTGACGGCGACCGAGCGGCCACGCAGTTCCGAGAGCATCCGGAAATCGACCGGGTGTTTTCGGGCGTCCCACCGGAAGGAAAGGCCGAAACGGTCAGCCGACTGTGCACGCAGGGATTGACCGTGATGGTCGGCGATGGCACGAACGACGCTCCTGCATTGGCGGCCGCCGACCTCGGGATTGCCTTAGGTGGTGGGACGGCAATGGCTGCTGATGCGGCAGATGTCGCCCTTGTCGACAACGACCTCTCCTCAGTCGAAACCGTCTTTGATCTCGCGAAGGCGGCCGACCGGCGCGTCAAGGGGAACATCGGATGGGCGTTCTGTTACAACGGTATCGCGATCCCGCTGGCCGTAACTGGCCTACTTAATCCGCTGTTTGCCGCACTCGCGATGGCCATCAGTAGTCTACTCGTCGTCACCAACTCCTCTCGAGCGTTGCTTCCTGCTCGAGATCAAGAGTGAAACGTTGCTTCCTTCCTGAGAGGAGTGAAACGGGATCGCCTCAGTGATGATCGTGGCCACCAGCCGGCTCGAGCGGATCCCAAAACGGCAGGTCGGGATGGGGAACATGGTAGCCGAGACTCATCAGCCCATGGGTCAACAGCACGTATCCAAGGACGACAAAGGCAATCCCGAGCAACTGGTGGAGCCGTCGTCGGTGGACCGCATCGACGCTTTCGATGAGCGTCCCGTAGGCGAAGACGGCAGGAATCGTCCCGAGGCCAAGGGCAGCCAGAACGATGGCGCCCGAAAGCGGGTCAGCAGTTGCAAAGGCGTACAGATATGCCGGGTAGAGAATCGGACACGGAAGCAGCCCATGGATGGCCCCGAGGCCGAGTATCCCCGGTCCGTTCGCGAGACGCTCAACGTGGGCTGAGAGACGCGAAAAAATCAGGGAGACTCCGGGGAGGTGGACGCCAACTGAAAGCCGCCCAAACAAGTAGTTGAGACCGATTGCGATGACCGCCGCACCGATGACAACCCCAACCAGTCCCCGGACGAGATCGGCGGTCGCCGTAAGTTGGTCAACGCCAATCAGGAGCAGTCCACCGAGTGCACCCATGAGCCCACCGATCAATGTGTAGCTGGCCGCTCGCCCAACATTAAAGAGCATATGCTGGCGAACTTCAGTCAGCGAGAGATAGCTCCCCCGCTGTGAGGTGGCGCTTTCGACACCGCCATCGGTCCGAGACATCGCACCGGCATAGATCGTCACGAGCGGCCCGCACATTCCGATACAGTGGGCCCCCCCGAGTAGACCGATAATAAAGAACAGGATGACTTCGCTGCCAAACAGCGTGGCGCCAGTCATCTGTCCCACCGTGTGTTTGTCGCCTGCCGGCCATCGGGCTGGCAAGCGAGAGGCTCACTGACCGCCTCCCAGTCCACGGCATCACTCTGTGTGTTCACGACTGACAGCTAGGGACTGAGGCTATTTTACTATCTGGTTTGGCTCTCGTATGTGTCCCTGAACAATACCGATGCATATGCGCTTGCGACAGCTGATGCGGTTACGGGGACACTACTTGTTGGAGCAGACGCTGATTTCGACGACATAGAAGACGATGTCGAACGGTTTCGCAACGAACCGGCCTAATACGTCGGTCGTCCCGGAAGTGAATTGTCCAAAATGCCATTCCGTCCAAGTGCGTTTTCAGTGCTAGCATTTTCACTGCCAGCATGTTCATGAAGGTGCCCTCAAAGGAGTGCAGCATGCGCTATTCCCGAGCGGACGCAGGTCACAAGCGTCTTGCAACCATCGACATCGAGACAACCCACTACGACCCAGCCAACGGCGAAACCGTTTCCGTTGGCATCGGCATCCACGAGCGTGGAACGCCGGCACGCAAGGCAGCCTACGAACTGTTCCACCGTGAGACGGCCGACGACGAGCGGGGCCTGATTGAGACCAGCCTCGAGTATCTTGACAGCTGTGGAGCGGATGCACTCGTCTCGTTTAACGGCCGCGACTTTGATATGGCGTTCCTCCAAGACCGACTCGCACGTCTCAGCGCAAACCAACGCACGGCTCGCCTTGACACGCCCGACACCCACATCGATCTGTTCGAAGGGAGGCAGGTGAAATGTAACCAAACGGGTGATAAATGGCCAACACTCGAGGAGTGTCTCGCCGCCTACGAATTCGAGGTTCCCGAGACCCACTGGAACGGACAGCTGGTGACAAACGTCCGTTTTGGCAGGGAACTTGGACCGGCATATCTCAGTGCGCTCGAGGCCGGAGATTGGGATCGGGCGAGCGAACTGCAACAGGTCATTGAACACTATCTCATCACCGACCTGGAGGCGAACTTTGCGATCTATGCTGCGGATATAGGCGCTGTGTTTGAGCCGGTGTATCTCGGCCCAGCAGAGCGGTTTTGACGGCAGAGCGGCTGTTGATTAGGAATAATATATCACTGGCCGGCGGTCACCGCCATATTCGTCGTCTGGAAGAAACGACGCCAGGTCATCGCGATCAGCATCACCGAGCAGTTGCTCGAGGACATCGACAGCGGACTCCCTGAGCAGGGGTTTGTTGTCGTTCCCACAATTTTTATCGAACGTACAAGCCGGACAGCCATTTGGACGCCCACACTGGCAGTGGCGTAGTTGGTCGCGTGCTCGCTCAGCGAGCACCTCAAAGTTATCGTAAATCGCTCGAGCGAATCCAAGACCGCCCTCGACACCGTCGTAAATAAACCATCCTGAGGAGGGACGACCCGCTAACTGCCGGGTCCGGTGCTCGAGGGCTGCCGTGGCAGCGGCCATAGATTCGGTGACCGAGTCAGCTATCTCATCGTACTGTTGGTGGGTGTAGTGTGTATCCATGACGAGGGTCGCAAGCCCGCCCAAATCGTTCGTATCAACTCGCAACTCGAGTGGCGTCGTTTGGATCATCGCGTGTTCTGCAGCATGGAGTCCAGCAACGTAGCCCAAGTGGGCGATATCCGTCTCGTCGGGATCAACTCCGGTTTCAACACCATACTCCCGATATTTTCGGACTAACGCGGCTTCGACTGCCTGTGGAACCTCAACCCAACAGAGCTGGGTGTCCATACAGATCGGTGGGGTTTCAGTGGGGATGAGCTGTTGTTTCGGCTCGCTGTTCCCAATATACAGCTGGGAATAGGAATGATAGTGAACCAACACCGTCCCACGGCCGAAATGAAGCGTAAATCCGTTTACCTCACGCGTTTGTTCGGATGTCGCATCTAACACGTTGACATCGTACTGGGTTCGCGTATAATACTCGTAGTCGACCGGCATCAGTTCAACCGTTGGCTGGCTGCGGTCCTCGTGAACCGCGACGACCTCGAACTGTTGGCCGTTCTGTAACCGAACTGCCCCCTCGTGATAATCCCGATAGGCCCGGTTTCGATCGACCGGTTCCAAGTCGAGTTCCTCTGGCAGCCCCCACCGCTCGCGATCCACATCCGGCGCAAGCTGCAGCTGATACTCCGTTCCGTCAGTGCCATAGAGATTGACCGCCGTTTGGGGCCGTCTGGGCCCACAGTAGTGAGCCGACGCCTCGAGGGAGCCATCAATAACCCCCGCTTGCTGCCACATGGTGATGGCCGCTCGAAGCCGCTCGGCGTCGGCGAAGGAATCCAAGTCCTCCGTATTGAGAGCGATTTCATCTGCCGCACAGAGAACGTGTCTCGCAAAGACCGCGTTGTTCGACGTGTCGACAACGGCATCCTCCACATCGGTTTCAAGCAGGTACTCCGGATGGCCGATGATGTACTGGTCAAGCGTTCGGTGATCGCCGACCATCACCGCAAGGCTCCGACTTGCCCCGCGGCCCGCCCGTCCGATACGCTGCCAAAACGATTGGCGCTGGCCCGGATAGCCCATCAGCACGGTAGCATCCAAGCTCCCGATATCGATCCCGAGCTCGAGTGCTGAGGTCGTCGCAAGCCCGTTGAGGGTGCCAGTTTTGAACTGTTGCTCGCGGGTATGCCGGGTCCGACGACCAAGGCCGGCGTGATAGGGTTCTCGGGGTGGCGTCCTCGAATCCGTGTACTCCCGAGGGTTTGATCGGAAATGACCGTCAGCCCGTTTGATGCTCAACTCGGTGAGTTTTCGGCTCGGACAAAAGAGCAGCGTTCGGACATCGCACGCGGTGAGGTGGTTGAAAACGTTCGGTGCGTCAACGCTCGCTGGCAAACGGTCTGCGATGAGTTCTCGGTCACTTTCTGCTTCTGTTCTCCCTACTTTATCCGAACTCTCTGCTTTTGCACTCACTCCATTATTTGGACCGTTCGTGTCAAAGGAAATCGCGTTTGCTTCGGTCGCCGGTCCTCGAGTCTGCTCTCTTGGCGGCGGGTTCCAAAGCACGATATCGCGCGGCCCGTGGGGTGACCCGTCGTGATCGACCACCGTCACCGGCTCGTCGATCAATGTCGAGGAATGCACTCGAGGGTTCCCAATCGTTGCAGACGTCAAGACATATTGCGGGTCTCCGCCCCAGTAATCGATGACACGTGCGAGCCGTCGAAGAATCCACGCGACGTGCATCCCTTCGATCCCCGTGTAAGTGTGTGATTCGTCAATCGCGACCAGGTCGAGGGCGCTGTAAAACCGACTCCACTTGTCATGGTGCTCGAGATACACGTTCAACGCGGCGAAGTTCGTGAGGATGACATCCGCCTCCTCCCGAATCGCCCGTCGGTCGCCAGTCGTGTCGCCGTCATATATGCGGACGCGGATCTGTAAGCCGAGTTGTTCGTACAACTCCGTCAGCGACTCGTGTTGATCTTTCGTCAACGCCTTCATCGGATACACACACAACGCAGTCGAGCCATTGTTGCGGTCCGATGCCCGGCTGCCGTCGGGGTTGAGCACCCCCGCATCAAGCAGATTTCGAGCGATCTGGAGACCGTAGATGTGGGTTTTTCCGCTCGAGGTAGAGGTCGTAACGGCGACGTTTTCATTTCGGGCGATGGCCTCGAGAGCGTGGGCCTGGTGGCTGAAGAGGTCGTACGGATATTCGGCGGCGAGTTCGGGGCGAAGTACATCCGCCTTCGGGACGGTTTCAGCCGGTTTCGCCGGGAGCTGAATGGTTTCGATGGAATCGGAGTTGGGTGTCAGCCCGGTCCGCGGAAAGGTCTCGATGAGCGTTGCTGCATCCATCTCAGTTTCGGGAGTCGTCTCAGTTGGTGTGTTATTTTTTGGTGTGTTATTTTCACTCATACTATTGTTCAGGTTATTTACTATTGTTCAGATGATTATTCGGTTTATTTACTGTTGTTCAGATGATTTAGATTCAAAAGTCCGTCAACCCGGCTTGTTGCCCCGCCGTTCCACCGGTTCCACTGTCGGTCATATCCCGACGTGGGGCAGTGGTGATCGATTCATACACATGCCAAAGCGCCCGGCAGTCATCCTCACAGTACGCCTCGTGTCGGTCCCAGTCGGGTTCCCCTGATAATGACTCTGAAGAGTGGGTTGGTGTCGATGGTGAGCTGACTGAGTTCGAGCTCGAATTCGGATTCGGATTTGAGTCCACCTGGCGCATAAACTCCCGATACGCAGCCGCCGTCTGTGCTCCGGAGAGTCCAGTCCCAGCGGAGTCATACCCCAACGCTCGAGCAACATGATCTAACTTGTTCGTCCGGCCGGGGAGCAAGGCGTTTCCATCGCGAACAGCCCATTTGTACAGGTCGTAGGTCCACACGTCCGCCCACGCATCGAGATACGCCGGCAAATACTGGCGCAAAAAGGTTTCGATACACGGATAATCAAAACCGTACCCGTTCCACGTAATAACAGTTCGATCACCGTGGGTCCCAAGAAACCACGTCATAAACGCCTCGAGGACCGGCTTCGGATTCGTTGGATCGTCCGTCTCGATGAACGACTGGTGGCTATCGGTCACCGGATCGTACACCCCGAACTGCCAGATGATAGTCGGCGAGAGTCCATCCGTTTCGATATCCAGACAGACCGGGGGACGACCATCTCGAGTTTTGACCGGCGCTTTGTTGGTCAAGAGAAGCGGTTCTCCCGACTCGATGACATCGGCATGCGCATGTATCTTCTGGGCTGTTGTCGATCCGATTCCGGGAAGTTCCGCAAGCTCGTTAACTGCGAGATTCCGGACATCGGTCGTCGTTTGACAGCCCGCTTCGTGTAACCGACGTGCTGTTGTCCGTCCCACACCGTGTAATGCTCGAAGGCCAAATTTCCCGGCATCAACCTCTTCGTGGGCGACTGTGCCATGGGTCGTACAGGTGTACTGGGCAACCATCGATTCTCCTCGATGAAGCGAATTCCCATTACCGGTCGTTTTCCCGTGACTGGTCGCGTTCCCGTTACCAGTCGCACCTAACCCGACGATTGAGACGTTGACCTGGCCTGTATCGGATGAAAACGACCATTCATGGTGATACGATGTTGGTTGGCCGCCAGCGAGAACAGTGACTGGTTCCGGGAGCGACCCCTGTATTGCGGCGAGGTGGTGACTAGCGGGCACCTCCGCCCTAAGAGTTGTTGTGTTCCACGTAACCGATAATTCCGGAACGATGAGGAACGTTCCGGCACCTCGCCTCGTTTGTCGATCACCGGTCTCGAGTTGTCTCCGAAGATGAGGGAGTACGTCGCTGGTCTGGACAGCGAGAATGTCAATTGTCTTGGGTGATTGTATTGTTTTGGGGGATCGTATTGTTTTGGGAGATTGTGTCGTTTTAGTCGGTTGCGTTACCTCGGCTGATGACGCTTCGATTGATCTCACCTCAGTTACCGCACGACTGCCGTCCTCCGACGGATATCGATAGTGGGTGACGCTTCCACTCCCACCAAGTTGTGGATGAACGACAGGAAGATCGGGGGCCTCACGTGTCACCCTTGCAAACCCTCTCGCATCACGAGGGCCGGGAACCACGAGGAACATGGGTTCAAAATACTGAATAAGGTCCCGAACTGCAGGTTGAGAAAGATTCCCAAGGGCTGAAGCGGGAAGTGAAAGCAACTCGAGGGGTGAAACAGATGCCATTCGTTGTATTGGAAAGAGTCAGTTAGTTTCTGCGCACGTACCACGGTATGACTTGGAAGAACGTGAATCCAATCCGCAGACTGAAAGTGAATCCATGGCCTTAGTGGTAACCGTTGGGAAAACCCAAACCGAGTCGGTTTGAAACAGGATCGGTCTGCGAAGCCGAGAAAGCGATCAGAATTGAGGAAGTGTCAGTGAGAGCGTGAGAGTGGTGATTGACACACACACCCCTCGGTGCCGCTGTATAGCTTGGGAGGGGTCTGTGTTTGAGGACGAGTGCAGAGACGAAGAAAAGAACGACAGAGAAGAAGAGAAAAACGGAGTGAAAGCTGGATTTAGCGAGGGTGAGAGAGACGATCTGATTACAAAAGAGCCGGAGAGGGCTCGCCAGACACCGGTATTTCCTACGCGACTAGGATAGTTATAAATACTATCGCTGTGAAAAGTCCATTAAGTTTTTTAGACGCAATAAATGCGGCTGGTTTTAGACGCAAGATACCGCTTCCAATGGAATTAGTGGTAACGAAACTCCGAATAGAAATCAGCGGCAATGAGCCAACAATCAGCGGCAACGGGAGCCGACAGTAACTTTCAGGTCGGTAAGTATCCGTAGAATGTTCTACGTCTTCCTTCTGGGGTTCTCTGTCTGAGAAGTTCTCTCCTGCACA
>LKMJ01004110.1_pt1 | contig 13648 bp, 19 predicted proteins | sample 643391 | NCBI WGS metagenome assembly LKMJ01 (sample SAMN04112250, study PRJNA286221) | soda lake metagenome | biome: soda lake; feature: Kulunda Steppe; material: water; isolation source: sample PL-Br10 brine of Picturesque Lake | place: Russia: Kulunda steppe | collected 2010-07
CCCCCCCCCCCCGGAAGCTTTTTGACGCACCACACTGGACTTGCATGCATGCAGGGGGTGCGCGAATTGCGTGCACATGTGTGCATGCGCGTGTGCATGCAGCCAGCGCATGCGCTGCCATCAAGCGATCACCTTTGCACACAGCGCTCGGGTGTGGAGCATCTGCGCACCTCCGCCATGGGCAGGGGCGCCCTGTATGTCTGCTGCATGTCAAGAAGGTTGAGCATCGTGGCGCGCTCCTCCGCACGCGCTCTTACAGCGCACATTCACATGCATCTACACAAAATAAGCAAGTCGGGGTGGACTGGCAAGGGTCGCAGGCGCTGCCAGGCCTGTGCCCACGCAATTGGACTCACTGTGCAAAAGTGGCCTGCCCCCCTTGTCAGCCTAAGGCCTGCCTGCGCGCACTCTTGAATGCTGTGACCAGGAGTGCTCCTGCTTGAGCCACGCCGCCAGCACAGTTCTCGCTGTCGCGTTCAGGGAGCCAAGCCGCCTGCTCCTCCCTGCCAAACCTGCAAGGCCCACCCACCCTTCCACGTCTCGCGCGCAGGGGGGCCTCCGCCAGGCCATCCTGGAGCTGATGGCCCTACGCCAGAAGCATGGCATCAATGCCAGGTAGGTGGGTTTCAGGAGGGAGGGAGGCTGGGCGCAGCCCCCCCACCGCCCAGCATACACAGCTTGTCTGGGTGTAGGTGTAGGTGGGTGGGTGGATGTGCGATGCTAATGCGATGCTAAGACATGCGTCAGCGTGTGTAATATTTGCTGTGGTGCTTGAACGGGATTGCAGGGGAGAATTCTTGCCGTCCACACGCCTCGCTTGCCTTGATGCCTCTGAGCGCGAAAACACATGCATGCGGAACCACGCACGCTGCGTGCGCGTGCATGTGCAGGTCGAAGGTGCACATCCACAAGGCTGCTGGGGATTTCTATGCGGCAGTCATAGACGACAAGATTGTGGTCAAGATCGGTGAGCACCGCGCATGCCCCCCTCGCCTTCGCTCTGCCCGCCCCATCATGCGAAGTGGCTTAAAAGATGAACGATGCTGTTGGCCAGGGGCCGTAGGCAGCTCAACATCAGCACCCGTACTGCGCGTCGCTCCTTGCATGCGCGAGTGCCCACAAACGCAGCAAGAAATGCAGCTGTGCTTTGCCGTGGCTGTGCTTTGCTGTGAAGGGCCGGGCTGTGAGGCGCCCCATGACTCCGCATCACCTTTCATGGCAAGCATTCCTGCGCGCGGGTGCTCCGCCGCAGCTGGGGATAGTGGTCCTCATGGGCGACACTTGCTTCCCTCTGCTGGCACTCGGTGTCTGAGTGCCTCAGTGTCCATGCCTTACAAAGGCCCAGTGCGCGCTGCGTCAAGCCCCTCATGTGATGCGATAGTGCTGCACTTCCCTGTGCAACCACTGAAACTGTTACCTGTACACACACAGGACCCGGTGACTTCTCCCCAAGGAAGGTGGGCATCACGCTGGGGGGGAAGCCCACCAAGCTCGCTTGCAGCGGCCACCAGGTGCGTGTGTGAGCAGCTGGGGGGTGCAGCTGTCGCCGCTCACGTGTGCGTCGATGTCTCCGCACAGGAGCCTGCAGTGTGACACTCCTTTTCAGTGTTGCCTCTGTGTATGTGTGTATGTGTGTGGACGCACACACACGCGCTTGCTCCCAGCTCTGTCTTGCCCCATCGTCGTGGCAGTGCATACTAAGTGTGCACGCACATCCATGCTGCTCTGGTGTGCTAGTGCAACCTGCCCGCTGTCTCCACAAAGACATTTCGGTGATGCTTCCTGGAACATGGTGCCTGCATCATGGTTGCGTCTGTGTGCATGCCTTACCATGTTGCAAGCCCTGGCAGCCCGCTTCTTTGAAGCAGCCCTCTCTTGTGAATGGTTATTATTGCAGTGCCTGGCAGATGAGGCCGTGGCACCTCCCTGGTTCTGTACTTATGGTGCAGTATAACCCTTTCCTGTGGTCTCTTGGTCAGCTCATGCACTCAACCTGGCCTCTGCCATTATGTTGCTTCCGTGTGTCCCCTGGATGCTCCCCCTGCACTCCTGTGTACCCTGGCTGCACTGCACCTTCCATCCCCCTCTCCTTGAGACCCTCCTGACTTTGCAGCATAGTTTTGCTCAGAGACTGTGCTGCCTGCATGATCTGCCCTCCTCATGGCCCTGACTTGCCGTGCGCCCATGGCCCTTGCACGTCTTTTACACAATCCTATGGCCCTTGCGCGTCTTTTGCACAATCCCGCCACAACAGTTTGCGGTTTGGGAAGCGGCCGAGGACTGAGCCAAGGAAGGAGTCAACTGGAGAGGCGTGGTGGTCAACGTCAAAGGCAGGCCAAGACGTGCTGCAATGATTTAAAGCAGGTCCGGGCAGCGAGCTTGCTTCAGACAGGGCCTGAAAGGTCTGGTGCACAGCCCCTACCGAAGGAGCAGGTGTCTAACTTGGTGTACAGTCTGACTCCTTGGGAATTCGGAATTGTGTATGCTTGTTATTTATCGCTGTCTCAGTAGTGTGCTTGAATGCTCGTACTCGGTAGGGTGCATCGCTCTTGCTGTGTAGCGCATGCACACCATGCTTGGCTGTAGATGCTCTGTTTAGTATGTGGTGGGGGCCTTCGGTGCACCAAATAGGCATGTAAGATCTAGTTGCGCAGCATCCTGCGGAGTGTAGGCCCTGGCTGGCATTGTATAGGCCTTGAGTGCAGAGAGAATAGGAGCCTGCATGCAGCATGTAATGTATTTGGGTTACGTGGACAGAACACATCATGAGCTGGGATGGTGCGTCAAATTACACCTGCACCATACATTCATGCACAAGCAAGATGCGCACCATACGCTTGAACTCAGGGCTATCAGTACATTGTACCTAACAGTATTGTACGTTCGTCAGGTGTTTAGAGTCTCCCTGCTTGGGGATACAGGCTTTCCATTGAGTCAATTGTTAACAAATGGAATGAGAGCGCAAATCATACCGCATCATGGACCAGAGTGTGAGGGGCGCAGTGCTACTTATGGTGGATGGTAATCTGAGGTCCCCTTGCTGGAGAGGCACATTGCTGATGTGGGTATTGCCTAATCAAATTCCAGTTGCTGCGTCAATCAGCACAGCAATCTGGGCTTTCTGCCCAGAAAGTAGGCTAGAAATGGGCAGGAGTGAACTGGTGTCTGGAAAGCCTGGAAACTGGACAAGAAAGCCTGGTGGGCCAGCCAGCCAGAAAGCCCCAGTAATTGGGCAAAAACCCTGCCGGTAAGTATGCGCGCAGAGTTATGCAGAAAGGGGGCCTGGCATTACTAGAAAGCCTGGTGGGCCAGTCAGCCAGAAAGCCGCAATAAGGTAAGTATGCTCAGTCACTGACCTTTGACAGAACCTTACTTGCCAAGGATCAGTGATCCTTCAGGCTTGCTATACTTCTAAACATGTGGAAAGGATTAAAGTAAGTTTTCTTAGTAACAAGTTAAGGTTAACCGCCAGCCAGGTTGTTAGGCTGATTAGTTTGTTGGTCTTCACCGTCCAAAAAATAGTCTGTAATGCCCAAGATGGGATGGCAGAGTTAGTTGTGCCGCTGAGAAAGGAAATCAAAGCCACAATGGCTGCCACATACTGAAGAGCGTCAAAGAGTGAAGAGCGTTTTTCACCCTCACCTCACCTCACCTCACCTCCGAGTCTTTCTTGTTCGGATTTTGGAGTACGCCTCCCTTTACGTTCAAGTGTGAACTATTTTAAGAAAGCAGTAATAAAGCTATTAATTGGTATTCACTACGCAGCCTCACACCTGTGCTTTGATCCAACATCATAGATTAAGCAAACATGTCTTTATGCATGGCACAGCTGTCTTAAAACCACAACTCAGGCCTAGGCAGTATCTAGCACCTACATCAACCAAATTACGATGTTCAACTAGTAGTTAATAACTACCTCGTGAAAAGCAGGGCCAGACAATCTCATCAGTGTTGCAGAGGGAGCCCTGCCTCAGCACCATGCATTTCATCAAACTTAATCAAAAATGCAACATGGATGCAGCCTTTTGACTAGATTCATTTAAATGCTGCGTTCAACTAGATGCATTAAGCAGCATTCTACTCTTAGGCGCCATCACTCATGTGTTCAGTTTGATGCGCTCACTTCCAGAAGCTCCGGTGTGAGTGAGTATGCAGCAAAAACCATGACTGCAAGTGCATAAGGCACAAGGAGAAGGGACGAGGGGAAAAGGGGAAAGCTTTTTCTAGACAGAACACCCATTATTCAGCGGCATGCCACAGGGCCTTATGGGCCTAGAAAAGTACCGTGGACCTAATTAAGGCTGCATCAGCAACCCAGCACACATCATGTTGACTCAACTAAATTTGGCGCTTCATGCTTGGCCCCGTCCTTGGGCAGCGCCAGCTTATACAGATTCAAAGTGCTTGCGCCCAGTCACTTCCCAAGTTCTGACCTACAACAAATAGGCTACTCTCATTCAGTCCCCAACAGGTGCTTTACCATTGTAGCCAGGTCGCTGCCATCCCCTGGCTGCGGTGTCAGCCGCGGTCCTTGCTGCCTCTCACAGCTCTGCTGGCCTGGCTGCCACGACAGTTGGCATCCTGCTGCCACATATTGGCAAGGCCTCTCCAGCCCAACGGACCTACCCCCAGGCCGGGACTCCTTCACACGCTTGGCGGGAGTCCATGCTACGGCCCATGGGCAAAGCGTCAACTGTGCTGGCGCTCTGTTGGATAACGCAGCTTGGGCTGGAGCAGGGGAGGCTGCGGGGTGACCTGACACAAGCACAGGGCAGCGGGGCAGGCTGAGGATGTTTTGGCGCATGGGGCACAGCAAGTGACCTCCTCAGTGTCGGGCCCCTTTGCCCGTGGCCAAGGCACAGCCAAGCCTGCTTGCGCACCATGCGCCACTGATCGCCACCTCTAGCAGTGGCTGGGAGGCAGGTTGCACGCGCTCCTGTGCCATTGCATGGGCTGCACAGCTGCCTTGCCCGCCAGCGTAGCAAGGCAGGGCTCACCCAGGGATCCAGCAGTGGGGAACGGAGCGCAGCACGTGCCAGGGTGCACGCCCGCATGCGCAGGGCCCTCGGTGCCTCTCACGACACACGGGTCGCAAGTCATACAGATGACCTGTGTGTGGCTCGTGGCTGTAGAACTAGGCACACGAGGCAACGAATGCGCACCAAGCGAGGCCTGGGACGCACGTGCCAGGGTGCACGCCCGCACATGCCACCTTGGTCAGATCCCCACCCAACTCACCTGCGCGCATGCATCAGGCCGCGCATCCCCGATGGAAGGTGGTGGCGTCCCAGATGCACCCGCCACATGCGGCTTCACCCGAGGCCTGTGCAGCGGGGGCGCGCAGTCCGGCGCGCGCGGCTGCCTTGACTGCGCGCGCCTGGGCTGCGGCTGCGACAAGGGCTGCAAGGGCGGCAGCGACAGCGCGCCTGGCCCCTCCTGCTGCATCTGCGCCTGCACCCGCGCCAAGGGTGGGGGCGGCCTGCTGCTGGCTGGCCAGGCCGCACCTTCCACGACGTCTCTTGTGCACCTGCTGCTCAACTCGCTTCTGTTGCCATCTGTATTGGCTGGGCCAGGGGCGGGCACAGGGTCACTGAGGCTGGTCACCGCGCACGCTCGCACCGCCACAGCAACACCACCTGGACAGGCAGAGCTGGGGGCGCTGGGCGGCGGGAGGAGGAAGGGCACGCTGGCGCCGCTAGAGCCTTGCGTGCAGGGCCTCAAAGGAGACAAAAGAAGGGAAGGATGATGAGCAGGGTGCTGCTGATGGTCCCTGTGGGGGCTCACACCCAGCAGCTCCCCAACTGGAGCCATCTCCACCTGCCCACCTGCCTGCTGCTGGTCCTGCTGCTGCTGCTGCTGCTGCTGCTGCTGCTGCTGCTCCTGCTGCTGCTGGTCCTGCTGCTGCTGCTGCTGCTGCTGCTCCTGCTGCTGCTGGTCCTGCTGCTGCTGCTGCTGCTCGGCAGCAGCCCGCAGTGCCCTGCAGCGTGCCAGCCACTCCACCATTTGGTGGGCCACCCTGCTGGTCACCTTCGTGGCCATTCGTTTCCCCCACTCCCGATCCTCCAGCTCCTCCTCTGCTCCCTCCAAATCCACCTGCTCACCCAGCCCACCCTGCTCCTGGTAGTAGTCAGACAGGTGGTAATAAGGCAGCAGCAGCTGGTGCTGCCGCTGGTCTGCCAAGCAGCCGCCTTCAGAGGGCATTCTGCTTAGAGGCCCTGTGCCAAACACCGCCAAGCTTGGCTCTGAGAGGCTCTCCAGCGGCAGTCTGCTGCTGCTGCTGCTGCTGCGCCTGTCGCCACATCGCCTGGCCAAGTATTTGTCCTTGTTCTGCTCTGTCCAGTGCGACTTGAGGCCAGCTCTCAGCAGCCAGGATCGGAAGGGGCTGGCCTGCAGGCAGGCAGCAGCAAGAGATGGGGCGTGAGGAACAGGGGCGGGGCAGGGGCTGTAAGTGGCTGGGCAGGCAGCAGTCCTGAGTGCTAAGGGCCTACAAAGGGCGTGGCTGGGCGAAGGGCGCGGCTGGGCAAAGGGCGTGACTGAGCAAAGGGCGTGGCTGGGCAAAGGGCGTGGCTGGGCAAAGGGCGTGACTGGGCAATGGGCGTGGCTGGGCAAAGGGTATGACTGGGTTAAGGGCGTGACTGGGCAAAGGGCGTGGCTGGGCAAAGGGCGTGACTGGGCGCTTAGTAACTCTGGACAGAGGGCGTGACTGCGGGCTGGCAGCAGGGCACGCATGCTGAGGCTCGTCAAGGCCGAGAGGAGCTGGGCACAGGCAGAGGGCAGTGGGGGAGGCACAGCACGGGCATGCTGAACGCAGACTAGGAGCAGCTTGAGCTTGGGCGTGTTTTTGGTCGGGGGCTGGGGAGTGCACAAAGTGGGGCACAAAGTGGGGCACAAAGTGTGGGGATTAGGCGCACAAACTGGCGAGCGCATTCCACAAGCTGCCTGTTCTGCATGGGGCGCACAGGGTGCTTAGCTAGGGTTGCGGATGCTTGGCTCCATGCAGGCGAGCAGTTGAGGTATTGCGGCCCCAGCTGCATGTGCACAGTGGTGGCCAAGCATACGTGCCAGGAGCGGCCTGGTCTGGCATGCCGCTACATGTGGAATGCCTTGGACACACACACACCGGGGTGGGGGTGGGGGCCGGTGGTGGGTACAGGCCCGCAAATAAGGGCAGTGGCTGGCGGTCAGAGGTGCTGCGAAGTAGGGGCCGGGGCGGAGGCGCGGCGTCCCGTGCAGCGTGGGGCGGCGGAAAAACAATCATGCGGGCGCGCGGCATGTCGGGGGCTGCCTGGCGAGACTTGTGCAGGGGCTGCCTGGCGGCACTGCAGGGGCTGCTTGGCGGGACTGGTGCAGGGGCTGCCTGGCGGGACTGGTGGAGCTTGTGCGGCATGTGCTGGGCTGCGGCACGGTACCCCCTGGGGATGTAGACCGGCCAGGGACCCCCCGCACGGCTCAGGCCTCCAAACTCACGCACATCATGGCCCTTCCCAGTACTTTCAGCGGCCTGCAGCCCTGCAGCAGCAGCCAAGGCCCGGCTCTTGCTGCTCCTGCTGCTTCCCCTGCTGCTGCTGCCCCTGCTGTTGCTGCTGCTGCTGCCATCTGAGTCACTGCTACACCTGCGACCGGAATCCTCAGCCCCATCATCTGCTGCCCCCAAGGTATTCCCAGCACCCATGGCAGCCTCGCCTACACCATGAAAGATGCGCAGCTGGCCGGTGCTGTGCCGCCTGCCCCAGCCTGCCCAGCCTCTGCTGGAAGACTGGGCAGGCCGGGCAGCAGCTGCAGCGGCGGCAGCCTCTTGCTTGGCCTGCCGCACCACAGCCGCCATTGCATTTGCGCGATCCAGCCCTGCGCGACGGAGGAGAGGGGCAGGATGGGGGGAAGCGCCGGGGTCCCGGAGGCCCGCCAGCCAGATGCGGCTCTGCAAGGCCACGAGCAAGGCGATGCGTGTATGTGGTTTTTGCCTGCTGCTCTGCAAGGCTCTGCAAGGCGGCGCGCTCTGCAAGGCAACGGGCTCTGGAAGGCCACAAGCAGCATGCGCATATGTGGTTTTTGTCTGCTACTGTCATTGTGCATGTGACCATGTCCACTGGGGGGGGCGGTGAAGCTAAGCTGGCATCCTCCCCAGACCCTGGAATCTGGTATTTAGTGCACCAGAGCAAGAGAGCCGGACAGGTTTGAAGACAGATGCTGCGGCAGTTGTGCTGAGTACATAATACATGTCAAAGGGAAAGTTCCGACGTGGGTCCCACACATGCAAGCTAACATCCCCATGCATTGCTAATAAGGATGGGGCCTAAGGCGTCAATGGCAAAAAGACCCCCACACACCCCTCATTGTCGGAGCTTGGAACACACAACACTCATTGCAGACCCACAGCCATCAGCCATCCAAGCAATGCAAGAGGACGTTGGCCAGCAAAGAGAAGCACGATAATATTGGTCATCCAAGCAATGCAAGATGACATGTCGACTGTTGCTCACTGGTGTTTTGTACTCATAGACTTCCCGGGTCGCTGGCTTAGGCCTGCGCACACAGGCAATTTGAGAAAGAGGCTGGCGGCAGAGGATGCTACCCCGCAGCAGAGCTAGGAATGCCCATACTAGGTAAGTCACATACAGTCGTTGCGTCATGGGAGCCAGGGGGATTTCTTGACTCAGCTTGTTTAAGGCTTGAAGTGACCTGTTTATGGGCACATTGCATGTCCCTCTATTGTATGATGTATTGCTTAACAAGGGGCTGGATGCAGCCTGCAGCGCTCCCTGATTTCTCCAGCACCTGTTTGCTTTGCTGGAGGGTCCATCCTTGTCCCTGTCAAACCGGGCAGACTGCCCTTTTGCAAAGCACCAAGTCTGCAGAGGGTCGTGCTGCGTGGTGCTCGAGGCGAAGACATTCCGCATCTGCGTAAGCACATGGGTCACACTCTCTGCCTCAGGCATTTGGCACATGCACGCATGGCTACCACAGCAGTTGCATGAGCAGGGTTGCTGAGGGTTGCTGAAACAGCAGCCGCATGAGCACAGCAGTTGCATGAGCACGGGTGCTACCACACGCAGCAGCCGCATGAGCACAGCAGTTGCATGATGAGCACAGCAGTTGCATGAGCACAGCAGTTGCATGAGCACGGGTGCTACCACACGCAGCAGCCGCATGAGCACAGCAGTTGCATGAGCATGGGTGCTACTACAGCAGTTGCATGATGAGCACAGCAGTTGCATGATGAGCTCAGCAGTTGCATGAGCACGGTTGCTGATGGTTGCTGAAACAGTAGCTGCATGAGCACAGCAGTTGCATGAGCACGGATGCTACCACAGCAGTTGCATAATGAGCACAGCAGTTGCATGAGCACGGTTGCTACCACGCGCAGCAGTTGCATTAGCTTGGTTGCTGCCAGAGCAGCTGTGTGAGCAACTTGTACAAGGGACTTGCAGCAAAACAAGCCCATTGATTGCGCCACAGGAGAACGCTCAAATACACAGCTGCAATGTGACGGCCTGTGCATGGCCACCAAAAATTACAAGCCGCGCAGCCGGCAGCTCTGATTTGCACCCTCAGGCACAATCACCCCATAACAGCACTGCATTGCAGTTGTGCCCCTTGATCTGTGGCTATGGTTTGACTTGCCAGTGATGGAGTTGGTCCAAACTTTGGCTTGAAAACAATGCTGATGGCGCCTCGGTCACTGTTGATGTACGGTTGAGACATAGGGACTGCCAAAGCAGATAAAGAGAGGAGCAATCAAATAAGCAGTTGCAGTGCATGCTGTGTGATAAGTGGGTCAATCCAGCGTCTGCCTCCGCTTTCTGTAGGCAAGCAGTGCACGTCAAGGAATGGACCTTTCGTCCTTAGACTTGTCACATACGCCTGTAGCATCCTTTTTTTGGCATGAGGCTAAGCGCGCTTCAATAGGCTCAGTGCGCAGAGCTTGGCAGCTTATGGGGCAGAGATCTTGCCCCATCTTACCTGCCAAGCTCTTAAGAGGCTGTGTTCGTTGTTTTGCAACATCAACGTGTGCCTGGAGCTGTTTCCAAACCTGCGTGAGAGTATGTGCACCAGGGGCAGATGCTTGCAATGTAGATGTAATGTGTATTTCACGGGTTACTGTTTGAGAAGTCTGTGAGCAGGGTGACAAACTTTTAATGGACAAATGCTTACAATGCAAGAAAAACGTCCCAAGACTTGCTGTAAAACAGTAATCATAGAAGCGCCATTCACCTGGTTTGATTCTTGACCTACATTGTGTGGGCTGTCTATGACTGTCATGCGTTTCAGTGCAAAGTTTAAAAGGTTAAGTGACTCCAGTGTGTCCTGCAAGTGCACAAAAGTATCAAAAAAGCCCCACATACGTCAGCTTGACACCGAAGTGTGAAATATTTTCACCCTTCCTGCCATACATGAAGCAAATGGTGCACTTCAGTTTGAGTGATTGAGCCGGTCTAACAAGGGGGCTTCTTGTGAGGCAATCAAACTAGCAACACTGCATAGCCAATCTGAGTACAACAAGGCTTGTAAAAGAGCCAGCAAGCCCTATTGTGGCCACAGTCACTCGAACAGCGATTAAACAAAAACACGCAGATACAGGTATATACCATGCATTGAATACAATTATTTCGAAGGATCCTCTTGAGCCTGATTCCAAAGTCTTTAAGATCCTCCCTTGTTCAAGGACCTCATTTGTCAACAAGTCAGCACAGGGCTCTTGTGCAGCAAGTGGGAGATGCATACTTGCGGGGCAGAGGAAGGGTCTTCTGTCTTCACCTTTCTTGCGCAAGCGCAATTGCACTGGCATGAGAGTGCATGTTCATTTAAGTTGCAAATCCAGCCAAGCTCACCCTGTTCCCATCAATCTGCTTCAGGGCCAAGCTCACAAGCTCTCTCCAGTCATTGCGTGTACATCCATCAGGCGATTCTTGCAAGGCCCTGTGCACATCCCGGCCAGCCTTGTGAGCCCGCCAAGCTGCCTGCAGTGCACACACAGATCAATGCATTGCACACATGGATCAATGCATTGCACACACGGATCAATGCATTGCACACCCGGACCAATGCACTGCACACATGGATCAATACATTGCACGCACGGACCAATGCATTACACACATGGATCAATGTATCGCACACACGAATCAATGCCTTGCACATATGGATCGATGCATTGCGCACGTGGACCAATGCATTGCACACACGGATCAATGTATCCTTGACGGGCCTACCGATCAACCGACTCCCATGACGAAGGCTTTGGTGTCATCCCACAATGCATCAGCACAATGTCTGGATCCAAAACATACCAAAGCAACCATTATCTCTCAAGCCTTAGGCGTGAGGTGCTTACAACCAAAGCTGCTGGATGGCCATGCAGTCCTCTGCTTACAACCAAAGCAGCTGGATGGCCATGCATGCACCCGTTCTTCTTAGCAATGCTGAGTCAGCACGCACTGTTCTGGCAGCAATATGCCCAGACTATGGCTTATGCACATGGCCTGGCAGTCCTCTGTGCAACAGACGCTCCAGGCATGATCAAAGGTGAGGGGAAGGGTGCACGGCCAGTGATAGGCGCAGCAATCTTGGGCATGCGGGATCAGGATGCTGTAAAGCATGGTTGGAGGTGAGGAAACACTTACCCCTATTTTGTAAGCGGCCCAATTGCAGCAAATAAACTCAGGTGTGCCTTTCAACATTAGTTGTGATGGGGGATGTTCAAGTACCTGCGTGGGTGAAGATATTTTCAATGCTTGCTCTCACTGTGCTCATGAGCCTGTGTTTTGCACTGATGCCTTGTGGGACAGTAAGGAGAATAGCAAGGTCGTCGTTAGAAAGCACCAAGTCCAGGTCTCAAGAGGCTTTGAAGCATCAATTTCTTTGCACAGAGGTATCAAGTCTTGTCATGCACAGGCTCATAGACTGTCAGGCGCTGATGCCTGGATTGAGGAGCATTGATGAAGCGACGGTCCTCACCTGCTGCGAAAGAGGAGTGTGCAGGTCTCGGCCAGAATTCCATGTAGAATCTGTGATGTGGCCCTGGCAGCTTGAAGTCATAGATTCTGCAGGATTCTGCCTGTCAAGTTCAAATCCAGGGGAGAAATGCAAGACATGTTCTAATACAAACAACCTGGAGACTGAAGAGACACACGTCAAAGAGGGGTTACCCATGCACCACTATTTGCTGCTCATTCAGCTTGAGTGATGCGACAGTGGTAAATGTCTGAATCTCAGCACGTTAAGATTAAAAATCCAAAGACCTCGCAACACACAGCAATTGTTTGCAAACAAAGAAGCATTGCCACATGGACAGGCCTGTCTTTGCATTGAATTATGCTTAAGACTTACCTGCCTGCAAGCTCAGCCAAAATCACCATGAGCAGGGGGTCCTCAACCATCTGCAGCTGATGATTGAGAAGGCCTCAGCAGCACACATTGTTTAATCAAGCCGGCAGCTCATTCTTTACAAGGTAGTCCTTATTGCCAACCCAATTGCTTGATTAATGCAGCTAATGGACAATGGGAGCCCTCCACAAGACGGACTGTGCCATGTTTTGGAAGGAAGTACATGCATATGGAAAATTCGAATTTTGCATAGCGACGAACATTTGCACTCACCTCGGCACACACCCTTTGAAGGCAAAGAGCATCAGCAGCCACAAGTTGGAGACAGAAACGGATGCATCGGACCAGAGCGTTAGACCTTATTCCAATGTCTCGTTTAACTCATTTCCTGCTGGAAATTACAAATTGATGATTTTTTGGTTGATGCATATTTTTGTTGATGAATTCTCTCTTTACAAAAGAACCAATGAACCCGCAGTTGCCTAATGGACCCCGCATTGTCGCTCTTAAAATGCAAAGAATATCGTAAACCTTAAAGAAAGAACTTAGTAGGCATTAAGAGTGGTCATCAATCAACGTCGTTTATTAAGTCAACGGGGATCTGGAGGAGTGACTAGCAATTGATGTTGATTCACTAAAACCAAATTTGGCAGGTACAGCTATGGACGCCTTACCTAACCCCTTATCCTAAGTAAACATGCATGTAATTTCAAAGCAAGCTGTTTACAATCCAAGTTTGTTTATAGGTACCGGCCCAGTTGCTGGACTAACCTAAACAATCTTGGTCGTTTTGTTGTGGACCTCAGGGAAAGGCACTTGGATTATTGGACACCTTGTTCTGATATAAATCCGCGAGAGTGCAACAGCAAACGCGCCTCTTACCATCAATGGTGTGCCCTCCCTACCAGGAGGGCCATGGTCACACATTCGTCATACACCCTTCCTAGATACATGCTTCTTGATCTTCCTCGCGACGTTATTCGCAGCGTGGCTCGCTTCAGCTGAAGCGCAGACTTCCTGCCCACTTCTGTAGACTTCCTGCCCACACTCTACGAATTGAAACTGTGACCTGGACTCACAATACCTCCCCTACTTGTGACTTGTGTAATACTCATGATGTACAGGATGAGCAACATGTCCTTTTCCACTGCACCCATCCACACATGGTCTCCCTGAAGGACTTATGCTTCCCTCTTTTCTTCCGCAAGCTTAAACATCGCTGTATAGACTTTACTCTAATCTGCTACGCTCCATGATTCAGGACTGGTGCATCCAACACAACATGATTCCGGACACGCAATACGGGTTTTACCCAGGCAGAAGC
>LKMJ01004114.1_pt1 | contig 13645 bp, 10 predicted proteins | sample 643391 | NCBI WGS metagenome assembly LKMJ01 (sample SAMN04112250, study PRJNA286221) | soda lake metagenome | biome: soda lake; feature: Kulunda Steppe; material: water; isolation source: sample PL-Br10 brine of Picturesque Lake | place: Russia: Kulunda steppe | collected 2010-07
GGGTGGGTTCGTCTGGGCGACTGGGCTCGACGACGACACTGATACTGGTGGGTTCGTCTGGACGACGACGTTTTCCGAGGGCGTCGGCGACTGTGGACTCGTCTGGACACCAGATCCGATCGAGGCGATCGGGGCAGGCGGCTTTATTTGGACACGAGAGAGCGATCGGACTCCGCGACCGAAACACCAGTGACGACGAACGTAACCGCATCGGCCGAGTTTCGGACCGCAAGCTCCCAGCCGTGTGCGTCGAGTATCCGTGTCACGATCAACAGGCCGAGGCCGAACGATTTGAGCCGATCGATATCGTCGCCGGCGATCGCCGCCGCCACGGCGTCCGGCAGTGGTGGCCCGTCGTTGGAGACGGTAAAGCCGTCGTCGTGATCGGAGACAGTCACTGATACGTCGGGGCCGCCGTGTTCGATGGCGTTTCGAAACAGGTTCTCGAACACGCGTTGTAGTCGCCGCTCGTCAGCGACGACAGTCTGGTCGGTCTCGACCGTCAGGGTGGCCGCTCGCGTCTCGACGGACGCCCACGCGTTTGTGACGACTGAGGATAGCTCACACGGCTCGCGATCGGCGATCGTCACACCCTCTTTTGCGAGTGCGAGATTCTCTGTGATCATCTCGTCCATCCGGTCGAGTGATTCGAGGACGTACTCGAGCCACTCGGCGGGCTGGCCCGTTACCTGTTCCTGTGTGAGTTCGGTAAAGCCGATCGCCCCGGCAAGCGGGTTACGAAGGTCGTGGGCGACCAGTTGGGCGAACTCGTCGAGTCTCTCATTGCGCTCGCGCAGCGCCGTGAGTTCGTGCTGGGTGGCGAGTTCGGTGCCGATCCAGTCTGCAAGAACCGAGACGAACTCCCGATCGTCGGCGCTGAGTGGCTCCGATCGAGCCGTCGGGTTTGAAAACGAGAGCGTCCCGAACAGCTCGCCGTCGACGACGATCGGCGCACCGAGATACCAGTGCTGGCCGGTTCGATCGCGGGCGATATCGGTCCGATACGGACTCTCCTCGACATCGGCGAACCCAAACGGCTCACCGTGGTCGATCGTGTGCCGACACCACGTCTCTGCAAGATCGACAGCTGTCTGCCAGTCCGGGTCGTCAGCGGTGGCTTGTGAAACAGATTTCACCACCAGATACTGGTCCCCATCGATCGCCCCAACAGCACCCCGGCCGACGCCGAACTGCCGCCGTCCGATTTCGACTGCGTCGTGCAGTCGCTGATCGAACGAGGCCTCCGCTCCAGCCAGCTCACAGAGGCGTTTGTACGGGTTCTGTTCGGACGTGCCGACTGTCATGATATCCAACTGCTCAAAACTATTCTCTCAGCCAACAGTATAATTGATTGGGTCAGCCGTTGCTGGCAGTGTCACTCGACGGTGACGCTTTTTGCCAAATTGCGTGGCCGATCGATCGGTCGCCCTTTCTTGTCTGCGACGTGATAGGCAAACAGCTGCCAGTAGACGTTTGCGACGAGCGGTTCGAGTTCGCCCGTCTCCGGGATCGGCAGTTCGACATCGAGATACGACGACTTGTCGATCCCATCTGCCTCACTCGTGACGCCGACGACTGGCGCGCCTCTGGCTTCGACCTCTTTGACGTTGTTGAGCGTCTCACGCGGCTTCGTCCCCTCGGTCAACAGCGCGAGAATCGGCGTTTGCTCGGTCACGAGTGCGAGTGGGCCGTGTTTCAACTCGCCAGCCGGGAACCCTTCTGCGTGGTCGTAGGAGATTTCTTTGAGCTTCAACGCCCCCTCCAGTGCCACGGGACAGCCGAGCTTGCGACCAATAAAGAAAAACGCCTCGGAGTCGGCGTACTCGTAGGCGACCGTTTTGATCTCGTCTTCTCGATCGAGGACGCTCTGGATCGCACTCGGAAGCTGGCGTAACGACGTGAGCAACGCCTCGGCTCGATCGTATGCGAGCGTCCCGCGTGTCCGACCGATATAGACGGCAAGAAGCGTCAGTGTCGCCACCTGCGAGGCAAACGTCTTCGTCGCTGCAACCCCGATCTCGGGACCCGCACGGATGAAGACGCTATCGTCGGTCTCCCGAACGATCGTGCTGCCGAGCGTGTTGGTGACAGCGAGCGTTCGTGCCCCAGCCCGCTTTGCGCGGCGAATCGCCGACAGCGTATCCGCCGTTTCGCCACTCTGGGTCACCGCGACGACCAGTGTCCGCCACGGATCTCGGCCACCGTCGAACTCGTACTCGCTTGCGACCTCGACGGTCGTCCGAACGTCTGCAGCCGATTCGAACAGCTCCGCAGCGTACTGACCTGCGTAGTTCGACGTGCCACAGGCGACGATCTGTATCTCCTCGATCGAGTCGAGATACTCGTCTGGCAGGTCGACGTCGATCGCTGCACGTGCGGTCTCGACATCGATCCGCCCAGAGATCGTCTGGCGAAGCGCGCGTGGCTGCTCGTGGATCTCTTTTAACATGTAGTGATCGTAGCCACTCTTCTCTGCAGCGTCTGCCTCGTACTCGAGCCGCTCGATCGTCGTCTCGATCTGGTCGCCATCCCGGAACAGCGACAATCCACCATCGTCGATCACAGCGAAGTCGCCGTCTTCGATATAGGTCACGTCCCGCGTGTGTTCGAGAAACGCCGTCACGTCACTCGCGATAAACGTCCCATCGTCGCCGTGGCCAACGACGAGCGGGCTGTCCTGTCGTGTTGCATACAGCTCATCGACACCGGCGATCGTCACGACGAGGGCGTACGTTCCCTCCAACCGATCGAGCGCGGCTTCGATGGCCTCTCGTGGCTCTGCCCCGGCGTCCAGTCCGGCGGCGATCAGGTGGGGAATCACTTCGGTGTCCGTATCACTACTGAAGGAAACGTCTGAGAGTTCCTCGCGCAGCGTGTCGTAGTTCTCGATGATTCCGTTGTGGACGACGGCAACGCGCCCGCTCTCGTCGGTGTGTGGGTGGGCGTTCGCGTCCGTTGGCGGTCCGTGTGTCGACCACCTTGTGTGGCCAATCCCCTGCCGGTGGTCGGCTGATTCGGGGAGAATGCCTTGCAGCGCGCTCACCTCGCCCGATTTTTTGTAGACCGATAGCTCCGGTCCGGAAAGCGCGACGCCCGCTGAGTCGTAGCCACGATACTCCAGATTCGAAAGCCCAGCCGAGAGAATCGGGAGGGCCTGCTGATCGCCAATATAGCCGATAATTCCACACATGTTATCCCCTCCGTACCGTTTCACCGTCAGCAATCTGTCCACGCACAGCCGCCCCATCACCGACGACAGCGTCGTTTCCGACGACCGTCGCCGGTTCGAACACGACTGCCCCGCCGACCTGCGTGTCGTCACCGATGACGCCGCCGAGTCGGACGTCCTGATACAGCGTTCCCTGAACGGCGACGGTCCCAGTGCCACCCCGAACCGTGGTGTTTGCACCGACGACGGCTCCTGCACCAACGATACTGTCTTTGATCACTGCCCCCGCTTCGATCGTCGCATCCGGGAACACGACCGATCGCTCGACCGACGCGTTCGGGCCGATGTGGACGTTCTCACCGATCGTCGACCCCGCACCAACGACGGCGTTGTGCCCGACAGACGCCGTCGGGGCGAGAACACACCGATCGCTGACCTGTCCTCCCGAGGCGATCGATCCATCGATAGAGCCACCGTCGCGATCAAGGATGGCGTCGGTTACGCCAAGCAGATCCCAGAGATACGAGACGTCGTGCCACGCCCCATCATAGGGGACAGCCCGGACACCACCGTCGTCGATGAGCCGTCTGACGGTGTTCGGAAGTTCGTACTCTCTCTCATCGGTCGCCGGTGTCTCTCGAATCGCGTCGAAGACAGCCGGCGTAAACCCGTAGACGCCCGCGTTGATGAGCTCTGAGGCACCCTCCTGACGCGGCTTTTCGACGATCGTCTCGACCTGTCCGCTCTGGAGTGTGACAACCCCATACGCCTGTGGCCGATCGTTTCGGGTAACCGACATCGCAGCGACCTCGCTGCCGTCACAGATCGCCTCGCGTACGTCGGCGACGAGCGATGGCTCGACAATCCGATCGCCATTCAAGACGAGAAACGGTGCGTCGACGTGTGATTCTGCCTGTGCGACTGCGTGTGCCGTTCCAAGCTGTTTTTCCTGCACGACGTACTCGATGGAGACGTTCCAATCGTCACCATCACCAAAATGGGTCTGGATCCGATCGCGCTCGTAGCCAACAACGAGCAGAATGTCTTCGATGCCGGCGTCTGCGATCGCGTTGACGACGTACTCCAGAAGCGGCCTGTTTGCAACGGGGATCATGGGCTTTGGCCGCCGTTCAGTCAGCGGATGTAACCGCTGGCCGACGCCAGCGGCGAGAACGACTGCCTTCGTCTGTGACATATGAACCGTCTCACAGTCAATCATAATCAACTTGTTGTCATCATCTCCTTCTGCATAATGAATGGTGTGCAATGCGACAGCGCACATACTCCGTCCCGATCGTGGAGAGTAATCCTTTTGCAGACTCCGGCCACAGGATAGCGTATGGACTGGCCACACGATCCCGACGGCGAACAGGGCAGTGAGGGGATGCGAAAATTCGATATGCGAATCATCGCCGACAAAGTCGACGAGGAAGAAGACTTCCCGATGGTCCGTGATGAGTTCGTCGACGAACACGGCGACGATCCGATCCGGATTAATTACAAACGCGTCGTTCCGCTCCGCGAAATCTTCGAGTACGTCGAACCTGAGGAGTTCGAAACCATGGTCGACATGCACAAAGCCGTCGGCGCAGCAATGCGGGAAGGCGAGTTCTGGGAGTACCACCCGAAGGGCAAAAACCCGGAAAAGAAACCCGCCTGAAATTCGCGGTCAGGCTCCGGATGCATCACGAATCTGGATTACGTATCACTTATACGATCCCGTTCGAAACAGGTTCCTACCGTGACCAACACGCAGGTAACGCTCGTCCAGATCGACAACTACGGACCGTGGACGGTGACGCCGGAGCCTCGCCGCGAAGCCGACCTCCAGACACTTCAGTCTCGCCTCTACGCTGATATCTCTCAGTTCGTCGGCAACCGCAACGGCTACGTCTTTTTTACTCGGTTCGACAACATGATCGCCGTCACCAACGGACTCTCGATCGCCGACCACGAACTGCTCCAGGAGTCCGTCGGCAACCGGTATCCGGTGACGCTCAGCCTCGGTGTCGCGACCGGAACGAGCCCCGTCCACGCACTCGCCGACGCGACAACCGCGCTTCAGGAGGCCGGAAGCGCACAGGACAAACACCGACGCGAGATCCTCGACGGACGCGTCATTGAGGAGCCCCACCGGACCACCGACGACGTCCAGATCGCCCATTTCGACGTCATCAACGCCACCGGCCAGTACACCGACGAGCTCAACGCCTACGATAGCTTCATCGAGATCGAACAGGGGTACGCCGAACTCATGCGACACATGCGCCACTCCCACGACAGCCTCTCGTTTTTCGTCGGCGGCGACAACATCATCGTCGTCTGCCCCGACCTCGACGAATCCGATTACGAGGACGCGATTGGCCACGTGGAAACCGCTGTCGATGTCGAACTGCAGGTTGGGGTCGGTCGTGGCCAGAGCGCCCACGACGCCGGCTTCGCCGCGAAACACGCTCTCGAAACCTGCCGTGCTGATGGGACGCGAGTGGAGTTCGCTCCACGAAACGTTTGAATTGGTGGTGTGTGCGGACCTGACAGATCGGTAGTTACCACCGACGGTCAGGACACAGCCGATCGGAAGTCAGTGTGTATCTGGTGGCTTTCCACCCCTAAACTGGTGGGTGAAATCTGGATTGCTGTGCGATTTCACTAATCAGTATCAGTCGACGGTTGGAAGAGACTAGTTTCAACTGTTGCTCTAGCCGTCAAATCAGTCCGAGATTGGTGGCCTTCTCTCGCAGTGACTCCAGGTCCAGCTCACCACTCATATGTAGGTTTCCGAGCGTCGAAAGCGCCGCATCGATCGGTACGTCGATCTCATACTCGTAATAGATTCCGCCCCCACGGCCCTCGTTTCGCTTTGTCCGATCGAGGATGCCGAGCATCGATAGTTCGGCCAAGTGGTTGTGAAACGCCCTGCCACCGAGGGGGTCGCGGTTGGTCGCAGTCGCGAGGTCGCGGTACTGATCGTAGAGGTGTTGTTTCTGAAATGGGACCTGCGTTGGATCCCCGACGGTTGCGGTGACGACGGCGAGGAGTGTGAGATGTCCGTGAGAGGTCAGCTCTTTCATGCTTTCTTCGATTCGTTGTTTTTCGAGCAGCTGTTTTGCCTCGCGGACGTGTGCTTCGGTGACGACCGGATCATTTCGCCGACGAGCCAGATCGCCAGCTTCCAGCAGCAGATCGAGGCCCTGACGAGCACTGCCTTTGTCTTGGGCGGCAAAGGCCGCACACAGCGGGACGACATCGTCTTCAAGCACGTCGGTTTTGAACGCCAATGCTGCCCGCTTTTCCAAAATGTTCTGGAGTTCGGGAGCATCGTACGGTGGGAAGTGAAGTTCCCGTTCACACAGGGTGTCTTCGACGCGCGGGTCGAGCTTTTCGCGATACTTGAAATCGTTGCTGATTCCAATAATCCCAATTCGGGCGTGTTCGATCTTCTCGTTGCTGCGTGCCCGTGGCAACTGGTACAGAATCGAATCATCGTCACCGATGTAATCGACTTCGTCTAATACGATCAGGATCATGCCACCGATCTGATCAAGTTCGTTCCACAGCTTCTCGTAGACAGCATTGAGTGGATAGCCCGTTCGACTGATCTGGTCGGCAGGGTCACGAAACGTGTTGACGAGTTCGACGGCGACGCGGTAGCTACTGGTCAGATCCTCACAGTTGAGATACACCGTCGTGACGGTAAGATCGTCGTACTGTTTTGCGTCAGCTTCGAGATGGTGTAACAGATACTTCGTCACAGCCGTTTTCCCGACACCAGTTTTGCCGTAGAGAAAGATGTTTCGTGGCTGAGACCCGTTTATTACTGGCTGTAGATATGCAGTATACTGTTTGAGTTCGTCTTCGCGTTCTTCAAGCGACTCGGGTTGGTAGTCGTCATGGAGGACGTTCTCATCCAAAAAAATCGCTTCGGATCGCTCGAAGAGTGTCACACGTTTCTGTCGTTCTAACGCTCAAATAAACCCATCGATTCGAACGTTGCAAACGATTCGTTCGTTTCGATCGAACAGAGCCGTTGATCGGGAGATAGAACGTCAGTTCCGATCGAACCGAGAGCCGTGGAAGATCACGGCACAGGGGTGAGAGACACCACCGATTCAAATGTTAGCTGGTTCGAGAGCAGTGGTAGACGGTGTCTGTCCGGAACAGGGCGTCTGTAAGTGAGTAGATTTATGTTTCATAACTCCTTACCAGAACCGTACTGCACCGGCAATTGAGCCGGTGCTAGTTTTCCCACAACAACGTTTGAATTGGTGGTGTGGGAGACAACTCCAGCAACTGTATTCGGTTCTACCGCCATTAGTAGGTCGTAGACGCCCTGTATAGCCAATAAACGTTTGAACAGGTGGTGGGTACATAAACGTTTGAACAGGTGGTGGGTACAGTCGCTCCTACAGCACTCCACTCAGTCACAGATCCTCTCCCTCAGAAACGTTTGAACAGGTGGTGTCTCTCTTTTTTGATCGATTCAGCTCTCATTTTCGATCGACACTGTCTCGCACCTCGATCGATCTCAGTTCACCGATCGCTACAGGGTCACCCGATCGCTGTAGGCTGCCGTTACGACCGGCGTTCGATGACGTGTACACTGTCTGTCGGCACAGTATCTGTCGTCGTTTCCACGCCCGATCGTGTGCGTCGACCCAGTTGGTGGGTGCCGGTTAGTCGTATACGTCGACGCGTAGAGGGAGTAGTCCCTCGTCTGTTCACTGCAATATTCGTACGCTTCTATGCTCGCTGCAGTATCCGTATCCCTTCGCCTGTTCACTGTAGTATCCATCCCGTATCGTGCTGATCTGCGGTGTTGTCGCTCCATTACAATTGCGCCGTCGCCGGTGGGGTACTGTACCAACGACTCGCCTGTCACAGTCGACGATCCGATCGGATGGCCCACTGAACTGAAGAGCCGATCGGATGGCCCACTAACTCACAACCCGATCGGATGGCCAACCAAGTTAAGGCCGATCGGATACCCCCCACGGAGCCGGTCAGACAACCTATCACTCACTGGGTCGATCGGATGGCTCCCACGTCGAGTGACACGCTGAGGACGGTACTGGAGTCGACCCGACAGCCGACAGGCCGCAGTGGTAGCCACACGCATGCAACGACAGGACCACATCGTCAGCGGATTCAAAGCAACGCTCGTCGCGAGAGCCATCTACATGCTTTCGAGCGCGCTGTTGATGTTCCTCCTCGCGCGCTTTCTGCTCGATCCTGACGGCTACGGAGCACTCTACTGGGCGATTGGCGTTCTCGCTGTCATCCAGTTGTTTGCCGATCTCGGCCTTGGAAAGTCTGCCGCCAGATACGTTTCGGAGTATCAGGAAACCGATCCCGGCCAGATCCCACATCTACTCCGATCGACGATCGTGTTCAAGCTCGTCGCCGTCTCGGTAACGGCAGGCGTGTTGCTGGTCTTTCACCGAGAAATCGCCGCCATCCTTGGTGATCCGGAACTCGCCCCGTTTCTCGCAGCCGGCGTCCTCTATCTGGTCGCGTTCTCGTTTTCGACGTCCACACAGGTCGCGTTACAGGGATTCAACCATCTCGGCTACAGTGCAGCTATTCAGGCGATCAGCGGCGCTGCAAGACTGATTTTCGCCGTCTCGTTCGTGTTGTTCGGGTTAGATGCACTCGGCGCGTTTTTCGGCTACGTCGTGGGCTATACGATCGCCGCTGCAGTCGGCGTGACCATCATCTATGTCGAGTTCTATCGGGACTACACACCAGCCGTCCAGTACGAGCCGGGACTGTCACGACGGCTGCTCGAGTACAGCATTCCGTTGACGGCGACCAGAAGTGCGAACATCATCGACAAGCGAATCGATGTCGTTCTCGTCGGGGTGTTTCTCACGCCGGCTGCCGTCGCGTTTTATACGATCGGCAAGCAGATTTCGGATTTCGTCCTCGCACCAGCGGAATCGCTTGGCTTTACGATCTCGCCGAACTTCGGCGAACAGAAGGCCGCAGGCCAACTCGATGCGGCCCGAGAGATTTACGAGACGGCACTGGAGCAGACGCTACTGTTCTATATCCCCGCAGCAGTCGGGCTCGCGATCGTCGCCGATCCGTTCGTCACGATGGTGTTCGGTGGCGACTACGCCGGTGCAGTGCCGGTCTTGCAGATCCTCTGTGGCTTTATTGTGTTGATGGCGATCACGAATCTGACGAGCGACAGTCTGGATTATCTCGGTCGGGCCCGATCGCGGGCGATCGCCAAAGGCATCGCGTCGGTCGCAAACCTCGGGCTCAATATCGTGTTGATCCCGACGATCGGCGTCGTCGGTGCAGCGGCGGCGACGGTCACGACACACTCGTTTTACGTCGCCGTGAATCTCTACATCGTCCACAGCGAACTCGCCTTGCGCATAGGCTATCTTGCCCGCCGAATCGGTCTGGTCTGTCTGATCACTGGCGTGATGGCGATCGTCGTCTTGCTCGTAACGCCGCTGGTTTCGAACCCGGCCATGCTGATCGCTGCGATCGCCGCCGGTGCCGCGACGTGGGCTGTTCTCGCTGTGGTCAGCGGGCTAGTTGATCCCGAGGATGTCCGATCGGTCGTGACCTGATCGGCTACTGACGGGTGTGTACCTGATCGGGTACTGACTCATTTCGACTGAAACAGTGACTCAGGGCCGAGATAAATGATGAACACTTTTCGTCTCGGTCGCCGTCCAGAGCATATGGCAGCCGATCCCGTCACAGTCGGGGTACTGAGTCTACATACGAGTAAAGAAACCAAAGCGATTCTCAATGCTGTCGAGGCACTCGGTCACGACACCGAATGGCTTCGGGCGGAAAACACGTCAGTTCACGTTGCGGATGGCAGCGTCGTCGTCGAACCTGATGTCGACGTGATCGCCAATCGGATGCTCCTCTCGAAGACAGAACAACCCGCCGAGGAACTCGGGCTCGCGAACACGTTCGCAAGTCTCGTCCCGACGCTCAACGAACCCAATGCGGTGTTGACGGCGATCCACAAACTCTCGACGGCGACGGCACTCGCGGCAAACGACGTTCGCGTCCCCAACGTCTCGCTCGCACTCAGCAACGAGAATCTGAACGCGGTCCGCGATCGCTACGGCAAGGAAGCCGTCTACAAAACAGCGATCGGCACTCACGGCGGGGGGACGTGGAAAGTTGGACCGGGCGATCCGGTCAACGCGAAAGTCGGCAACCGGTATGCGTTCTTACAGGAGTTGATCGACCGCGATGGCCACCGACACCGTGACGTTCGGGTCTACGTCGTCGACGGCGAGATCATCAGTGCGATGTACCGGTATGCGCCGGACAACGACTGGCGGACCAACGTCGCCCTCGGTGGCTCCGTAGAGGATGCAACCGACGACCTTCCCGAATCGGCCCGCAAGATGGCCAGACGCGCTGCGACGGCGATCGACCTCGATTATGCGGGCGTCGATCTCGTCGAAAGCGACGAGGGCTGGTTCGTCCTCGAAGTTAACCCGACAGCCGGATTCAAAGGGCTCTACGAGGCGACACACGTCAGCCCGGCCCCACATATCGCCCGCCTGGCGATCGAACGCGCCGGTGGTGAGGTCGACCACGATCGCGTCGCAGAACTCGCAACGGTGCTCGACGATTCGCCCCCGACGGCTCAACCGGCAACACCGGCACCGGCAACCGATCAGCCCTCGATCATCGGCTACACAGAGGAAGTGATCCTCTCGGGGACGAGCGGGTCGAAGTCGGTGCTCGCCAAATCCGACACGGGTGCAACGCGGACGAGCATCGACACCGCACTCGCCGCCGACATCGGTGCCGGCCCGATCAAATCGATTACGCGAGTCCGATCGGGCAGTAGCAAGACCGCAAAGAGCCGTCCCGTCGTCGATGTCGTCGTCGGCGTCGGCGGCACCCAACACACCGTCACCGCGAGCGTCGAAGACCGAAGCCATATGGACTATGCTGCCCTCCTCGGCCGTGACATCCTCGAACACTATCAGGTCGACGTGAGCCGTCGGGCCGATCGGGACCAACAGGACAGTCCAGAGGAGTAACCGCCCAACGCTGCCCGCACTGGTTGAGCGACGACCTGCTACAGGTGCGATCGAGAGACAAGCGAACGCAGGTGGCCCGGCACCCGCTTTGCCCTCATTTTTGCATCGGTTCGACCTCGACAGACCCTGAACGCTACTAGAGGGGTGTCGATCGAACACCGATCGAACTGATTTGGATTGGTACCAAATGACACCCTATGCGGCGACGAACACTGCTCAAAACGAGTGGGGCGACTGCCACGGCGCTCGTGGGAGTCGCTGGAGCACAGACAGCAACTGCACAGCCAGTGTCGGTAACGATCAGTGGAACCAACTCCCCCGTCTCAGGTACCCAGTGGCTGTCGGTCTCTGCGCTGGTCACAAACCAGAGTAGCTTCTCGACAGTGCGTGGCAACGCCAGACTCATTGTCGGCCACGACCCGGATACGGTCGATTCGACGTTCCTGAGCCTCTCTCCCGGCGAAACACGGCAAATTGAGCTCGGGTACAGAACGTGGGATACGCCACGCACTCAGCGGTTTCCGGCACGCATCTTCTTCGACGGGAGCATCGATTCGGTGACGGTGACGGTCACGCCAGCGTAGCCGATCGCACCGTCTGGCGCAGGTCACAACAACTCCCCTCGCAGTCTCTGATCACCGATCGCTGGTCTCCTCGGGAACAGCATCCTCGCTGCGAAGCACGATATCTTCGTCGGTCACGTCAGCGATCTGAGCCGGTTCGATCGGGTACTCGTCGCCGCTGTGGTCACCCCAGCCCAGTCGTGCTTTGAGCCGATCGGCCAGCCCCGGCTGGGGGTCGACGTACGCTGTCTGGTCCTCGATGGTTGCGACGATACCGATCTGCTGGCCGGCCTCGTCGACGACGGTTTTCCCTTCGTCGCCGCCCGACAGTTCGATCGGAGAGTCGGCGGCCGTCGCAGTGGCAGTATCCGCCGTTTCCCCAGTAACGTCCATATCTGAATCAGCGTGCTCGGCGGTCATCGACTCCGTGTACTCCTCGACGTCGACGATCTCGCCCTCGATGAGTTCGCTGTCGACGACCTCTGTCGTGACGATCTCCTCACTTTCGAGGACGAACCGGAGCGTTCGCCGTTCGTCGAGTTCCTCTTCGATCAGCCGGCGCTCGACGAGTTCGCTCTCGACGGAGTCGCCTTCCGTTCGCCGGCTCCGGATAACCTCTTGATCGACGATTTCTTCGGGTGAGACATCCGTTCGGACGACGCCACTGTCGAGGATCGACCGCTGGACGCTTTCGAGTTGGATCTCCGTCTCGATCGTGTCCTGTTCGAGTTCGTCGTGCTGTTCAATATCGACGTCGACGACCCTGCTTTCGACGGTGTACTGTTCGACCTCTTCGATCGTCTCGGTTCGGTGCTCGTCGACGGTTACCTCGATGATTTCGTCGTTGATAAACTCGGTTTCGACGACGTCTCGACGCTGGAGGTCACGTCCGACGATGTTGCGCGCTGTGAGATCCGAGTCGATCACCTCGCTTTCGATCGTATCCCGCTCGATGACTTCTGTCTCGACGACCTGTGTCTCGACGATCTCGGTCGTGACGGTCTCACCACGGCGCAGTGAGTCTTCGAACTCGTCGCGACCGAGATCAGCCCGCTCGAAGGCTCGATCGCGATCGACGAACTCGAACTCGCCGAGCTCGTCACCGTGTGTTGCAGTCGACTCCTCGTGATAGACGAACACGAGATTCTCATCGTCGAGGGCCTCGGCAAACTCCTCCCACGTGTACTCGTCGTGACCCGAGCCGACCGCCTCCCGGCGGACGAACGTGTACGCTGGCCCCTCACCACCCCGATCGGAGACGGGGACGGCCTCGTGTTCGTCTGCCCACGCTCGAATTCGCTCTGGATCGGTCGTCATGCGCCGTTCGTGGCTGGATGTGTCGTCTGCCATCGACGGAACTGTGAGCGGGCTGCACTTGAGTCGGTGGGGCCGTCTCCCCGAGTAATCTGACACTGCCAGTTGTAACTGTGTCACGTCTCTCGCGACCTCGGTGCAGCGACCATCGTGAACGACGTACAGCCAGTCGTGTGGGCGTCCGTCCGATCCCGGTGTCGATCGGGGTACCCAGCGCCGTTCGGGACGCCGGACGGCGATCAGTATGGTATTACTCCCCTCGATCGCGGTGAACGAATACGCTTATTTCGCTCCCGGCGTGTTGGCAGCTATGTACCGTGCTGGTTCGTTCGTTGCCGATCACGTCTCACCGACAACTCCACAACAGGTTCAGCCAAACGGCGTCGATCTCACCGTCGATGTCGTCTTCGAACAGCGAGAGCCCGGGCGAATCGGGCGCGACAGCAAACAGATCGGCGAGCGGATCGCCCACCCGCTCGAAGAACGCGAGCAGAAAGATCCCGACACGTACTATCTCCCCGCAGGATCGTACATCGTCCGGTACGGCGAGCGGATTCGGATTCCGA
>LKMJ01004115.1_pt1 | contig 13644 bp, 19 predicted proteins | sample 643391 | NCBI WGS metagenome assembly LKMJ01 (sample SAMN04112250, study PRJNA286221) | soda lake metagenome | biome: soda lake; feature: Kulunda Steppe; material: water; isolation source: sample PL-Br10 brine of Picturesque Lake | place: Russia: Kulunda steppe | collected 2010-07
AGAGAGAGAGAGAGAGAGAGAGAGAGAGAGAGAGAGAGAGAGAGAGACACAACACAAAGTTAAAATTTTGTTTGTTCCACCGCCTCCTCAAGGGTAACAGTGTGGCTGGACGGGAATGTGTGACAAGTAAGACATGTCCATGATGCTGTTGGGCAGCGATGAGTCCAATCCATCCACTGCTCGGATGGCAAGCAATTCAAAGACAAGGCATGCATGCACGTCCCAGCACAATTGAATGTCTGCTTTAGACGGCGTGACTGTAATTAAGCAGCTCTTACGGCTCTAGTGCTCGTTTGCATGCATATCAATTAGAGTGCAACAGAGATTAGGCACAACTCACGTTCCAACAATTGTCTTGGCAAAGCAAGTCTGGGTACTCATGATCTGCGCGTGCACATTATGAAGGGTCATTTGATTTGTGCTTCCACCTGCTGGATGCCCGCCTGGTACACACAATCATGCGCCCAACGCCCCTCAAACGCCCCATAAAGGTCTGAGCCTCAAAAGCCCAACAAGTATGCAATACATGGCTGCCTCAACTTGCAATCTGATTAGTGAGAACCCTCACCCATCCCAATAACAAACCTCAAGCAGGTCTGCGGCTTTCAAACATAGTTCATACACGAAACACCTTTGATCATCATTTTCAGATCTAACGCTGACGCAATGTGCCAGCAAAACGACATCAAAAGCATGCACATTGTCATCATCAGCAACCAGACAGTCACCTTAGCAACTCCCATGTCGCCCAGCTTGACATTTGAATTGTGGTCAAGAAAAACGTTCAAAGTCTTAATATCTCTGTGCAAGATCTTCCTCCTGCACAATTACATGGGTTCAGTTTATAAATTCACAAGATGTCTCAAAACAACATGTGCACCCAACACCATTGAATGGCTGCTCTTAAGACTAGGGTCTTAGTTGCTAATGCACAGGGGTCTACTCCCTCGAAAAATAGGTAATAATGCCAATGCAAAAGACCGACAAGCCCAGCTGTTTATTTCCCCCAGCGTAGCGTGAAGAGGAGCAAGGCTCACATAGCGCATATTTTTCTCCACATATGCACATGCTCAGCTCATCCAGGCACATTATTTCCTTCATTCATTCACATGCTGTCAGAGCTCCATCTCACCTGTGCATGTGGTTAAGGCCCAGCAGTATCTGACAAAACAGCTTCCAAATCATGCTCTCAGAGAACCTCTGCCCTCCGTGCTGCTTTATATACTCATGCAAGTTGCCGTTAGCTGCATACTCAGTAACAATGTAGAGCTTGCCCTGCAGGCATCACGCAGCAGCTGATACGGTGCTGTGCCACACTGTGCTAAGGTTTGAGTTGCCGTGTAAAGGCTTGCAGCTTGTACGTGATGTGTGAGGCCATTCACCTGCCAGCGCATTCAATATCACGCACCCTTTCCAAAAAGGAGTCATAGTATTTTATGATGAAGTCGCTGTCCAAGCTGGAAAGCACTCGCGTCTCCTTTATGCACTCCTCCTGCTCCTTGCGGCTCATGCCTTGCAAGTCAATCTCCTGCAGCGCAGCATGACCAGAGCACTGACATGCTCACAGAGAGCAAAGATGCACTTGCCACTTGCAAGCTCTAAAAACAGCGTGGCTGAGCACACAATGACACATTAGAGCAGAGCAGAAGCCTGTGTTCTAGGGAATGTCAGTGAGCAGACAAACTGCGGACGAGCAGTGTTTGAAAGCAGTGTCACTTGCCTTCATGGCATAATAGTTGTTGTCAATCTTGCGCATGACCTTGTAAACAACTCCATAAGAACCAGACCCAATTTTTTGCTCTATAACGAAGTCCTGCAATCACACATAATCAACATGCTTTGTCAAAGAATTTCTGGTGTTGCACAGATGGTTTGCATCGGCACAGTGGATTAGCCAACCCACGACCTAGTGTATAAGGTGACAATCAAATTGAGACATGCATGCAAGGCTGCTCCAACAGTCATCCCCTCACTCACATCATAAGTGCTTCTAGCCATACTGGGAAGGACAACTGGGTATGCCCAGCAACACAGCGTCACAAAAGCATGCTCAATCCGGCATCACAGTCACGGTCTGTCTTATTGGAATACACAAAAAATCAATAAAATAACCGCCATTATTTAGCATTTCACAAATCCCAAGACAATCTCAACCTCTTACTTTTGTTGTTTAAGAGGTATTGGTATCGCTAAAACATGAATCTTCATCGTGTGCTTCGTGGAGAAGTGCGAGGAGGCCTGCAAAGTCGTGGAGCGCTTGCCAGGGAAAGCTTTACCAGCCAGCCAATTCATGGAACAAGAAGAAAGCGCGAAATTGTCAAGGTAGACCCAGATGTGCATGCTGCCAAGGAAGTGCTTGCAAAGATACATCTTAAACTGTGAAGGGACGCCATCTTTCAATACGGCTCTCGACTGACTGCTGCAATGTCGCATGTCTTAAGTACACCTTCTCATAAGTTTAAGCATGCTAAACAAGCACAAAGCCAGGTTAGAGCATGCCCTGTTTGATGTCAAACAAATCTAGATGCACACCATTCCTGTGAGCGAGTATCAGGATGCGTAGCATCCATGCTTGCATACCGGCAGGCACAAGAATTGCCTTAAAGAGGTGCCCAGAAGCGTCGTAAAGGGTCTGAGAAGCTACTTCATGATATTCATCTGTTGATCTTGCCTGTCTAAAAGCTGCTTTTGTTTTTGTGCACCCCTCTTATATTATATCACCAAGTTCACTCATTTGCGTGGATCCAAGAGCTTGTGTGTGTGCGCATGCGCATGTGAGAATGTGTTTGTGTGAGTGTGTGTGGGTGTATGCGTGTGTTGTGTGTTCGCCATGCGCCAGTTGGCGGTTCTTTGTCAAGCCTGATCAATTCAGTTGAGTCTGCACTCGTCCTTGAATTGCACTCTCATCCTCATGCATGCAGGCCAGTGCCAGTGCTGGACCCAACATTCTCCAGCGCTTTGGCAGGCTGATTCGAGAGAAGGGCCAGAGCGACTTTGACCGTGTTTTCAAGGGTACTGCCAAGACCAGGGAGCGTCTGTCTGTAAGTGACTGCTCAAACATTGGTTCCTTTACATGCCCTTTAAGGTTAGTTTGGGTCCCAGCTGTTGCTTTGTAAGAGAAGAGCAGATGGGACTTGTAACAGCCCCAAGCGTTGCCGTTTGAGTACGTTCGCAGCTCACTGCCATGAGCACATGCAGCCAGGAAGTTATTGCTACTTGTGTGACACACAGCTCCTGAGCAGCGGCTACTGTTAAGCAGTCACCAGCACAACTGACCTTCAGTGCGACCACCTACTCTTGTACCTGCACAGGTGGTGGATGAACTCCTGGCCATTTGGAGCCTAGATGATTATGAGGAGACTTTAGAGGAGCTGGAGGAAGCATTAATAGCTGCTGACTTTGGACCTAAGACGGCACTGAAAGTGGTGGACCTCATCCGAGATGGGATCAAGGCTGGAAGGGTAAAAACAGCAGATGATACGCGTGTGGCACTGAAGGTGGGTGGTGGGGAAGCATACCAGGTAAGCACGTTCGTTTGGAAGGGGAATGTATGCGCTTGATGCTGCGCAATGCTGCTGGTTGGTTGGGCCACTAAATCAAGTCGCAAGACTTCTAGAGCACCCTGTGCACAGCATTTTGCCATCTGGGAGCTGCACAAGGGGAAAAAGGTTGGAACATCTTCTGTGGCTTGCACCATCTCAGTATCACCCGCCGCTCTCTTACAGGAATCCATCATTGAGTTGTTAAAGAAGGGCAACGACAGGAAAGGACCCAGCAGCTCAGAGCTGAGGCTAACCAGCGCCAAGCCTGCAGTCATCCTGGTCGTGGGCGTGAACGGGTCCGGCAAGGTATGTAGGATGCTGTCATGGAGCGCAGTGGCTTGCAAATGCTTCTGGAGCCTCCATCTGAACACCTTTCTTGTTTGATAGCAAACTCTGGGGGAGAGCATTACTGCTGCCATAATGCTCTGCTGTATGTTGTTCGTTTCCTAAGCTGACAGACTGACTTGCTCTGCTGCTGAAAGTGCCCCCCTGCCCAAAGAAGCAGGTCTTCATTACATGAGAGCAGCAAGCAATGCTAGGGTGCACTCCTTGTAATGCCACTGTGAGCGTGTTCCAATGTTACAATGCTGTCCATAGGTGAGTAGCAGAAGCAAGCTAGTAGGATTAATGCATGAATTGTTTATCTGACCTTGTGCTTGCAGACAACCACGATTGGGAAGCTCGCTTTCAAGCTCAGCAGCCAAGGAGCCAAGGTGTGCAGCTGCGCTGTGTTGTGCTTGCTCAGGTGCAATCTAAGCAATGGAGGAGGCACATGCATGTATGACCTTATCATCTATTACTGGCTGGCAATTTCTGCCTAGTGGCCTGGGTAGCCTCGTCTCTGTGGTAGCTTGCCTTATCAGCGTGTCTCTTGGGATGAGGCGTTACTTAAACGATCTGCCCATTCGTCCAAATTTTGTACTCTGCACCCACAACTGGGCATGCAAGGAGCTCAATTCCCTATCTGTGCTTTTCTCAGGAGTCACAAAAGAACAGGGGCACAGATGAGTTGAGACATCAATGCTGGATTTGCATACACACTTTAGGTTTGCTCTCTCAAGATACCCGCTTGCCATAATTTCACATGAAACGCCATGTGGTGCCTTCTGGCTCAGTGCATATTGTCCAGGTTATGTATGTGCACATCAGCATCACAACCGAGAGCACGTGGCAAGAGGACGGCCTGTCTGCCCATCAACAGTGTTATAGATAGACGGGCAGAAACTGAGGGGCGCACCTGCCTTGTAGGTTCACCTTGTGCCTGGCGACACCTTCCGTGCCGCTGCTGCGGAGCAGCTTGCTGAGTGGGCTAAGCGTGCCAACGTGACTGTGGGCGCATTCCAGGACAGAGCAAAGCCTCAGAAGGTCATTGCGCAGGTGCGTGCATGCATAGTGTTAGCCCTAGGCAAGCGCATGCATCCATGCTGTAGGGGCGCTGGAGCAAAGCCAAGCTCTGAAGCCACTTATTTCTTCTGGTTGGTTGTCTTTTCAGGGATGTGAGGAGGCTTTGAAGGATGGCAGCTATGATGTCGTCATATGCGACACAGCAGGGCGTCTGCATACAGCGTACGCACTAATGGAGGAGTTAGAGGTGCGAGCCACTTGTATGCAACGGTGCGCTGTGCTTGTGTGTCTGTTTGTATGTGTGTGCTTGTGTGTGTGTGTGTGTGCATGTGTGCGTGCGTGTGTGCGTGCGTGCGTCAGTGTTTCGATTAAGTAAGACGCGTCGACAAATGGTCGCATTTTGGTTACTTGCATGGCGACACTGCGATGCCCGGCAGGGCGTCGCAGAGCACCCTGTGTCGCCAAATGGCGCCAAATGGCGACACAGCGAATGCTCGTAGACCACCCCGTGTCGCCAATTTCTTACATACTGATTTAATAATAGTTGTATGCAACAGCGCATAAACGCACACAGGCTGCCCAAGGGCCCTTCCCCTAGGACAGCAGAAAACCCAAATCCCCCTGGTCTCCCACTTCCTCATCCTCCCCTCTCCCAGAAGTGGCAGTAGCAGCACAAGCACCAGCAGCACCAGCAGCAGGACCAGTAGCAGCAGTGCCAGCAGCAGCAGCAGCCCCTCCATCACCTCTCCCTGCACAACTTTTTAAAGCGCCCTCTGCTGCAGCACCTCTTGCTGTAGCACCCCCTGCTGCAGTGCCTTTTGCATCCCCTCTTACCCCTCCTGCACTTCCTGAAGCCCTTGCTGCAGCACTCCCAGTCAGCGATTGGGTGGTCATGGCAGGCATTCTGGTGCAAGTACCTGGCTCTGTGTAGGAGGAGCGCAGCAACTGCCTGCAAGCACCATACCTGAATGCCTGCCTAGTACTGGCAACCCAGCAAATTTGGGAGTTCACGGACTTCCCTTCCTCAAGGCATGCGACAAATGGTTCGTGGCAAAGAAGCGCTGCCCAGCATGCTGGGCGCTGCGCAGCGTGTGTCTAGCAGCTGCAGCAGCAGCAGCAGCAGCAGCAGCAGCAGGCCGAGATCATGGAGGTGGTGGATAGTGACAGTGACTAGACCTGACATCTGACTTGAAGCAAAACTGCAAAGAATGGAGGGAAAGAGGGGCGCAAACTTGTGCCCAGTTTATTCAAATATAATTGCATTGTATCTAGTTTTACTAGTTCAATCTGCCAAAATTTTGGCGGGTTTTATTCTGGAAGGATGGCTGTGGGGACACACAATTTCAGCAAAAGAACCCTATGTCGCCGTTTGGCCGTTTGGTGACACCCCCCAAAACCTTAATCAAAGCACTGGCGTGCGTGTGCGCGCGTGCGGGTGTGGGTGTGGGTATGTTGTTACACTCGCTAATCCGCGTGCACAAGTGCCACCCGACCGTGCACTGCACGCGTGTATGCAGCACCCATTATGACAAGCATGACCCAGACCCCCCACTGAGGCATCCACTAATAATTACCCATGCAGGCATGCAAGAAAGCAATTGGAACTAGCATGGGCGACCGTAGCCAGCCGAATGAGGTGTTGCTTGTGCTGGATGGGACCACAGGTAAGACTGAGGAAGGTGGGCGGTGCCTTGCATACGTTTAATAGTCAATAACTTGCCTACATGCCGCCCTGCTTTGTACCCTTCAATACACCTTCCTTAAAAAGTCTTGAAATCAGGCGCATTGCTCACTAGACAGGCATTACAGATTGTTTGCTTTGTTTGGTCATGTGCGGGCATCACAATAATTCAACCTCTTGCTATTGTTGTCCAGGTTTGAACATGCTTAACCAAGCCAGAGAGTTCAATGATTCAGTGGCAGTAACAGGCCTCATCCTGACCAAGCTAGATGGCTCAGCAAGAGGTGGTGCAGTGGTAGGTCCCACAGCGAGGCTCATGCCAAACAAGAGCGCGGAACTGATTCTGCCAAAATTCCAGCATTCACTCGCATGTGCTGAAGGGCTCAAAAAGTTTTGAGGAGAGGAGCTTGGTGCTTGTAGGTTTGCATTCATCATGGGTAGGAAAGTGCTTCTATTTACAAACAGATTTCCACAAACTCATGTGCACGCGCACATGTTGAAGCGCGTATTTCATGTATGCTTTTCGTACAAGAATCGCGGATGCAGTGTGCAGCCAGGTGACACTTGTTCATGCAAGTTTGCTTACACACATATGTTCACGCACATGCATATGCAGGTCCACGAATGCATAAACACACACCCAAATGCACACATTTAATACATGTAGGTGTCTGTGGTGGACCAGCTGGGCATCCCCGTAAAATTTGTGGGCGTTGGGGAGACGCTGGAGGACTTGCAACCGTTTGATGCCGATAACTTTGCTGAGGCCCTGTTTCCGAAGACGTGATGATCATCCATCATCCATGAGAGGCGCAGCCAGAGGCGCTGCGAAGCGCCTTGACCCACTTGCCATCTGTGCATGGGCCGCCTCCGGGCATGGTCTTCTTCACCCATTTATGAATAATTCTGGTTTCCTTGATGCAACTGAGCAACAAACTGTCTGTTTCGTAAAAAAATCGCCACGTCGGACGTAACAGTTTTTTGGCACGATTACCTTTCGCTTCTTGTAGCACAAAAGAATTTGAAGGAGTCTGTAAGGCTGAGTTAGCTTATTATAACGGTAGAGAAAGGAGGACACGCTCAGCAGGCCCAGCCTGCCGAGAGCGCTGCAACGTACATCAGCTAAGAGCACACCTGTGTAGCCAGAGGTGGAATGAGTGGACAAATATCACGGGCTCCCACTAAGGGAGCAGCTAAGAGCCTGCCCTTCTTTGGTAAGGCTGATCCCCCTGACAGACATGCTACGCCCTTGAGGCAGCTGGCCTCCGGCGTCTTTGTTTCCTGTGTGATTTTTGATTTTGTGACTCTGCACTACCTGCGCACATTTTGCAAAAAGTTGCTTACAAGGGCCAATTTAAGCTTATCCATGTCTTCGAAAACGAAGGCTTAGCAAAACCATGGGATCTTGTACTCTGCTCTTACCGTTCACAGACTGGCATGTCATGGAGACTTACATGGATGACCAGCGTGAAATGAAGCAGATGATGTATGACCTCTTCAAGGCGCACCCAGAGATGCTGACACCTGTAGAGGAGGGCTTGACAAAAGGTTTGGGTGAAGGCAGCCTTCTTGGCCTCTAGACAATCACCAAAGTCTGCATTGAGCAACTATCAGGGGTAAAAGCGAGTAGCAGTGGCAAACTTACGTCTTAGTGTTTTTCCTGCTTAGCCACGCTTTGTTTCTGAATTGAACACAGCACAACAGGTTGGCACGATCATCCAGCGTCTTCAACGACATGTATTCAAAAGAATTCAAACACTTTTGCTGTTCTTCTTACAAATAGACAATTGACGGTTATATTTACACCCCCAGTCTTTATATTTCTACGTGCTTGTGCAGAGGAGCACCGAGAGATGGTGCGCAAGCAGCTGCGCCTTATGTTGAGTGTGGGCATCAACCCCATGCAGATGTTTTCGCGTGACATGAAGGTGCGCGGGAGGGTAGGGTCAAAAGGCTAGGCAGGTGGCTGACAAGCCAAATCGTGCATGCTCTCAGCTGGATCGCTCGTGCGGTATTTGTTGGTTGTGCTGTGCTTGGCACCCAGCTGTGCTGCCAAAGAATTCCAATGATTTGCACGGTCCAGTGAGTTAGAGAGTCAGCCCATGGTGCTTGGCTCTGGAGTTGGCTGCCCTAAGCACATGGATAGTGCAACCAAGCAACAAGGGGGTGATGTCAATGGGTGCTGGTCCGCACGTCTCTGCGTGGGTGTTGCTTGCTTTTTACCCTGCTGGTGACTGCAGAGCAGCAGTGCTTACTTTCAGCTCTGCTTGCGACTTTTCAGCTGCCTTTTTGTTTGTCCTGTGACTGTGGCTCTGCTGGTGACTGTGCTCAGCTGCCGGTTTGGTGGTCCTTGCTTCCAGCTCTGCCTGTCATTGTGTTCAGCTGCCCGTTTGGTTGTCCTGCCTGCTTTAGGAGGTGCGTTATAGAGCCATTTAATGCCTGCATGACCGGGAATACGCTCCATTGCGGTGTGCAACCCGCAGAAATACTTCTACCTCGCTGAGTGCATGGCGCTCATTGATCTCAGCTTGACAGTCAAGGCGGGCGTGCAGTTCAGCCTGTGGGGCGGCAGGTGAGCTCTGGCAGGACTGGAGGGCCTTGCTTTTCCTTTGACTGGGTTTTGTGGGCTGATGCATCATGCTTTTGGTAGGCTTGTGGGCACGGTGGCTGCTTCAAATCAGCGGGGACAGCAGCGGCAAGGCAGGACCGCGCTGTAAGGATCACGAGCACGACACGGCGTGGGTTGATGCCAAATGCTGCTGGCGGCCCTCCCTGTTGAGGGAGCGGACCGAGGGGACTTAGACGAGGCAGAGCTGAGCAGCACGTGCACAGGGGGCAGAGCAGCTGTGTGGCCAGGCTGTGAGGCACGAAGAGTTGTGCACTTATGTTTGTGCGTGGCGCGCAGCGTGACCAACTTGGGCACCGAGCAGCACCGGCGCAAGTACTTCGATGACATTGCCAACTTCCGGCTGCCGGGATGCTTTGCCATGACAGAGCTGAAGCACGGTGAGCAACAGCTTAAAAGAGGGTACTGCACCATCCTGGTGAAATTTAGAGTGAAAGTTGCGCCTGCGTCGAACATGCGAGTTGGCTCACCCCAGTGGAAGGTGGTGGTTTGCCATCGATCAACCTCCGGTCCGGGCACAGACCAGCCGCAAGCCTGCAGCACGCACGCATGCTTGGCAAGGCAGTGCGAGTGTGGGGCGCTGCACTAGCAAGGGCGCAAGAGCGCTTTTTTTCAGCTCGGTTTTGGCCTCAGTCCTTGCCTGGCTGGGTCCTTGCCTCGGTCCTTGCATCAATCCTTGCCTTGGTCCTTGCCTCAGTCCTTGCATCAATCCTTGCCTTGGTCCTTGCATCGATCTCTGCATCAGTCTTTGCCTGGGTCTTTGTCTTTGGGGGGGGGACACAGGCTTGCTCCTTGTTCGCTCTGCTTCTCTCCCACCCCCCCATCATCATGGCTTCTGCTCCTCAGTTACTTTCATTCCTCTAGTTGCGTTCTCAAAGTTTTTGAGTTTTGCGCCCATCTATCTGCTTGATTATACTGCCCACCTGTGTCCTTCTACAGCCCCATCACGCACAAAGGCTGTGACGCACACCCATGTGTGGTTGCGCGCAGGCAGCAATGTGGCAGCGCTGCAGACGGAGGCGATGCTCGACGTGCAGACGGATGAGTGGGTTATCCACACACCGGTGAGCTAAGCAGCCAATAACTTGTCTTGACGTGCGCTTGCTAGTGCGCCTCAAGTTGCCATGCACTTGTTGGTGTGCTATATGCTCGTCATCAGGAGAGGACGGCTTGCGGAAGAGTGCAAGCCTTGCACCGCAAGGGCTGTGCTGCAGAGGCCTCTGGCTCTTGTTCCACAAGCCGTATCAAGGCGAGAGGGAGAGGGCTGAGCACTCAGTTGAAGAGGCTCCAAAGCAGGCCTGATAGACCATAGACAGGTTCTGAAAGCCGTCACCTGCCGAGATGCTCGACCCCCTCGTCACCTGACTTTTACCATGAGGCAGGGCAATCCCCGTGTTGCGTCTGCCTGCTTGCTCGTTCAACCCTTACTCCTGCTGCGGAGCGGGGCCTCTATCTCAGAAACTAAAGGGCCTGTATCTCAATGGCTAAGGGGCCTGTATCTCAATGGCTAAGGGCCTGTGTGTCAATGGCTAAGAGCTATTGCAGGGCGGCATGGGGTGAGCCTTTTTGTCTCCAGTGGCTGCTTGCCCGTGCCAGGTCAAGGTAGCAGGAGTGCGGCGCAAAAGTTATCAGCGGTCTAGGCCAGTGGTTGGCTTAAGGTTAAGATGGGGTGTCCACAAACGCAGTAACACAGCTTGAGCCACTCTCCTGGATCCCCTTTCTGATGAGTGGGGGACGCATGCATCCATTGCAAGCGCGGCAGCCTCGCCTGCCTGCCTGCCTGTGTGCTGCCCTGCATGCCTCGCTGACTGAGGCGCGTCGTGCCCCACAGACACACTCATGCGCTGCGAACCTGCCATTGCAGGAAGAGGGCGCCATCAAGTGGTGGATCGGCAACGCTGCTGAGGACGGCAAGATGGCGACCGTCTTTGCCAGGTGCGCTGCGGTGCGGGTGAGGTGCATGCCGCGCACGCAGGGGCATGCTTACAGGGAGGGCCGCGGGGGGTGTACGCCTGCCCTCAGCCCAGGCTGCGCTGCCTTGGTTGTGCTGCCTTCAGGCTGTGATGCACTGCCTTCAGCCTAGGTGCGCTTCCCAGGCTGCGCTGCCCGCTATGTCCTTGTTCTCAGCAAACCGCGCGCTGCCATGGCGGAGGGTATGATGGCCAGGGCTGCACAAGCACACACACGCACTGATACACATTCACACGCACGTGGCTGCTGCACGCGGCAGGCTGAAGGTGCCGGACCCCAATGGCGGGCGCGGCATGGTGGACCACGGCGTGCATGCCTTTGTCGTGCCCCTGCGCAACGACGCAGGCCAGCTGATGCCTGGCGTGGAGATCCACGACTGCGGCTACAAGGTGAGTGGGGCACACGGGCGCGTGGCATGAGCGTTTGAGAGGAGGGACATGTGCCGGCCATTCAGCGAGGCATGGTTAGTTTTTAGCGGAGGGGGATGCACTTGCCGTGATGCGGGGCGTGCTTGCTTTGTAAGGAGGGAAATGCGCTTACCATTACAAGCGGTGAGCGTGTATTGTTTGTGATCCTGTCTTCTGTGGGACTCAGCCTCCTGGGCTCCTTACTTTCCTGCCGTTCCACCTTCATCCTGCGTCCCGACTCCTTCCTGCATTTTTGCGGTTTTTCGTCCTGCACCTGATCTGCTTGCGTGGGCCGCCGCCCCCGCTCATGCTGCCAACCGGGCCCTTCCCGCCCGCTGCGCTCTGCCATCTCGCGCTCAACCCCAGCTCTGCTCATTCAGGCCTAAGATTAATCCCCTTAGACTCTCAACGCCTACAACCTTCCTGTGATGCAGAGTCATGCCGTGCTGCTCAGCCTCTGTGCGGTCATATGCGCTTGTCGCTTGTTCTATTGGCACTGGCCGGCACGCAGCACTGAGCATGCAGCTTGCCTACCGCTTCTGCTGCCACGCCGGCGCACCTTTAACCCTTGCAGGTGGGCCTGAACGGCGTGGACAACTACGCCACCAAAAGCGCTCACCAAAAGATAAATAATCAGCACTGTTCTGGACAGGCAAGTGACCGAGGGTGTGTGTCCTATGACCCTCGCAGGTGGGCCTGAACGGCGTGGACAACGGCGCCATCCGCTTCACGCACGTGCGCGTGCCCCGCATCAACCTGCTGGACCGCTTTGGCAGTGTGGACAAGAGCGGCAGGTGCGCTCGCGGAGCCGCTGCACAGTTGCGCGCAGCACTGGTGCGCTGCGTGCCTTGCGGTGCACTGCTGGGTGCAGTCCCGGCGCACTGCTGGGTGCAGGACAGCGGGCTGGTCTGGACGTCGTGTAGCCCTGATGGCTGATGCCGGGGAACAGGGGAGGCAGGCTGCTCTGTTCATCCCCATTTGCATGCACAGGCAACAGAATGGACGCATGCACAGGTTGCCGTCCAGGCTTATACCTGTTGTGCTCATGCCCTGGTTACCCAGGCCCCAAAGGACCAGGCCGTCACACAGGCGGAGTCAGTCTTTACTGGTGTGAAAGCGATGGGGTAATAGCATCAGTGGGCTTCACTACGCAACCACAGGGCCGCGCCAGTCTCTGCTGGCACACGGACGCTCGCCCGCACGTATGCTCTACAGCACTCTGGGCCCTGAAGGGTTGGCCAGTCACAGGGCTGCGTTGAGTGTGTCTGCCAAGAACAGGCGTCTGCCAAGAACAGGCAACCCCACACGGCTGTGCTGGGCCGTCACTGTGCAGCTTGAGCACGCAGCTCACCAGCTCAGCCCACTGATGCCTTGGTTTCATCCCTTTTTGCCCATCGCTGTGCAGGTACAGCTCCCCGCTCACTAGCCAGGCGCGCAGGTGGGTGCGAGCAGCTGTGCTGCAAAGCTGTGTGCGGGGCTGGCTCTATAGAATGCAATGGAAGGCATTCAGTGCCAGCATGCCATGCTTTCACTTGTCATCTAGTTTGTGAGCCTTGCCTCCCTCAGGTGAACCTTGCAGGTATAGGGGGCAAGCCCTTTCAACCCGTGCCATGGCAGTGCCATGGTGTTTGGGTGCCCCTACCTGTGTCGCTAGCCAAGGCAAGGCATGAGCGCTGCAGCTAAAGGTTGCCCCTTGGATGCGCGGAGCCTGCAGGATGCGCTCTCTCCCTTGCCTATAAGGCTGGCCTCTCCTGTGCGTGTTGGCCTGCAGGCATGGACAAGAAAAAGCTTGCAGGGGGATATGCTGTGGGTGCACTTCTGTGTGCCTGTCCTTGTCCCATAGGTGCACTTGTTGCCCCTTGTGGGTGCACTTCTGCGTGCCTGTCCTTTTGTCCCATAGGTGCACTTGTTGTCCCTTGTGGGTGCACTTCTGTGTGCCTGTCCTTGTCCCATAGGTGCACTTGTTGTCCCTTGTGGGTGCACTTCTGTGTGCCTGTCCTTTTGTCCCATAGGTGCACTTGTTGTCCCTTGTGGGTGCACTTCTGTGTGCCTGTCCTTGTCCCATAGGTGCAC
>LKMJ01004116.1_pt1 | contig 13642 bp, 16 predicted proteins | sample 643391 | NCBI WGS metagenome assembly LKMJ01 (sample SAMN04112250, study PRJNA286221) | soda lake metagenome | biome: soda lake; feature: Kulunda Steppe; material: water; isolation source: sample PL-Br10 brine of Picturesque Lake | place: Russia: Kulunda steppe | collected 2010-07
AGCTTGTGTATAAGTGTCACAGCCTCGCAATCCCTCAAAGGCCCGCAAAATATCCGAAGCCCAAGATGTTTTTGCCCGAGGCACCAGCTTCAGGTCTGCATGAAGGGTCTGCTTAAGAGTGGCACTACTGGAGGACAACATCCCGTTGTAAAACCGAATGGCAGCTCTAAACCAATAGAATTGCAGGGGTTCATGTGCACATTCACATAAAACAGCCCAGTTAGGCGCAGACCGCTTCACACCGAGGGTGCCCTTTAAGAAATTCAAGTGCAACGTCTGGAGGTTAGGTTTAAACACATCACCTTCGCGCCAAAACCCTGAGCTCCAAACCTGACAGCCAATGTAAGTCCTACCAGTACAATCAGCAAACTGTTCTTCAAATCTTCTTCTCAAATAGCACATTTCCACGCAAAGGCATAAAAAAGGACAAATTTTTCGTCTTGGACGGTTCCAACAACCAGTTTCAACTCTCAAGGTATGGGCATGCAAACAAAAACGAGCAATTTTACGAAGCACATGCCTACTTAGTCCCAGCTCCAGGTACCTAGGCAACAAATGGGAAGGGCCCCGTACATTGCTTGGTTTGAGAGGCAAGGCCATCCATATTCATGGATGATAAATAGCCAGGTTTTGAGGTTGTGTCCTAGGATCTGCACCATCCAACTCCCTCCATACCGCACGCAAGCGCTCACGCAAATCCACCACAAAGTCTTGCAGGGGAAGGGGAGTTGCAGCCTTAATGCAATTAGCATATGTATCTGCTGCATGTAGACCCACACACGCCTCTATGAACTCCGCAGTCCAACATGTTACTCCGCAGTCCAGCATGTTGTGTGTACACTTTCTGTAGGAAGCACCTAGAGCAATACCCGCACGCACAATCTTCGTGAGCAAGCCCCTATTCCCGCTAAGCAGAGAGTTGAAAAACTTTGCAGCAGCGCGGAACCAATAAAATTGCAAAGGCTCCTGGCCACACTCTCACAACACAACCCAGTTGGGCGAGGACCTTTTCACACCAAGCACACCTTTGAGAAAGCACAGATGCACAGTTTGAAGGGGACTGTCAAACTCACTGCCCAGCAAGTAAAGAAAAGAAAAGAAAGACTACGTACTACAGTAGTACTACTATTAGTAGGCAGTGAAACCACTCCCTACGTCAATTGAGGAAAAGGAGACACAATGGCCCAAAGAGCCGTAAGTCTCCTCCACCAGGGAAAAGAAAGAATTACTAGTAGTGAGGTTCTGGAGGGTGACAAGCCGCCCCTTGCTCCAGACCAAGAACTTGAGAGCAACTGGATTTATCAAGAGCCATACAGTTTTTGTCAGTTTGTGCGCATAGAGCACAGAATGAGCATTTAATTTAAGGGCAGTCTTCCGGGCTTTTTGTGTATCAAGGCCGAGCACTACAAGATGATTTAAAGTGTGTGATTATAAAAGATAAAGGTGTAGATTGAGCCTCCCACACCAAGATAAATGGTGTGAAGGATAACGTTTTTGGCCTTCAAGCGCTTACAAACAAACACGTGTTGTTTTCAAGAGGCCTTGGTATCCAGACCGTGTCGTGTATCTTCACAGTATCCAAGGGTTACAAGAAAAGGCCTTCAGTCAAGAAGTGCTACTGCGCCTGCTAATAGAAAACTTGATAGTGATGTGCATGAAGGAAGAAATAAAGCCCGTTTCCTGGCCTATAAAAGCAGACACATTGTTGAAGCCTGCGGGAGGAAATAGGGACGCATACATCCTTCGGAGAGAGACCACTTGTGGATGGGTGCAGTGAAAAAGGGCGTGTTGTTCATCTTCTACATCATTAGGATTGCCCAAGTCACAAGTAGGGAAGGGATCGTGAGTCCAGGTCACGGTCTCAATTCGCAGGGTGTGGGCACGAAGTCTGAAGCAAGCCACGCTACGAATGACATCATGGGGCATATCAAGAAACATGTGTTTGGGAAGAGTGCAGGGAGACCGCATCACCAAAGAAAAAAGCAGCCCGGCTTGTCACGCCCAGTTGTGTCTTTGCCGAATTGGTATTTGAGACTGTGTTTGAGACCAGACAGTTGTTGGTTGGAGACATTTCACTGAGCCCGGAGCACTGAAGGGCCAGTAATTGAGAACTCTTATTTTCTGGCTTTGATTGTGGAACACTTGATAACCTACACGAAGAAGCAAGGTCAGTGCTGCTAGATGGCAGCCTAAGCTCAGAGGCTCTTGGGGGGAAAACGGCATGGCAGCCAAACCGTGTGTGTGCGGGATGGGAAGCAAAAGGGCAATTTATTGAAGACATGCTACAGCGTAAGGAATGATGCAGCTCATGGGCTATGCAGTTGTGTGCCCTCTGTCGCATGCGCTTTTTTTTGTGCTTTGGGCAAGCTGGGGAAGGTAAAGCCCTACGCTCAACGTCGCTTCTCAATAACTGTGTGCATGTATATCAATTGTTGATCAGCCAATAACAGTGATTTGGCATGATAGGCTACATCTGAAAAGCCACAATCCTAAATGTGTCAGATTACATAGCTGTACCTGCCAAACAAGGGCAGCTTAGCTGAAGCCAATCAGGCCTGCAATCAAAACCAGTTAAAAAAAGCCGGGTGGTGATTTGAGTCACTCATGCACGAATCTGCAGCCCATCGACAGCATGAGCACACCCACACATTTTTCTTCCCCTGTTCTCTCCGTCCCTTCAAATCCTCGTTCCCACAAATCTTCTCCAAGCCAAGTCAGACACCGGAACTGTGAATAAGGATACCTGAAGGCTGTATGCAACAGTCTTGCAAACCTACATGGGCTAATGTCCCAGCACCTTATCGCACAAGACCTCCTCCGAGCTATGCTCCACTGTTATGTAAACACATCAATTGCTTTCAAGCAGCATACATGCCCTTGTTAGAAGGTGCAACAAGCAGCCAAGCATGCACGCAAGCAGGATAAGTTCAAGCGCACAGCCGCTTTTTTCTCATCCACTCTCGAATCAGCTTTCCTGCTCATGGCACGTGCAGCTCACCACCTGCAAGGGAAGGCTGCTAAGAGAAAAGCTGCAAGCAGCGCTATGCGCAAAATATTGTTGGCTATCACCACCTGACAACCCCTTCACGAAGACACCTAAGCTCAATCACAGAAAAGCCGCAGCTGCCAGGTACATGCAATAGGTGATTTTATGGGTGTGACATATCTGTCTTACAAAATGGCCACAGAACACTATAGTAGACAGTGCCAACGGTATGATGAGACCTAGAAATACACATGACCCAGCTAATGGATTTTCAGACTCATTGATATAGAGCATCTTGAAATCAAAAGGAAAAGAGCTGATTTTCAGGGAAAAAGTCCTAAAAACCAAGATGCCGCTCATCATTTACGGAAACTCAGGCAACTATCGAATGACAGTACATGTCGAGGCTTCCTGTGCACCAACCAATTTCATGGCTTTACCATCCCCTACACCCAAAGTAAGTGGATGCTCCTAGACTCCAACTTAACTTGCCCACCTGGTAAAATAGACAACCTATCAAAACTTAGGGCAACTACCATACCGGCCATACAAGCTACGAAACCAACGTCCTCTCACTCCTCCATATATGGAGGTTCAAGAGAAGGCATTTTGCTTAGTACATACATTTAACATGGCCCTAGGAAAGAAACTTATTACAGGTACTGCAGTCCTCTCATATGCACAAAACCTTGAGAACTGCCGATCAGAAAGAATGAATAAAACTCACACCGTTAAGTGCTTTCATGATCAGTCTGCAAGCAACATTATGGCGTTCTGCTTGTACTAGAGATAATATTGTGTTGACACCCGGGAGAACATGGAGGGCATATTTCAGATTGATGGTGCCTGTGCGGTAGTGAAAGATTGAGAGTTACGGATTGTTTAAGAGAGAACTTTGAGGGTGTCTCCTTTGGTCATGGTGCTGGTGCTTCTCTAAGCACAACAATCGTTTCCTAATTTGATGGAATGGGTTAAGGTTGTCTGCGGCAAAATGACTTAGACTGTGAGTAACTGCAGCAATTATAGCTGCAAGTTCCGCTATCCCTGTGCTGTTGGTTGTACCAGCACGATTAAGTTCAACCAAACTAGATTTGCCCGTACTGGGGTGGTAAACACCTGCCCCAATAACTTGATTGCCTTCCTGGATATGGCAGCCACCATCTTTATAGGTCCAAGACTTCCAGTCAGCAGTCTTGAGTGTGAGCCCCGATGGATTGATGGGAAAGGGGGGCCATTTTGTCCAAAGCAGGTCAATGAGAGCACTTGGTAGTTTGTAATTTGTCTAATGTAAGTTTATCAAAATTCTTAAGACCAGGCGGCGCCTTAGTGTGCCAAGCATCATCTATTGGATCATCAACAATATTGTTAAAGTACTAATTTGCATCAGGATTGTCACGGGCAAGATTTTGAGAACACGTAAACAATCCTACATGATTTTGCTGTTCAGGTGTAGCCGCGCAGCTACTGCTTCACATGTACAGAGTGCTGTGATGTGAAGAATCCAAAAGGCCAAGGATGAAGGAAAATCTTGACAAGTCCAGGATTGAGGGGTAGTATAGGCAATCTGATTAGCAGGGATTGTCCCGAGTTTACAACACAGGTGAGGGCAGGCTGCCAGAAAATTTGGGTAAGGCTTGGTGATCACGGCCCCATTCCAAGTTGGTAGGAACATGAAGGTGGCATTTGTCTCAGTGCCAAGGAGGCTAAGATTGGTCATGGTATGGTCGTTATAGATGGGAAGACACAGAGAAACCAGTGAATTGGAACGTGAGGAAGTTTAGGTGGGCACCAAAGAGCGTTTCTTTTGTGTTACCTAAGCCCAATTTGGGGGGCAGTATGTACATGTATGGGCAGAGCTCGCAAGAAAGGGTCTTTGATTTTTTTCTGTGGCTTTTGGGCTGACCAGGCTGCCAGCAACGCCACTTTTGAAGAAAAACCAATATCAAGGCTGCTTGGAGATGTCATTCCATGAAAGATCTAAAGACGCAGATGAGGCCACATTCTATAAAAGAGAGACTGCTGGTCTACGAAGGGTATTAGCAGCAGAGTTGCAAGGAATATTCATTGGTTTGGGGCTCATTAGGAAGATAGCCTCTAAAACAGTAACTAGAGTTTGACAGAGTTGGCAAGGCAGAAGTACGCAAAGGACATGGCCAACAGCAAAGACATCCTTAAACTTGGTCAATACAAAAATTCATTCAAGCATACCTGAAGCTGCAGCAACATCATGCCCTACACCCGGTGTACAGGGCAGAATCCCCTCATGTTCTGGCAGCACTGCTTGCACAGCTTTTGAGTGCTTTGTTCACATCGTACTTGTTGCACTGGCACTTTTCATGAGGCTGGTTCTTCTACGCGCGCTTCGCCACCTCTATCTCACCCGTATTGGCCTCTAGACTTGTTTCCTACCCCCTAATGGTTCCTGCTGTAGCTTGCTCAGGCCCAGCAAGCTGCTCCAGCCAGCCGCTATCTCAGCGGCTGGGGGCATGAGCTTGAACATGCTGCAGGGGGGGGGCTGGGTTGTGTTGTGGACTTAATGCTGCTCCTGCTGCTGCTGCTGCTGCTGCTGCTGCTCCTGCTGTAGTAGTGGCAACGAGGCTGGCTGCTCTTCTTGTCGGGTGTGCTGTATGGGCCTGGGAGCTGTGGACTCGTGAAGGCGAGAGAGATGCCCCCTTTCCATGACTCCCCTAACTCTGTGATCTGTCAAGCTGTTCTCTGACACCTGCTGCAGGGGAGCAGCGCCAGAGTGGCGCGCTGGCTGGGAAGGTCCAGGTATGGCAAGCAGGCTGCTTACGACTTTGTTCAGCTGATGGAGCTTGCAAATGGGCTGTGAGATAAAAGGGCTGGAGAAGGCAGCTGTCTCATCAGATGCTGCCGCTGCTGACCATGCAAGCAAGGAGGCGGCTGTTTGGGTGAATGCGCCAAGCAGCCGCGGTGAGCCCATTTTTGATGGCGAGGTACCTTGCAGCTCCTGCTTCACAGAGCCAGATGCTTGCCATCCCTGGCTGCTGCACATGCCTGCCAGTGGTGATGCTGTGGCTGCTGCTGGCGCGAGCGAGTGCTGCAAGGCACAGAGAGAGATGACACTGACTGGTGGGATGCCGAGGCTGCAGTATCGGCTGCTTTTCCAAGGCTTGCTACATGATCCAACTGAGTGCTGTAGCGGATAAACTTCAGGTCGTCCAGCGTTGCTATCGCTCCTGCCAATAAAGAGGAGTTGGTTTCAATAAGATGCAGCATTAAAAGAGGAGCAGAACGTAAGGGGAGAAAAAAGAAAATCATGCTGGAAGAGACCACACACACAGCAGGATAAAGGGAGGGGCCATACACCAATGCTCTCGCCATGCAGCGTCATTGACGAAGCATGCCAATGTAGCATCTTATTGTAAGCAACACCTTTTTATTGGCAGGAGGCCTCACCAATTAATGCTATGTACACCCCAAGGTGTAGGATTTAAACACTTTGCCCACCCCCTTCATGCATCCCCTTCAAACTTCACAGGAAAAACTGAAGGAACACTTGACCAAAGAACATAGGCTAGGGGATGCTGACACAAGACACATCGCAATATGTCAACCCTACTACTAACAACTCATGCTCAACAGACCCTGGGATAAGTTTTGCACAAAATATGGATGTCTTGAAGTACAGAACAGGCACACTCAACACCAGAAAGCTTGCCCACAGATGTGGCAGGGCACCACATGCTGATTGTCTTGTCTCTCAGCAACTTGATATTCAGATCCATCTCCTATCTGAATGCCAACATTTATCACTTCATGAAAGCAGGTTATCATGAAAGCAATAAGTGAAGGTAATTTCGGTGGTAACATATTATGCACAGACATATGCAGCGACATCTAGTCGACTCGAAGGATTTGGTGGTGCCTTCCCTGATTTTGAATAGGATACTCCCAAGCTGGCTCATGCAGATACTATAAACAATAATCAGCCCACATCAAGACCTGTTGCATACTTGTGTTACCAACTGACTACCAACAAGTCCCTGCTAGCATAATCTATCGATTCATCCTTCACAATGGAAGCTTGTTTAAGGTGCATTACATCAAAGTCAAGTATTCTGACGATAACCGTCCAGAGCCACAAGTTCAGACCTCTAAAGAGCGTCTAAGCAGCATCGTCATCTTAAACAAATGCTGGAGGCTCAAGGCTGCAACAAAGTTTTCCTCCGCACCATTCTTAGAGATTTGTACACAACCTTCATAAACAGTCTGTTAAGTATATATACTTGCCTGCAGGTTTGTGCGGCTGGTGAGGTGCCTGAGGGTAGGCAGTGGTGGACTGCAAGGCAGTTGCATATGCGTGCGCTTGGGCCAGGGCCTCCATATTGGGCAGGTCAGAGTCAGCAGTCAGACCTACCACCTTTTGGGGCTTCTTGGTGTCCAAGCAATCCGCCTGGTTAAGGAATTCCTGGTGGTTTGTGTATATATATACACAAAGTATACATAGAGAGAAAGTATATGTATGAAGAGAGTTTAATATAAATTATATATACCTCTCTCCTATATAAACTCTCTCCTCTCAGTATACATGTACTCTCTCCTATATATACATACACATAGAGAGAGATATGCCATTGAACGCCAGGAGGAAACCACGGTCATTTTGGGAGAGGGATGTCCTCTTGGTCAGCCTCAACAAGCGACCCAGCCTCGACAAGCAACCCAGCCTCAAAAGCAACCCAGCCGCAACAAGCAACCTGCAGCTGGATGGAGGATGCGCACAATGAATGCGGACTGGCTAGCAGCAGCTACTCATTGCACGGATCTATCTCATTGCTCCTGGTCCTGCAAGCCATGTAGCACACGCTCCTCCGGAGTGGCGGCAAAGGGGAAGCATGTTCACCACAGCACATGCAGCGTATCAGCACCGCGCTTTGGCGCCCTCCAGTGGGACACGCAAAAGGCGATGCCAGGCCAGGTGGCCCTTGCAAGGGGTGCCACTGGGCATGGTGCTGACGAGGGTTCAAATGCCCCCTTGGCCCCATTAAGCAACTTGTATCCTCTTTCCTTCCACCACTGCGAGTGGGGGTGAGACCAGTGCTTCCAACAGTTGCAACAGGACACACCTCTCATAAGTACATGCCACCGATGTACTCTCATCTGGAATTGTCTTTTTATCCTGGTCCTTGTTTCATATCCTGTAACATGAGGCGGAATAATGGGTCATGGTTGGAAAGACAGTTGCCAACAGGTGGCCAGAAGGCTAACTTTTTAAACGCCAAAATTGTGAAGTTTTAGAATCGCACAATAGTTGGCGATGCAGGCTCTCAAGGCATCTCCCACCCTGAGCGGGCCCAGGTCGGCCAGGCCGCTGCCCGTTCGCTCGCCCTTGGCCCTTCGTCCATGCGTAAGAGGGAACAGTAAGGTTGCCACCAATGCCGGTGCGTGCACGATTGCGTTGGGAAGATGAGAAGTGGGTTCCCGGCAAACTGGTGACAAGTTGGCGCGATGCAAGCCACACGTTGGCCCCACACGGTGCAGCCTTGAAGCAGCCAGGCCCGCAAATCAGGGCTACAACAGAGCATGTGTCCGGACCATGTCATTTAGTGGTGTGAACATTTGATGATGAGCATGCGCGCTTGCATACAGAGACACTGAGTTGCGGTCCCGAGCTCGCAATGTCAGTTTCCAGCACCACCATTGAGGTGTTGAAAGGATCCAGAGGCTGTTAACTTGTGTGTTGGACTGAGATCCTCCTCTATTCTCGCCGTTGTGCCTGAACATGCCTGCTTGCACAGAAAATTGTGCTGGCTTGCCTGTCCCCTGCTCACCCACGTTCCCCAGCAGAACTGATTTTCCTTAAAATGGTTGCCTTTCTTGCTTGCAGCTCCTGACATCATGGTGTCCTCTGGACTCTTGAGCTACCTGCAATCCCAGGCAGACTACTTCAGCACTCTGAATCTGCCCGAGGCCTTGATCAAGTACGGACACGGCGGCAACATGGCTGTAAGTAGCGTCCATCATGTTTGGCTCTAGGTTTGCCACCAAAAGACATGCACTATGAACCACAGACCTCTTTGAGATGTGCAATGTAGGCACAAACAAAGCGAGGACGCATTGTCAAGTTGTGAAGCATCCATGAGCGGGTCTTCTGAGCAAGTCATCTAGCTGCAAAGGAATTACTTGGGGAGCTTCATGCAGTATCCCATCTTGTTGCTTGTCATTGACTGCTAGAACCCATAGCAGTCTGCACAATAAGTGCTTGCAAAAACTCCTTCCAGCCACACCTTGTGTGAGCAGGCTCCAAGTTTTGGGCATTTCTCAGTGGGGCTGTTAGTTTTGCCCAGCTGCGCATGTTGTGCAGTGACTCAAAAGATTTAGAGTGCCATGAAAAATGCAGCAGGTCTACAGCAGCAAAAGTTGCTCCTCCGACCTCAATCTCCTAGGGATGACAATGCTCATTTACAGGTTGTCCTTCTAGCTATGGGCGGCTACGGAGCAGGTTACCTAGGATGGCAGATCCGGACCAGCGAGGACACTGAGGTGAGCACTAGCATCTGTAAAGAAAGTGCAGAAGATATCAACACAAGAAAAGTGACCTGCGTGCCTGGCCCAGGACGGCAGGAGGCGACCTTGAAGGAACACATGTCACTGGCTCCACGGGGCAGAGTTTTGTTGACATCCTCTGTGTGATGAGCAGTTGTGTAGCCAGGAAAATGAGATGCGCCTCTATACTGACACAGATGTCTGTGCTTTCCCCTGCCAGGTCATTGCCAAGGCGAAGGATATGCACCCAAAGCTTGCTCTCGGCATGTATATCTTCTTTGCACTGGTGCGTTATAATGAGGATGGCATGACCCCTGTGAATGCCAAATTGTGCTAGGTAGGCCCTCTCTACATGTTCAGTTTTGTTAGTGTTGCCCCTGCTCAGACAGGGAATAACGCAGTGTGCCTGGGGTCCAACAGATCAAGAAGAAAGTGTTACCTGCAAGAGTGCGCGTGCAAGAACCTCATGATGCCAAGCTGCACTTCTCTGAGCCCATGCCCCACAGAATGGTCCTATGCTTGCAAGCCTAAATCCTCACTCTTGCTCATGTCTCACCTGTTTTTCGGCTTGCAGGGCGCTCTGGGTGGAATGATGAGCCTGCTCATGCAAGAGAAGCCCATCTTTGAGTCGTAAGTGACCAGTCTGCTATGGCATACTGCACATGAGTGGACTTGAGATGAAGCACTGTGGCTGGACGGATAGCTGGGGAAGTCATGAGGGCCCTAGGCACAATGTGCAGGGGAGCCAAGGCCACACACAGTGCAGTGGAAGCTTGGCTTCTTTTGATGCAGGGTGGACTCCAGTGTCCCATCAACCCACCTTGCTGCGCAAGAAGCTTATCTTAGTGTGCCACGACTGTGCACCTGCTGTACCTCTCCAAAATCCAGGGCACACGTCACGACTGCACTCCTGGGGATGTCCGTGCTGACCGTCCAAGCACTTCTGCCTGCCTTCTTTGCCAGCGGCAGCCCCAGCGCTCGCACTGCGCATGCCTTCCTGGGCACTGGCGTGCTTGGCCTCTTTGCTGTGCATGGTGCCTTGGGTGTGCAGCTGGCTCTGAGCCTGTAGTGCAGCCAATGCATGCTTGCAACAAGCTATTACTCTGAAAAGAAAACCCTCAACTTCCAGTGCTTAGTGAGCCTGCACACGATAGGTCAAGCTAGGTATAGAGCATACCTGTGCATGCCTTCCGCTTTTGATTTCTAGTTCTCAGACGCTTGCATCCTGTAGAACCCTAGTAGTACCTGAGATCTCTTAATTGTTCATGTTCTGCCTTCTTTGGTGATTCAGATGCTTGAAATTGCGTCATGGAATGTCATATTTAGAGCAGAGTATCAGATCCTCTTGCTCTGTTTGCAAACAATAAGTGACAAGTACTACTTAGTAAGGGTAAACTGCCAGCCTGGACGTCAATGATTACACAAACTAGTAGTTTGTGGCTGGTCTTCGCCAGTCAAAAAGTAATCCATAATGTCTGAGATGGGATTGCAAGTTTTTTGTGCCAGTGAGAAAGGAAGTAAAAGACAGTCAGGTCAGGTAAGGCATGCAAAAGATAAGGGGCCTCTACACTGACAAAAAGGAGAAGAAGGAACGAAATCTTCTTTCTGAGAGAAGTGATAATGAAATATAATACACCGGGGAAGGGGGCGCCTACTTTTTGAAAACTTCTGGTTCCCCAGAAGCCTGTTCGAAATGTTTCCGGTTTGACCCTCTAAAGAACCCAGTGACTCGGAGTCAATTCATTATTGCTGACTGGACCATCCATAGTTCCTCTGACTTGGGTATTTGCTATAAACCACAATCGAAGAGACAGGCTCATTTCTCGCCTTAGTGCCTAAAAAAACACGCAAGATCAATTCCCAAATTCAAAAGGACCATCCCAATGATAAAGGCCTTACTTTCAGGAGTGGAAGGAGGGTGGTTTTGGGAGGGGGCAGGGTTCTTTAGCGGCAGCCACAGCACCTGGAGGCAGACCTCCAATACCAGCCACAGCTTGCCAGCCTAGACATCCTCGCCCTGAGAACCTCCCTTGGCAGCGTCGTACCACCCCATTTCATCTCAATGATTGTCAAGTACTGTGAAAACACTCGCGCGCGTCCTGAGCAGCAGCTCCAAGCTGCCCATGCTCAGCGCGGTAGCCTTAGACGCAGCATGGCAGGAGACCATGCTCTCCATGTCATTCTCTTAGGTGTAGGGGGTGTGATTTACATTCCTCACACTTTGGTTCCTCTGAAGAGTCTCGGCCTTTCCTTAATTCGCAAAGAGTCTAGAAACTCGCTCTCAAGCTTCATGCTCATTCTGTGCACTAAGCTCATAAGCTTGTGTAGACCTGACGTTATCTTGAGCATTCTCCTCACCTTCAAACTAATCAGGAGAGGTCTGCCAGCTTGCCTGCCCGCAACCCTCACTGGCCACCCTTTTCTTTTCTGGTGAAGGGGCTTTTCTTCCCAAGTGGCCCCTTTTCTTTAATTGATGTGAGGAGCTTTTTTCCTGTTTGCGTAATTTTTCTTTCCTAAAACCTAGTATGGGGCCTTGCTACGAAAAGAAGGCCGATCATCAGATGATCTGCAAGCTATTCTGAAGCAAGATAGGACCAAAACAACCTCCCCTCGAGCCACTTGCCCTCCGGCCTCTCCTTTAGCTCCAGGTTTGGACAACCCTAGATCCAATCGAGCACAGCAACCTATCCCCGCCTCTAGGGTACTCGAGCCGGTAGGCTTGGGGGGCATATTGATACTTTGGGACTGGCTCTCCTGCTGCTGCTGCTGCTGCTGCTGCTGCTGCTCTCTTTGATTCTACAGGTAGGGGTGGCTATTGCACCCAGCAAAATTAGGCGGCACAAGAGTTCCTGTTTTTGCACAGAAGCATGTGAATCAGCCTGAAGACCTAGGAGGAGAGGCAAACCAAAGCTGCAGAGCAAAACCTTGTTTTCATCCAGGTTGGCAGTCCACCCTACCCTGTAACCTCCTTGACTGAAGGCCTTTCTTATACAGATCTTATAAGCTGACATGCAACTGAGCTCACGGGTGGTCATCCCACATCCTGTCTGCTATGGACGGTCTCACACAATCCTGCTTGTTCAAAGAAAGGCTGCTGAAGTGTGAACCCACTGATCTTGGTCGTTTTGTTGTGGACCTCAGGGAGAGGCACTTGGATTATTGGACACCTGATTCTGATATAAATCCACGAGAGTGCAACAGCAAACGCTCCGCTTACCATCAATGGTGTGCCCTCCCTACCAAGAGGGCCCTGGTCACATATTCGCCATACACCCTTCCTACATACATGCTTCTTGATCCTCCTCGCGACGTTATTCGCAGCATGGCTCGCTTCAGACTTTGTGCCCACACTCTACGAATTGAAACTGTGACCTGGACTCACAATATCTCCCCTACTTGTGACTTGTGTAATGCTCATGATGTACAGGATGAGCAACACGTCCTTTTCCACTGCACCCATCCACACATGGTCTCTCTCCGAAGGACTTATGCTTCCCTTTTTCCTTCCGCAGGCTTTAACAATGTGTCTGCTTTTCTTCCGCAGGCTTACACAATGTGTCTGCTTTTCTGGGCCGGGAAAACAATAAGCTAAATTTCTTCCTGCATGCACTGATAGTTTTTTATGAGCAGGCTAGCAGTCGCACTTCTTGACTGAAGGCCTTTTTCTTGTAACCCTTGTAACCCAATTTGCAGACTTGTTTCACGATTTACCTATGGCTCACAAAATTACTGTCAATTAGACTGGAGCTTTTTATTTCTCCCAATTCTGGAGATGCCTTCAATTTTTTCCAGAAACAAACTAATGATTCCTATCGTTTTATTTCAGAGCTTACAGATGTTTTTTTGATGGCTGGTGTCCACCAGCAACCTGATCAGTCAAACAACCTGGCTGAAGGTCAAACTTAAACTTGCACACTTATGGATGTTTCTCGTATGGCTTGTCATGCCGAATCACCGTCATGAACATTTCAGCGTCTCAGGAACATGATATGTACATGTCACACACGCTTCTCGGATGGTGCACCAAAGGAATTTGGGGTCGGCGAGGAGAGGCGGTCTCGCCCGTCCAGAGTAGCCTTAAACCATGCTACAAAGGACCTAAACTCAACTATGTACGCACTATCTGGATCTGCGCCGGGGCATATG
>LKMJ01004117.1_pt1 | contig 13641 bp, 14 predicted proteins | sample 643391 | NCBI WGS metagenome assembly LKMJ01 (sample SAMN04112250, study PRJNA286221) | soda lake metagenome | biome: soda lake; feature: Kulunda Steppe; material: water; isolation source: sample PL-Br10 brine of Picturesque Lake | place: Russia: Kulunda steppe | collected 2010-07
AGGTTGGTTGTGCTTTTTATCTCGCAAAAGGCAGTGACCAGGCCGGGAATTGATGAGGGCTCCCTTCTTATTTGTGTAGGAGTATGGTTTGTTTCAAATGTTGATAAGAATCCTGCTTGACTTGAAGATATTTTGAGCTATTTCAGGTGTAAGATCCTGAGTGGGTGGGCTGCTGAAAAGAGCAACCAAGCATTTAAATGCTTGTTCATGTTTCGCCTTCCAGCTTTTACTGTATTTGTCTCGGAGAGAGGTCAGTGATATGGCACAGCTATTGTTACACCCTTGTAATAGTTCTGTAAGGCTGTTTACTCCTAGAGATTTGAGGGGATCAACCATGCTTACTATCAAGTTTTGAATAGTGAACATCATCTTTATGTTAGAGACAAGCAACGATATTTTGTCAAGCTTGTCCGTGAAATCCTCATTGCTGTCCAGCAAGATGTGTTGCATTGATCTTTGTATGCTCAGCAACTGGCGTACTCTCAGATTGTAGTCCAGTCGTCTCCGCATGGGCAGCGAAGAGGTTTTGTCGGCTACAAAAAGTGCATCAGGTGCCGAGTCCAGGCTTGTGATTTGTTTGAGCAGAAGTGCCTTTGTTACTTTTGCATGTCTTGAAGTTGTACAATGTAGGCTATTCATCAAGGCCTCTGCACAGCGCGTATGATACACACTCACAGAAGGGCATCCTAGTCCAAATGACTGTGTGTGTTCTCTGATGATAGCTGTGGAGGGGTTGGTGCTGTCTATACCAGACTTTTTCTTCACACAATGTCCTATCATTTGGTCCCATCTATTTATAAGATAGGGAGTGCATGGTACCACAGGGAATGAGTAAGCTAGGCCTGGTATGATGGCGGTACTTATAATACGCTTGGTTTGAGATGGGGATGCACATGATTTATTAAGGCATTAAGTTTGTTAGTAAGGTTATCTGTCACACATTTGTGTTGGTAGCTCCAATTAAGGCTCATGGTGAGTGTGGCGCCTAAGTAAATTTAAAGGGGTCTGAGTCTCTTATGAATTGAGCATGCTGCCCTTGAACAAATTTCTTCTCTCTTAGCTGGGTTTTCAGATGTTCACTTGGATCCGATCCAAAGATGCCGGACTGCTTGGCTTTATGTAGAATACCTGTTACTTCAGTATTCTTTCCTGAAACTTTTGAGGGCTGCCTAATCTGCATATCTTGAGAGTTTGTCAGCTAGTATGTGAAGATTGCACAGCCTTTGAGTTAAGCATAGGAGGTCGTCTGCAAAAGAGCCATTTCTTAATTTATCTGTTTCAGGTATGCTGTGGCTTGCTAGGTTTCCAATACTGGTATCTTTGAGGCAGGCATGGCTGTACCCACGTCCTCCCACTTGAATCCACCTAAGGAGTGGTTCCGTGTACAAGGAACAAAATGGGGAACAAAGCATCTCCTTGTATTGTCCCTCTTTCGACAGGAATTTGGTCTGTGTGTCCTCCTTGGGGTAGGCGGACCTGGGTTGTAGCATTTTGGTAAAGGTTCTTTTCTGCCTCTATGGCGTCTGAGGGGAAGCCTAGGTCATATGATCCATAGCATCCTGTCATGGTCTGTTGTATTGAACGCAGAGTGAAGTCTACGATCAACGCTTACATGTCTTGTTTGAAGAGTAAAGCATCTTCTAGGGCCATTATAATATTCTGAAGCTGGCGTATTACATCTTTCTGCTTTCTAAAGCCTGCCTGGCTGGTACTTAGTAGGCAGTTTGCTTCTGCATAATCATACAGAGTGTTTGTCACCATGCGTGTCCAGAGCTTATACAGAGTATTGGCCAGTCCTACATGTCTAAAAGATGTTATTTCCGTTTTGTCTTCCTTCTCTTTGTCTCTGAAGACTATTTTGCTTGTATTCCAGGTTTCTGGGGTATAGCCAGTAGCCCTCATAATTATGAAAAGCTTGTGCATAGTTCGGCTGACAAAAGGTGGCAGCATTTTGAGGACTTCATTCACCATTCCATCAAGGCCTGGGGATTTATCATTGCTCAATTATCATATGCACTTGTGGAAGGCTGCCTGGTCAATGATTGAGTAGTGTAGCCAGGGTCTCTTTCGTTATCCTTCTTTTTTGTCCCTTGTTACATGTGGCTCGACTTCAAATGGATCAGGGGCCTTCGTTTGTTCCCATGGGTAATATTAGGGTGCTTTATTCGGTAGGTATATGCCTGTTTTGGGTTTGACGGCTGATAGGGATTGCTTGTAACAGGCATGAATGATATCTTTTATCATTTGTGGGTCAGACGTTATGTTGCCTGTCCTTGGATCTTTGAGAACTGATAAGCCTGATCGTTTTTGATGAGAACTTGCAAAGATTTGCTCATCGGCTTTCTTGGGTTCTTTATCTATTGTCTTTTGTTGCCTTTTTCTTTCTCTTTGATGGCACTCTTTAGCGTGTGTTTTGTCTAGAAGGGCTAGCTTGCTCTTTATATGATGTTCAGCTTTCCTTATTTGTTCGTGTAATGTGTCCTGTTTGATGTGCTCAGGCATGAAGTTGTTTAAGTCATGCGCAGCACAGTTGAGGAAATGGTTTCTGGGTATTGTTCTTCTAATTCTTCAAAAGGCACCGCTGAGCTTGTGACAGAGTTGAGATGAGATTTAAGGCATGTTATGGTGTTCAATTGCTTAGTGAGCTTCTGTCTCTTTTTACTCGTGGGGCGGTTTATGTAGTGCTGGCCATGTATTGGTGCCAGCAGAAGTTGCTGTACATACCTCTTGAGTCACCCTGTTGGCAGCATACAACAAGATTGTAATAGCTAGTGCTTGCTCCTCAACAACTTCTGTTGCAGTCCTCTTTCCCAGCTCAAGTAGTTTAATGTGGATTTGGTTTGGACATGCGGTTTGGCTTTTGGACATGCGAGAGCGTTGTTTTTGTTTCCATTCATGGCTGGATCGTTTGGGGTCTTTGGATTAGGCAATCTAGGGCGCCAGTGGTGATTGTTGTATATAGTGGTATATGATCGCTTTGATAGCTGAGGTAACACTTGCTTATGAAAACAACTCTGTTTGCAATCTTGGCTGGGAGGAGTTTATCATCAATTCTTCTAATTGTGGAATGGGTGTTTACGTTTTTATCTGAATTAGCCGTGGCCTGCTGGTGTGTCCATTGTCTAGGCGGGTTAGGTTCTTGTATTTCTCCGTGTTTGGCATCTATTGGTGATAGTTGACTTTCAGCAACAAACTTCCTGTACATAAAAACTGCTGAATAACGGAGGCAGCTTGGTCTATTGTCATCAGAGAGTGTGGCTAATCCATCTAAGAAGGAATGTGAGCAGATTTCATTCGCGTGCACACACTCTTGCCATGCAATCCTCCCTTTGACGAGACAGAAATGGACATTCTGACAAGTGCTCTTGTCCCTGTAGTAAAAAAAAAAGTTGCTTTTTTTTGGTCTTCATTTTTGCCAGACTTCTCTGTGAAGCCCCCTTACTTCTGCATGCCTTGCCTCATCAGACTGTCTCGGATTTCCTTCTCAGCGGCGCAAGAAAGGAAAAAAGAGAAAAAATACGCGGCACAGCATAATTTAACCATTTCATTTCTCTCTACTGCGAGAAAGATATTATAAGCTGACATGCAACTGAGCTCACAGTGCCATGATTGCTGATAATCCCACATCTTGTCTGCTATGAATGGTCTGAGACAATCCTACATGTTCAAAGGAAGGCTGTTGAGGAGTGAGCTCATTGCAATGATGATCAATTGATCTCGGTCGTTTTGTTGTGGACCTCGGGGAGAGGCACTTGAATTATTAAGCACCTCATTCTGATACGCATCCACAAGAGCGCAACAGCAAACGCTTACCATCAATGGTGTGCCCTCCCTACAAAAAGGGCCCCTGACCATGCATTCCCCATACATACTCCCCAGATTCATGTTTCTTGACCTTCCTCAGGACGTTATCCGCAGTGTGGCATGCTATAGACTTCATGCCCACACCCTACAAGTTGAAGCAATAACCTGGACTCACAATACCTCCCCTACTTGCGACTTGTACGGTGCAATGCTAATGATGTACAAGATGAGCAGCATGTCCTTTTCCACTACACCCACCCACACGTGGTCTCTCTGTGCAGGAAAAGAAAAGAAAAGAAAAGACTACGCCAACAAGGTAAGCCCTGTTAGCGTGAATTAAGGAAGAAGTTTACATCTGGTGCAAGCACCAGGCAAACTTCCACCATCAAGCGAGGAAGAAGGTCATTAGTGGGGGTCGGGAGGGTTCTGGAAAGAGCCATATGTTCTTTCCTTGGTGTTTTTCAACCTCCTTTTTGTATTTATGATATTTGTTGCATATTGAATAGAATGAGTGTTTAGATCGAGTGTAAGTTTTCTTACTTTACACCGATCTAGGCCAAGCTTACTGAGGGGTAGTTCAGTATGACTTTTATAGATGGTCCTCATCACTCCAATTAGGATGGTATGCAGGCTTGCTTTGTGGCATTGCTGCGCAAGGGCGTGTTTCAATCCAATATGCTGTTCAGTTGCTCTTGCTAGTTGTTGCTCTGGTCGAGTATCATCACAATATTTTACTTCAATGAGGTGTACTTATCAGTACAGAGGACTTAAGCGTCTCTGTTTCCTCTCACAGCTTTCCACAATGTGTCTACTTTTCTGAGCCAGAACAACAATACGCTGTATTTCTTCCTTCATGCAGTTATTGCTTTTTATAAGCGGGCTAGCAGTTGTACTTCTTTACTGAAGCCTTCAGTGAAGGCCTTTTCTTGTAAACCCCTTTAATGTTTCATTTCAAGTATCACGGATTACTTTGTGGCCTGCAAGCAGGGAGGGCAGCAACATGAGCAACATCGCCGGAAAGTGTCAGCTCAGCTCATAGGCTATGACACCGACGAACTTCTCCTCTTGAAGAGGAAGGCGACCAGGACTTCCCCAGGGCAGGACCATGGAGATCCACCAGGACCGGACAAGAGTCAAGGCGGAGCTTGTGGGCGGGCACGTTTGTGCGCGAGCGCTCTGGCGGCTGGCTGGTTGAAGTAGCTAGTTACCCTTAGTTAGCCTGGCTCTTCGTGTCTGACCTTGTCTTTGCGACCCTTTCCCTTAATTGATGTGAGGAGCTTTTTGCTGCTTGCGTAGTTTTTCTTTTCTTTCTTTCTTTTCTTGTCTTTGCGTTTAGACTCTTTTTGCTAGAGGAGCCTATTTTCCTTCCTCCCTTCAAGGACTTCCCTAAGTTAGAGCGCCTTCTAGTTTGACTCTCTGAGTTTCGTTCTTCACCAAAACTTCTAGCATCCAGACACACAGGCTCAGAGACTTTATAAGCCAAGCAGACACCAAAGGCCTAGCCTTGCACGTGCATGAGTGCCTGGAATGCTGTGCCTAGAATTCAGGACACAACCTAGCTTGCCTTTTTTGGTTTCGGTTGCAGGCCTGTTTGGCTTCAGCTAAGTTGCCCTCTTTTGGCAGGTTCAGCTTTGTAACCTAACCTAACCTAGCTTCCAGACACTACCTTTCTTCTTGTGTTTGCGCCACTTAAGATTAGGCCCAGGTTGCAGGCCTTCTAGGTTTCAGCTCAGCTTCCCTCATTCGGCGGATACAGCTATGTAACCTAGCTGTATCCGTTATGTAACCTAACCTTACCTTACCTTTGTTGCCTGCAACGATCAGCCACAAACCAATCTGAGCCTTATGACCAGGCTGGTGGTTAACCCCAAACTCCTTCATTAACCTAAATTAAACTGCCCAGCCTGGGCAGGCTGAGCCTATCTAGTAATGTGTTTTGAGATGCATTAAGGGTGTACAACAAGTAGCAACACACCATTGTTCTGCCTTGCGCATTCTGTTCAGAACGCTTGCCTTGTTCTATGGGCAGGAAGGCATGAGAACATACTATGCTTAGAAGACTGCACTACTTCATACCTAATTCTTCTAAGGGTCTGATCTTTTAAGGGTCTGACTTAGGTCCGCTGGTAGAGCACGTTATTCTATTGGCTGGCCTCTTGTTCCTGCTGTGCTTGCTGTGCTAGCATCTCTGCTTTGCTCCGTGCCTTGTGCAGTCTGCTGGCCATGCGCAAGCATTTGTATGCGCACACAGCACCTCCGAAGCCATTGTCTATGTTGCACACCGAAATGCCTGCGCATGTGTCATGGAAAAAAGATGATCAAGGGGTCCATCCTGCACTCAACCAGCGGATTATGTTCATGTCATGCTGTGTAATGTGCAAAATAGGCTGCTAAGGATCTAATCCTGATCAACAATTAATCAACGACACAATTCAATTCTTTGTGCACTTGTAAATGCTACGCAAGTGCCATTCCATCATCAGTGCATTGGTATCAAGTGCAGCTACGGCATGCACTTCATACATTCACATACTTCAAGAGGGGAATGCAGGTGCATACAGATCATTCAACAGGGCTTCAGGACTTAAGGATGTTACGCAGCCCAGCACAACAAAATGGAAGAAAGTGCTCAAGCTTAGGGGTTGGCGTTGGCTTATAGCGCTTTGCATTTTCCGGGATATGACATGCAAATATGGTGCTTTGCTGATTTGCTCGTTTCAGGCTCCCCTTGATCAAATATATTAATGTCGTGTATGGGGAAAAATCTGCGTCTGGCCAGGTTGCCCCAGACAGATCCAATGTGTGCCAACTTAGTCGTGTCTGCTGCTGTGGTGAATTAGCTGGGCAAGCAGCGCACAAAGGTTTGACCAGATACAGCAGCTGGAGCTCAAGGCTAAGGAATGGGTGCAAGCAGCGCCAGGAGCAGCGAGCTAAGTGCAGCTTGGGCATGGCATCACAAGTGGCGCAAATTTGCTGGCGCAACTCTCTTCTTCTCTCCCTCACTGGAACAACCCTTTGCCTCACTTGTCATCAGGGTTGTGAAAGTATGGTTGACGGTTCGCTGTACGATTAGGACAGGACGGCACCATCCTTCGATTTTAATCGTAATTTTGAAATTTTGGACCGTCTCAAGGTGACATACGGTTCGGTGTACGGTTTGGTCCTGGGATTTGGGGCCTGTACCAAAAGCAGCCTGTGCACCCCTTTCTCGACAGCAATTGCCCCCCCCTGCTGCACCATGCACAGCACAAGCACCAGTGGCCTCTCGATGGTGCCATGCAAAGCTGCAGGAGCCAAGGGATACCTCTGGATGGCAGGAGTGGCCTCACTTGCATGCGCATATGTGCGCGCCGTGCTCTCTCCCTGTTTCACCCTTGCTTCACCCCGGTGTTTTCTCCAGGTTCTTGCTTGTGCGTGTGTGGGAAGGGCTATGCCAAGGCTTGATGTGGGGGGAGCCCTCAGGTTTGGCCAATGGGGGAGGGCCTGTCAGCTGACCTGCAGGCTACTTGGAGAGGGCAGGCTCGACCCCGCCAAAGCCTAACGTGCTTGTTTTCCACTATTTTGCATCAGGACGTCCTTTGTAATAAACACATTAGCAGCACAAGGAAGTGTTCTGTGTGTGTTCTGTTTGTCCCTTGTGTCTTCTGTGTGTGTCCCGTGTGTGTTCCATGTGTGTGCTGTGTGTGTTCTGAGTGTGTTCTGTGTGCTCTGTGTGTTCTATGCGTGAGCCCTGTGGGGAATTGCAGGGCTTTGTGCTGCCTGAACTCTCTGATGCAATTCTCACATGCGTTATGTATTTATGCTCAGGCATAGAGAACCACAAGCGATCAGTCACATCACGCAAAGACCCACCCTATGATTGGCGGCTGGCATCGACAGCGTGTGCTCCATGGTCAACAGTGCCGCCTCTTATAGTATACTACATTTGAAGCAATTTAATGGGGGGGCGCCCCCGACATTGAAGCTGCAAGCCCTTGCAAGCACGCTGGTAGGGCCAAGCTGGCAGACGGCGCCTCCGCACTGGTCGATTTGCCACCGTCTCTCTATCCTGGTCGTTTTATTACGATTTAAACCGAACCATATCGTCACCGTACCACTTAGACGGTCATAACTATTTAAGACAGCGTGGATTCACTGCCCTGCTTATCATCAATACACAAATGTAAACACAAAACACAAGCTACAATAGCATGCCTGCAAGCGAGGACACACGCACGCACCCGTAGTACTTCCGCATGCTTTCACGCGCTGGTGCGGCTGTGCTATGGGCACACGCACAGGGCCCAAACAAGCTGTGGCACATGTATTCATGCCAGTGATGAGTGTGGGTAACCCATCCAGGTAGATAGCTGCCAAAATGGGGGTGCAGGGGTGCAGAGAGGATGGTGTGCATAAGGCTCCTGGGCCTTACTGGTAGCACAGGTGCACCAAATATAGCGCTATATCGGAGCGCACGACGCCATAATACGCGATCAAATGAATAATTTACTTTCTAACTTTGCAAGAAGAGTGCATACATCATATTCCATCCGACACATAAGTTTGATGACAAAATTAAGCTGGAGGGGGGAGATCCGGCGTACATAGCGCCTGCAATAGAGCGCATTATAGCGTTATATCGCTATTTAGCGCTACAAAGTGCTATAGATTTGTCCATATAGCGCTAAACGCTGACCCCTACTCATGCTGCAGGCGCATATGGTTGAGCTTTAAAGCTACGCATGCCTGATCAGCATTTTCAGCCATTGAGAATCATACGGAGGGTTTAAGTCAGCAGGGGCCCTGTTGACATGCTACAACATGCCATGCCTTCTTTGCCGCAAATCATATGCGCAGCGCTTGTGTGCTCTGAAGTAAGCACCCATGTCAAGAAGAAGAGTTGATGAGAACAACCACTGTGCACCAGGCATACACACCTGGTACACTGCAGCTCAGCTGCGACAACATAGGCGCAGCCCCACTTAGAGTTGCCCCATAGCCAGAGCTGGTAGGCACAGCGATCTGTGTATGAATGGACACAACAGTTCTGGAGTTGTGGATATCCTTCTGCAGATCGTGCTTTGTACAGTTTGGAGACATGTGGTGCTGCTTAAGCAGTCCAGCCAGAGCAAGTAGGCAAGGCTGGCAGGTGAACATGGCGGCTGCACACAGTACATGGCAAACAGCCTGAGCACTCACAACCCATCCTCCATTATCAGCAGCAAACACACACCACAGGGGAATCCACCAGGCCAGCTACAATAGGTGCCAGTGCGCCATCGAGCCCTGAAACCACCACCACCACGTCTGCTGCCCGAAGCGCCTCTAAAGAGCTGCAAGGCACACAGTGATATTCAACAGCAGTGGCAGAGACCACAATGGCAGTAGGCTTCTATCGGCCTGTGTCAATCAATGCTCTGCAGTGTGCTCACTTCTCGACACAAATGCATCCTTATCAATCACTACAAGCAAGTTCTATTAGCAGCCTCAAGTGCTCAGCCGTTTAGATCTGAGGTGTGGCCCTGATCAAGCAGGTGCTGTTGCTTTAAAATAGCTCTTCTGCTTTGTGATGCTTGGAGTGATGCTGGGAGCTCACCTCAGCAATCGATGCAAAGAGCTGACCACAAAGCCCTCAAGCTTAAAGGAGAAGCACCCTAGGTGCTCAGCTACAAGACGGCATTCCTCAGCCTGTAAGCACATGCGAGAAATGCAGGATGGCATGCAGCCATGGCTTCCAGACCACTGAATGGAGGCAAGATGGACCAAATCAAAATTATCTTACAACTACGTGGCACCTTGCATGGGGATTAGGCATGCCTTTGGCAACTCCTTGCTGCTGTTGATGTTGGCTTTTATTGCAAGCCACACTGATTATTTGTTGGGTGAAGCCAAGCAGGGTATGACAGCAAGGACCAGGACACCAGAAGTCACCGGCAAATTTGTTTGCACACGCACCACAGGCTGATCAGCTGCTCCTGCAGACACAACAACAATTGTGCCCGGCAAGCGCTCTATCTTGGGCAGCTGGTCACTGATCGGCGATCGGTACACCAGTAGTCTGGCACGGGCATTGTACTCCACACCTGCAAGCGCACATGATGTATCAAGCGCATGAGGCAATGCTGGCTTCAAGAATTGGTCCTTATAATAAGGGCCTACCTAAACAAACATGTTGGGAGTACGTCTGTACTTGTTGGGAGTCGCAGCCTGCTTAGTGGGAATTAGCTGGTCGCTTGCATGATACAACGGAACCTGCGGCAAAGCAAAATTCCATGTTTACCTTGGACAAACTTCCTAACAGCCGCATACATGTTAGGTTCAATGCGTGTGGCTAGCACAACACGCTGCCGTGTCGCAATGGACTGCAGGGAGGCAGCCAGTTGATCAGGTGATTTGCCTGTCCCAAACACGACCTGCAAAAACATAGGCAGATCATCTCCGTTCTAAGGGCATACTCCCTCTACGCAGGTGCCTTCAATGTGCTTCTGGGTGGGCGTCGCAGGCACGCACACAGCACTGCAAGATGCTTGAGCTTCTATCAAGCTAGACATGCCCAGCCACACCAATGCAGCCAGTCGGCTGCAACGCAATCCAGATGAGGATGAGTTCACTGGTGGAAGCATGCACACCTCGGGAACTCCACTTGGCTGCTCTATGACATCCATGATCTCTGAGAAGCTGGTAGGCTGCTGTTGTGTGACCTTCTGCTGCTGCGCATACTGCACAGCATTCGCGGCTGACACCGCAGCAAGCTGGTGGGCTGTGCGGAGGAGAGCACAAGAGAGACAAGCAAGGACCATGAGACGGCAAGCACAGTGCCGCCCATTGTGCACCCTATTTCAGCTCTGGAATGAGTTATCACTTTGTGTGTTGTTACTAGCTGATGCTGGCAGCCTTGACCTACAAACTAGGACGCACACTATCAAGTGTGGAGGCACCTTTGAGTGGGCAAAGGACAATCACCTGCATCTTCAGACGACAGTTCACCCTTCACCACAGCCCTGATAATGGCAAGAGAGGCCTCCTCACAGTGCGCCAAGTGCTCCGTGATGGAAGCTGTGCAGAGTGCAAGGAGGACATAGAACTGAATTGGAACTCTTCATTTCTTAGGAGGATAAGGACTGGGATTAACATTAATTTGACAGGCATTGGGTAGAAGGTTAATGGGGAGTGGTTCGTGTCAGCCAATGAAGGGGGTGAAGATGGGAGATGCCCGGATCAAAACGTCCTGAACAGTTGCAAGCCTGGCCATCTTTCCTAGTGAAAAGCAGGTCCATGAAAGGCCCAGGGCAACACCGTGATGGCAAAAAAGGAATGACTTGCAGTCCTCCAGACATCTACACCCTCCATCGTTTGCTCGTTGGCAACGAGTCGTTGCCTTTGCCTTGCCTGCGCTATGCCCCTTGGGTTTCCTGCAGTGCGTCCCGGTGCACTTGGCTTGGCCCCTCCATAATGCAATCTGGATTGGTCTCACAATACCAGTGCTCTGCGCACTCGCGCCACTTAAGCTGGAAACGCGCATGCCACCCGAGGTTGCTTCTTAAAAGCAGTGAGATGACAGTGGTATCACTTGCTATTAATCATAAACCAAAACTAACGGGGAGTAACAGTGATGAAGAGACTGACTTGGCCATCCGTCATGGCTTTGATGGAAACGTACTTATCTGTCTTATTTTCTATAATGATTTCCGCAATTGCATGGGTGCCTAAGGGCGCCAGCAGTAGCAACCCAAAGCAACAGGAACCCAGCGCGGAGGAGCTGGAAGAAGTGAGGGATCAGCTGCAACGAAAGGTAGATCGTGGGCTAAAAGGGGGCGCAGATGATGAGGACATGAGCGATGAGGAGGAGGATGGAGCGGAGGGGAGCAGTGACGAGATGGAGGAGGCTGACAGCAGTGAGGAGGGCAGTGAGGATGCAGTGGCCAGGGCCAGGGCTATGGCAGCAGCTGTGGCCTCCACAAGCGGCAGCCCGTCCAAAAAAAGAGCTGCGGGCTCAAATAAGGCCGCCACAGACAGCATAGAGGCCTCTCTACGCGAGCTGGTAAGCTGCGCCTTGGCATGCATGCGCATGCTTTTCTGGGTGGTTGGTATGGTGTGTGCAGTGTTGTGGCTGGGCCCCTCTGGCCGCTGGTTGGGTGCGCGCTCGCAGCAGCCCGAAGGCCGCACGGAGGCTAGCTCACCACCAAAGTGAGTACTTGTGATGCAAGTGTGCATGAGCAATGGGTACAGTGAAGTGCCTTAGAGCACGGTGAGGTGCCTCGGTCCATGCAGCTCTCCTGTAGCCTGGTCAGAAGCTGCTGAGCTTTGTAAGGGGGATCAACCAGGCAGCAGGTATACCCTGACGCCAGGCGAACACAATCGCTAGGATGAAAAGGTGCATTCTTCTTGCAGCCAGGCAGGTGTGCAAGCAAAGCACGCAACGCACAACATGACAAACTCAGGTATTATCTGTGCAAGCACGCATTTGCGTGCAATCACTGGAGCACGCAACCCCGCTCCTGCTTGAGCACCTGCGCAGGACATGGACAACTATGATGATGACGATGATGGACCCAACATCGTATCTCGGGGCATGGGGGGCCAAGCTGAGGATGTGTACCCTGAGGAGGATCCTTACATGACGGTGGCAGACTCGGATGACAGCTCAGAGAAGGCCGACCTTGAAATCAAGCCCACGGATCTGGTCATCATGGCGACTAAGAATGAGGTGCTGGGCAAACCTTTGGCGTGGCGTGACGTTTGACGCGTATGCATGCAGCAGGTGTTTCGAGCGCGCGCACGTTCAGGATGACCGCTGCTGGGCATTGCAGGCTGCAAGGCCGGTATTTTCCTGCACCACACGTTGCTGCTGCCTGTCTGAATGGGAGCGCACAAGCCAGCTGCCTCCCACTCGCACTCCACACCCTGCCATGCTCCTTGCTGTGCGCAGGATGACGTCAGCACCCTGGAGCTGTGGGTGTATGAGGAGGCGGAGATGCTGGGCGAGGACGCCAATGTGTACGTGCACCATGAGCTGATGCTCCCCGCCTTCCCGCTGTGCCTAGCCTGGCTGGACTGCCCCGTCGCCCGTCAGCATGGCAGGTTGGCTGCTTTGCTTTGCGTGCGCCCATCAGGTGGGCGGCCCCAGCCGTGCCCATGCCCGTGCCGGTACAAGTGGGCACACTAGCTGATGTTGAGCCCATCAGGCGGATGGCTTAACTTACCTTTCAGCAGTACCAAGGGCGCTAGGATCACAGGCCCCTGGAGCAATTTGGTCGGGAAAAGGCAGGGTCCTTCTTGCGTCTGAGATGAACTGGTGGGGCTGTGCTGCAGAGCATGCCGGCCCTAGGCTGTTGCGCACTTGCTGCGCGTGTAGGTAGATCTGTGCTGAGGCTACGCCTTGTTTGCATCCCACATGGGTAAGAAAATTGTGGTCCACCTGAACTTATGTCAGCTGCTTTGTCTGCGACAATCTTAGCTGCTCAGCTGCATCATGCGCCTGTGCGGCATCACTCCCTGCTCAGCTGCATCATGTGCCTGCGCAGCATCACTCCCTGCTCAGCTGCATTATGTGCCTGAGCAGCATCACTCCCTGCTCACTTGCATCATGTGCCTGTGTGGCATCACTCCCTGCTCAGCTGCATCGTGCGCCTGTGCGGCATCACTTTCTGCTCAGCTGCATCATGTGCCTGTGCGGCATCACTCCCTGCTCAGCTGCATCGTGCGCCTGTGTGGCATCACTTTCTGCATAGCTGCATCATGTGCCTGTGCGGCATCACTCCCTGCTCACTTGCATCATGTGCCTGTGCGGCATCACTCCCTGCTCAGCTGCATCATGTGCCTGAGCAGCATCACTCCCTGCTCACTTGCATCATGTGC
>LKMJ01004118.1_pt1 | contig 13641 bp, 8 predicted proteins | sample 643391 | NCBI WGS metagenome assembly LKMJ01 (sample SAMN04112250, study PRJNA286221) | soda lake metagenome | biome: soda lake; feature: Kulunda Steppe; material: water; isolation source: sample PL-Br10 brine of Picturesque Lake | place: Russia: Kulunda steppe | collected 2010-07
AGATCGAGGTTCCGTCGGCGGTCACGCCGACGAGAACCTCGTAGATGTCCTCAGGAGTGATCTCTCCGTTTCCAGCGATGCTAATGCCAAACGCACCGGTGAGAGTGTTAACGAGAAAGTTACAAAGCTGGTCCTGGTGGATTTCATTGTCCGCTTGGGTTTGTTTGGTCACAATTCTTCAAGCGGACTTCTGCAACTAACGAGCTTCGAGAGACGTTCGTTTGCGGTTGCGGTTGTCAGTACCGAACTTTTGTGAGGTACTGAGAGTTCTCTCAGACCGTACTTAGTGAATGTTGTGACTCTTTACCGCCAGTCCGAGACATGACGGCGATTAAAACGCTCGAAAGACCGGTATGTGGAACGTAGCCACGAAAATACTCACAACGATCACTATGAGACAACAAAGTGGGTACAACGCATGAAACACCGACTCTTGTGACGTGGTCATGAAAATAATCATAACAATCACTAACTGACGGGCACTACTGTGCCCATGATACTGCCGGCTGTAAATGCGGTAAGATTTTACCACCCTGGCGTGAGAAAATTTGTAAGTTGCGTACAGCCGGCAGTATGAGTAAAGGACGTTTCGCATCCGTGAGCAAACAGCGTGATCCGAAGCCGTGAAGTTTTGATTATTACGAGGTGGCAAACTCCCCCTCTGAAGATAATTCATGTTTGGTAGTTCGAAGACCAGTAGTGTTGATCAGGCAAAAATTCTATATCCTGGTTTTGGGAACTGATAGACAATATATAGCTGTTGCTAGACTACTTCTAGTAAGCAGTATACTACACTAGTTTAATATGCAGGTCTATTTTAATAAAAAGCTACAAATTAAAATTTTCCAGGTTTATACTTTAGCCTTTTGGATTTCCATTTCCCTATGATAGGTATGAATGAATATATTATACGATAGCGGTTCAGATTTTATCTATTACTGTCACGTTGGATGACCCACAGATCTGCGTAAACTGGCCTAACAACGGTTCTTTCGTTTACCTTCGTTACTGAATGATACTCCACCCACACGGGTGACAGCATGCACTCACCCTTATTAGACCAAATCAAGGTTATCGATACCTCGTAATGACTGTTGTGGGCCTGCACCGAAAAATAGTGATACTCTCTCTGTCCCAACATCGAACAACCAAATCCACAGAATTAATGAATGTGAGTATCTATATAACTCAAATTATGTATTTCTATTCTGGAAATAATACGTATAGAATAGACATTATCGGCCGGGTAAGAGGGGGCCACCGAAGTCAGCAGCTAGTGATTGTGTGACTCTTATTAGTATCTTGAAACAAGATGGCTGTAGCAATGGTTGAAGTGCAGATAGTGGTAATATAAAGCGTATCACACCGGTCTGACGTAGACGGCAGAGAAACTGCAGGAGCTATCGGCAGTCGGCTGCTGACAGAGTGCTAACTATCCAAATCGGTACTCTTGTTTGCCAGTGATACAGTGTACAACAACGCACTAACAACAAGCCTATGATATATCAGGCTACGCAGAGCGGCGCTGTGTCGAATTCAACTCCGCTGCGACGTCCCGGAGGATTTCGTCAGGGACATCAGTCATATGACTGACTGCACGTTTCGCGGACACCCACGAGAGGGACACTCCACCACCCCCGTGTCCGTAGTTGTGCACGATGTCCCCGTCTCGTTCAATCCGTACTCCTTTGCTGCGATACGGCCGGTATCCGTACCGTACTGAGAGATCCTCACGCGAGAATTCGATATGGTTGCGCATCAGGTCTGAATTTACTGTGTACAGTCGTTCAGGAATCTCGATACCATCAACTGTGATCGGTTTCGTTGGCGACTCACCAACCCATTCTCCGTCGACGATATCGCCTTCCAGATACGACCCATCGAAAAATACTGTATCTTTCCGGGGGTACATGTAGACATAGTGGGAGTACTCTTCTGGCGTATAGGTGTAGGAAAAATCAAGTGGTGCCGCTTCATCGTACGGAACCTCGAGAACGTGTCCCTTCATTGCCCCCATCGAATCGTCGTTAAATAGCTTTTTGCTCCCATAGCCCGAGCAGTTGACGACGTAGTCTCCCGGTAGCGAAGAGAGTTGATCTGCGGTCACGCCGCTTTGTTCAGTTTTGCCGCCAAGTCGAAGGTATGTCTGATACAGAAGCGGTATATACTCCGGCATCTCGACAAAATACTCGTCACAGACATAACCGTCCTTGACCGTTTTGTCACTCCGGGAAGGGAGTACACCTCTGTACTGTGAGATATCCCGTGCATTCATCCGCGACGGAACCGGTGAACCCACCTCTTCCTCATACAGATAGTAGTGTGTATGCTTCCGGACCGGAACGTCACTGGCTTCGAAAAATGGAGTAAATGACTCCCGACACTGTCTGATCATTTCATCCTCAGTCATATCTGTCTCGACAGCAACTGGATAGATAGAGGCTGAGGCGAAGTTTGAAGCTACTGACGGGACATCATCACCGTCATGGTAGGCGAAACTTTCGCTAAATATACGCGTTTTGACTCCAAGAGTCTCAAGTAATATACCAGTTGAGAGTCCCTGGATACCACCGCCTATAATTGCACAGTTCATATCTTACTATCTGCGTGGATGTATTTATATTAGATGGCTAGTCCCAACGTCTACGTATTTTAACGCTTTATTTCTACGTGTGTTAACTAATGCAGGAGCTGTCCGGGGAAAGATGGTGGATGTTGTGACTGTTTTTTATGAGTGGGGAAAATCTTCGATTCCGCAGTGTCAGCAAGCGCTTGCCACACCCCCTTTCAGATATCTGTGTTTCGCGTCTTGTGACAAGTGTACTGCCTTAGCATGGCCTGCGGCCGCCTGTCTCTGATAGTGGTTGTTGTGATTATTTTCGTGACCACGTCACAAGAGTCGATGTTTCTACCGGTCGACGGAAGTCTTGATAGATATTACCGATACCGTGTATCGGGTGGAATTATCAACTGCTCCGTCGACCGGTATCATCCGTTGTACCCACCTTGTTGTCTCAGCATGGCGGAAAAGAGTCACAACAATCAGTATGAAAGCGACTCTCATTTGTCTTCGGGCGATGCCTGGATAGTTGAGGAACAAATTTCCTGCTGATACTGATGGCTATAAATTGTTGAAAATATTCGACCCCGCGTGGGGTCGTAATTGTTTACGTTCTTATAGCTACCAATATGATAATAACTCACAACAATGGTTATGAGTCGATACGCGATAACGGTCTAGCCGTGGTGAGCCGAGTACAGCGAGGCCAACTTCAGCATATTGCTTCCAGTATGGCGAATATTGCGAGGTTTTAGCTGACAGTATCACAACGGTCGGTGGCACAACGCAGTAAAGAGACGGCTTGCCGTTTTTGTTTTTCTCTGCTGGGAGCACAGATCCTTTGGGAGTTACGAAGTGTGGTACCGTTCAACCGCTCTGCCGGCTTCAAGCACACCCTCATCATCGAAATGCTCACCGACGAACATGAGCCCGACTGGTAACCCGTCGACTGCTTCGACTGGAACCGAGAGTGCGGGATGGCCAGTTGCATTAAACTGACAGGTGTTGGCGAGACATCCCCAAGCGTCGTCAAGGAACGCGTGAATGTCCTGGTCGGGGACGTACTCGTTTGGCAGTTGTGGTGTCGTGGGCATCGCAAGGACATCATACTCATCCAGTAGTTCGTCGTATGCCGCCTGTAGTTCCCAACGGAGATTCATTGCCTCCGCATAGTATTTCGAGTGGTACTGCTTTCCAGTGTACGCTCCCAGTAGCAAATTGTACTTGTAGCTTGGCGGAAAGTCACCACCCTGTGCTCGCCTGAACTTGCCGAAGCTCTCGATCCAGTCCGTGTTGTACCACCCCTCCCAGTTGTGACCCACGCCTTCACCACGGAACGCGGCAACGGTTCCTTCGGCGAGTGCAACGGTGTAGATGTCTGCCGCATCGTCGTGGATTGGCAGCGAAACCGACTCCACAGTCGCGCCGGCTTCTTCTAGAGCCGCCAATCCGTCACGGACGTTTTCATTGACAGCTTCGTCAGCCTCTGCTCGTGTAAAGCCTTCCTCTAGGACACCGATTTCGAGTGTCTCGGCGTCGCCGTCAAGATCAACACAGTTCGGGGGAGCGACCTCGTCGGGTTGACGTGGATCAGCCTCATCCTTCCCGGCCATGACGGAGAGTGCCTGGCCGACAGTCTCGACGTCGGCAGCAATCGGACCGACGTGATCAATCGTGTTTTCGATCCCTGCAATTCCGGTATAGGGGACCAGCCCATGCGTCGGCTTGTGACCGACCACACCACACCAAGCGGCAGGCACCCGGATACTGCCACCCTGGTCGGCACCGATACCCAGGTCTGCCTCACCCTCGACGACTGCGATTGCGCTTCCACCACTCGATCCACCCGAGAGGCGATCCGAGTCGTGTGGATTCAATGTTGGCCCGAAGGCGCTAGAGTGGCCGTTTCCGGTAAATGCCATATCGTCCATATTTGTCTTCCCAACAATCCGAGCACCTGCCTCCAGCAGCCGCGTCACAATCGTGGCGTCGCCAGCTGGTACATACCCTTCCATGACCTGCGACCCACAGGTCATTTCAACACCAGCAACGGCAACATTATCTTTGACCGCTACATCCCACCCGTCCAGCGGTCCATCGCCACCGTCAATCTTGCAGCGCGTGATCCAGGCGTTGTACGGATCGCCCTCTCGGACTCGTGACCCCGTATCGATGCTGCGTTCAGGAGAATCAGGCATCGTACCTGCGTATTCCCGCACAGTTTCATACGCACTCAATCCATCGGCGATGCGCTCACGGAAGGCAGTAATCTCTTCGTCGGTCAAATTGAGGTTGAGTTGCTCACCCAGCTCGCGCAACTCTGCCTCGGTCGGCGCTCGGAGACTCATATCTTCAGATTAGCAGCGTTCATAATAGTGATTTTGATTCACACAATTATGGCCACCGAGATGCTCTGGAATGTTTCGATGCATACACCGATGTCTCGAGTTGGTATCTGGTACACACAGGCCCCACTTCACCCAAGTAGTTTATAATTAACTCCATACTACATAACAAATACCGATGTTTCACGCCGCGCAGCCGGGAATTTGTCATAGCAGTGCAGTAAAGATACCCAAAACCACTAATTACAGGTTCAGGCTCCAGTCAGAAGATGGGCTGTTTCAGCCTTTGACTTTCCTCCACGCCCGATCTGAATGAAATGTGATTGTAGAACCTACACGAAGACCACTGTCTAGTTGAGCACCTCCTTGACAGGAGTGTTGCCGTCTCATGTTTGATTTGGACGATCGTGGTTGTAGTAGTGTCTCATACTGATTGCTGTGATTATTTTCGGCACGGCATCACAGGAGTAGTGAAACCAGGCCGTGAAACGGCCGATATCTTCCTGCCCGGCGGTGACGAGTCACAGCAATCAGTATCACACGTCGGAACTAGCGTTTCGCGCTTGCCTGACTGGCGCGTCAGAACGGTTTGTATAAGCTAGCAAGCGGACTTCTTCAAATAACGAACTTCGAGAGACGTGTGATTGCGGTTCACATACGGACCGTTGTAACTGTTTACCGGTCGTCGCCACATCCGGAGTGGCGACAGACCGAAATTGCGCACAACGGTCCGTATCAGTATCAACTTTCCTGAGGTACTGAGTCCTATGCAATCAGACAGTCAAAAGCGCACGGTTTCGAGTACTGCATCGTGAATCGAACCGTTTGATGCGACAAGCCCAGTGCTATCGTGACACCACGGCTCTCCGTGAATGTCTGTTACTCTTCCACCAGCCTTGCGAACAAGATGAACTCCGGCGATCGTATCCCAGGGTGGACCCTGTCGATTCGATACCACACCATCGACAGCACCCATAGCAAGCAGTGCGAGTTCTAGCTGTGTCGATCCGTATCTTCTGAGATCGCCAAACTGCGACGTAATTGATGTTGTGACGGCGGCGTACTCTTCACGACGGTCATGATCCCACCACAACGTCGGGACGACGGTACATTGTTCCACATCCGTTCGCTCACTTACTGATATTTTTGCCCCGTTATGCCGGGCGTGATTGTCGTCCGCAATAAACACGTCGTCTATTACTGGAGCAACTGTCGCAGCTGCTACTGGTTCAGCACCACTCATATAACAAAGGCTTGTCGCCCATAGTGGAATACCGCGGACAAAATTGTTCGTTCCATCGATAGGATCAACGACCCAGGCTGGGCCGGTCTCATCGAACTGGCTGGGGAGCTCGTTTTCTTCACCGACGATGGGCTCATCTTTGCCAATTAGTCGAAGCTCCTCAACGACTCTTGCTTGCGCTTCGTGATCAGCGCGAGTAACCGGATCCGTCTTTCGTCCTTTGGTTTCAACCGTGAGATTCGTTCGAAAATATTCGTGTGCAACTTCCGCACCAGCAGTAGCGGCTCGTCTTGCCGTTTTGGATCGATCAGCCATATAATTCCAGTTTCACTTCTGATCCGCAAAAGAATATATGCTTTGCCTTATGTCGGTAGGCTGTTGTGTTCTGAGTATTCAAAGCCGATGTTAGCCGGTAGTAACGCCTGTGAAGTCTGTGCATTCCAAATCAACAGAGGGTCATCAGAAGATGCTACGACCACCGGCAATATTACACTTTGAGTACGTGCCCCGGTCCGTCATTTCAATTTCGATGCCATGTTCGCGGGCTTTGTAGTCAATGTGGTTCATCAGCCGCGCTTGTACGCCCAGTTGTCCGGGCATTTGTTCCCGTGCCTGCCCCAGTCTTCTTCGTCTACACCGCTTTTGTCACCAACGTACCCCCGTTGCGGTCAACACATCGTTCAACAATGTCTTTCGACAGGGCGTGCAGGAAATGGTCTTTTCATCCTATGAGATTTTCACACGACCACTGTGCCGTCTGACTGGGGCCATGAGGTCCTTCTGCATCCGTCTTGTATACACTGTCACCAATTCGTTTTCCATCTCGTCGATCAGAGTATCAATGCCTTCCTCGCCATGATCCCGGAAAAATCGGTCGTTGATTGCGATCGTCTTTGATGCCGTCACGGGAATGAACATGCGGGAGCGATTGGCGCTGTGGTGAGAATTCGGGTGGAGTGAAGCCGCCGACCCTCACGGAGACGCAGATTTCTCGGGTATAAATTCCAGCCAACCCATCCGGGGAGGTAGAGGGCGAATTAATATTTGTTTGCAGGTGCGGTGCAATCTAAGACGATGAAGGTTCGGGGCTTGCCCCCGAGGTATTTCAGGTTTCATCTTTTGTCTCTTTACACCCTGGTCGCTTCAGGACCATCCGTATCCCCATTCTTCGAGCGTCGAAAGGACGAGTTCGGGGTTCTCTTGGGCGACGAGCATCGCTGCTTCGGTCACATCCGTCTTGTACACCGTTTCACCGAGTTCGTCCTCCATCTGGTCGACAAGGTCGTCCACACCGTCCTCAACGTGATCCCGTAGAAAGATAGGTCGTTGAGTACGACCGTCTTTGACGCCGTCACGGGAGTGGATATACGGGAGCGATTGGCGTTGCGGCGAGGGTCGGGCACTGGTTTTTTGGGCCGGCGCGGTGCCGTCTCCGGAAGATGCTGTGCCGGCTGCAACCTCGTCTGTGGGTTCTTCATTTGGTTCCTCTGATTTTTCCTCCGGATCCTCCGCAAACGGATCGTCAGCAGAGCCCTGTTTCATGCTTCCATCACCTGTGGTTCACGAATTCGCTCGGCAAGCTCATCGAGTTTCTCGAGTGTCTCGATTTCGTGACCGCGTTCGCGCTCGCGATGCGCATCGATATACCGATATGCGGTACATTGCTCGGCCCAACAGCCTTCAAGGAGCGACGATCGCTCCCGGAGTCGGATTGGACTCTCCCAGCCATCTTCTTCGAGCTGTTCGAGGAACCGATCTTGATCGTTCATTCCTTTGTACCGGTTTGGAACAACTGCAAGGACACCGACCTCGATGCCGAGTTGCTCTTCTAACCCACCAACAAGCTGGTCGAGACCCTGGACTGACTCGTATCCTTTGCCGCTCGGTTCGAAGGGAATCACCAGGTGTCGTGTTGCGTGGATCGCGTTGTGCAGTTTGATGTCTGCCGTCGCCGGTGGATCGATGATGAGTGTATCGTACTCCTCGTGGACGCCTGCCTCGCGAAGAACACGCAACAGCTGTTTGTTCGGATTCCACGATTCACCGAAATCAGCTGCTTCTTCTTCACGACGGCGGAGATGCTTACTTGCGTATTCGAGGATGTTATGAGATGGGACGATATCGATGCCCTCGCTTGTTTTGATCAGGTTGTCGAAATCGTCACGTGGTCGATCGATCATATGACGGAGGAGGCTGTCGGCTTGCTCATTGTCGCGGTCATCGTCAACATCAAGCAAGTACGACAGTGATGCATCCTGTGTGTCCAGATCGATTACGAGGACGTCTCGATCGGCCCGGACCTCGGCTTTCGCTAGATTTGCTGCGAGCGTAGTTTTCCCAACTCCGCCGGCCTCTGAATACACTGTGTAAGCTAGCATACTTCACCAGTTGAGCTGCATAGATATAAAGATCAGCCAGACGGTATAGCTATAAAGTATAGCTAGATAATATATATATATACTATAACTATATACTACAACTATGTGAAATAGCTAGACAACATAGACATATCATATAGCTATAGTGTATGCCTGCACAACTGGACTGACCAACCCGACACACACCTAGCTGTACTGTGTACTATACGGCTGGATGATTTGACCACTGGAAGGTGAAACACAGAGAGAGTTACCCAGGAGTTAGGTGCCAAATTCGACAGAAGTTCGGCGTCCGTAATCGACAGTGCAGCACTTGCGAATGCGAAGTCGTGGTGCTTCCTCTTCCAGTTTAGGAACACTGCCGAATAATGATTTCTTCCTGACTAACCCGTTCATCTCAGACCAAATTTGGGTGATTTTTTTCGGTAGCGCTGAGTTATGGGTAAGAGACAGGACTTCAGTCGTGGGTAGCTCATACGGACCGTTGTAAGCAATTTCGGTCTGTCGCCACCCCGAATGTGGCGACGACCGGTGAACAGTTACAACGGTCCGTATCAAGTAGTGATTGCGGAGTATGAACGGTCACAGGTTGTGACAACATCCAATCACTTAGCGTCTGGCTCGCTCACTCGAGGACGTTTTTCGTCTCAGTGAGCTTTGTACTCGATGGGCTTGATCTGGTGAAGTACCTCGGGGTCAAGTGGTTCGAGAATCGGAGATTCTCGTCATCACGAAAACCGGAGGTTTTCGGACGACCCCGAGGCACTCTGCCTGTTTTCTCTGTAGATCGCGGTGTGTTTGCTATCACAGAGACGTTCATACTGTTTGTGGAGCTGTCGTTCATAGTTTTGGTCTTTGAGAGTATTGCGATCGAGAAGCAGTATGTTTGTTTGGAGGATGCTGATCGAGTGGTTTGTTCTTTCACCACGGCTTTTCTTTAATTAGTACATAATACCAACACAATTCGGGGAGTTCTACCCCACCCCACCGTGTCCGCTGTTCTCGTTGACAAAAGACCAATGACTCTCGAAGAACAGCGGACACGATGGGGTGTAGATGAAAATGGAAAGTGTCGATTTGTGTACTACACCGTTTTGATCCGTGTATCGGTCGATTAGGATATATACAAAATCGAGACACTAGTGGGTATTTAAAACACCCCACCGTGTCCGCTGTTCTCCCCATTCCCTGGAATATTGGGACTCAGAACAGCGGACACGGTGGGGTGTAGTAAACGTGTGGATGTATTGTGTAGAAACTACAGTTTGATAGCCTCAAATAGTCTTGGCAATTCAGAATGGGGTTTCAGGAAACGAGACGGACATCGATAGAAAGGGCAAACCTGTGCTGATACGATTGTACTGTGAAACAGTGTCTAAAGCTGGTCAGTAGTTCCTAATGGAGCTAAATGCCTTCCATTGTCTTATCTCGATAGGGAGAGATTGCGATATTCCTAATAACCGAATGAGTCCAGATATCCATGAGACACCCACCCCACTATGTCCGCTGTTCTTCTCAGAACAAGGAATGGACCATGATAAAATCAGTAACAGTAGACGCGATAGGTCCAGAGATCGGATCAATTCAAGTTTGATCCGATCGGAAATTGATATCGTTCGGAGTGTACAACTACTAACATAATAAATCTTTTCTAGGCTAGAAAACATCTAATACTCTGAACCATCTACTGTTAGTAGATAATTCTTATTACTGCGGACATGATGGGGTGGGGGTGTCCCCTCACTTTTTTATGCCACAAGAACGGCGGAAACTGCGGACACTGCGGACGTGGTGGTTTTATTATCTTTCGAATGTTGGTCTAACTCAAGGATGGGCATGTTCGAGCGGGACACCGAAATATACCGGAACCGTGATGCTCTTCGCGAAGACTACCAGCCTGACGAACTTGTAGGTCGTGATGAAGAGCTTGAACGATATAAAACTGCGCTCCAGCCAGTGATCAATGGTGAACAACCAAACAATATCTTCCTGTACGGCAAGACTGGTGTTGGTAAAACCGCAGGCACTCGTTTTCTCCTGGACCATCTAATCGAAGATGCTGCTCAGTACGATGATATCGAACTCACTGTCAAGATGCTCAACTGTGACGGTCTCTCGAGCAGTTATCAAATTGCGACACGTCTCGTGAATAAATTCCGCGATGATTCGAACCAAATCTCGACGACCGGCTATCCACGAGCGACGGTTTACGACATGCTCTGGGAAGAAATGGACAGTTGTGGTGGCACTATCATTATCGTTCTGGATGAGGTAGATCACATAGAGGATGACAGTGTTCTGTATCAACTTCCACGTGCTCGTGCTAACGGCAATCTCACCGAGGCAAAAATCGGCATTATCGGCATTTCCAACGATTTCTCGTTTCGCGATGACCTCTCACCGAAGGTCAAGAGTTCACTCTGTGAAGAAGAGTTACAGTTCCCGGCGTACGACGCCCAGGAACTGATCGAAATCCTCACGCAACGAGCTGACGTCGCCTTCCACGATGGTGTCATCGACGAAGGTGTGATTCGACTGTGTGCAGCATACGGTGCCAAAGACGCTGGTGACGCTCGACAATCGCTCGATCTCTTGATGAAAGCTGGAGATCTTGCGCGCGATCAAGAGACCGACATGATCTCTGATGATCTCGTCCGGGCTGCCCGCGAAGAACTAGAACGGGGTCGGATTCGTGAAGGCATCTCCGGACTCACTCAGCACGGACATCTCGTCTTGTATGCGTTGTTGACGCTCGAACAACAAGGCGAAACACCAGTGCGCTCACGCGATATCCGGCCGCGATATACGAGTTTTGCTGAACAGGTCGGTGCAGACCCACTGGTTCCTCGTCGAATGCGGGATCATCTCGGTGAACTTTCGATGCTCGGAATAATTTCTGCCGTCGAACGAAACGAAGGACGCCGCGGCGGAACCTATCGCGAGTACTCGTTGGATATGGATTTGGACATGGTCCTGGAAGCCCTCGAAGATACCGTAGCGGAGGTCGGTATTCACGAATCTGTTGCTGAAGTTATCGACGAGGACACCACTCTTTCAGAGTACACCTGATCTGTTGTAAACTACATTCAATTTTCTAACAGAACAGCGGACATAGTGGGGTTGTTTCGTTGATAAACCATGGCTCTGTATCGTTCCAGATGGCGCTCAGTCTTCCATTTTGACCCCGAGAACTGCGGACATGGTGGGGTGCTGCGTTTCTCTTGTTTTCGTCACTAACAGATGGATCTTTGCTATAATAATTTGTGTCTTGAAAACCTATGGAGTATTATTTTAACATCTTGAAACTCCTGACATCGTTTCTCGTCGCGAGAAATAAAGACCGACTGATCTACCACCGCTCGTAATCTGAAGAGGTGTTGAAATGCTTTTTGTGGAGTGCTGTACGGTGTTGGTAGTTGGATAGCGTATTTGGGATTCTGGCGGTAGAGATGTTTCTCACGGTGATTTGAGTTCTCGTCCACCCAGCACTGATTGCAACTGTTCTGGCGGATCAAGACCACGTCGTCGCCACGTTGCTAACATCGTGGTAATCGTTTCATGAATCCGGACGCCCTCGTCTGATCTGAGGCTACGGAAGATCTTCCTCATCACCACCTGTTCGCGCAGAGCGCGCTCTGCGCGATTGTTCGTCGAGTCCACCTCTGGCTCTGTCACGAACGTCAACCAGTGCCCTAACCCGTTTCTGAGTTTCTCGACCAACTCGGTGACCTCCTTGGCGGTGTAGTCCTCACGAATGAGCCCTTCGAGGTGCAACATCGCCTCCGCCCGCTTTTCCTCGCGGGCGGAGGCTGATGGGTCTCCGTCATCGAACTCTGTCAAATCGTCATGGAGTTCGTGTAACTCCTCGCATAACCGCTCTGCTTCTTCGTGTCGGTCAGCGACGAATTCGGCCTCCCGCAGCAGATGCGCCCAACATCGCTGAAGCTTTGGATGGTATGCTGAGTAGGCTGACCAGCCGTCACAACTGAGTGTGGCGTCCTCGGCGAATTCCTCGCCGAGGACAGCCTCTAACACCTGACTCCCACGGCTCTGGTCAACCGTATACAGCACTTCGTCTTCGGTCACAAACGTCCAGACCCAGTGCTGATCACCGGAAACGGGGAAGCCAGTTTCATCAACGTAGATCACGTCGCTTTCCCGGACACTCTCTTTGACCTGTTCGTACGCGGGTCGCAATCGGTCTGCGACCCGCTTGGTCAAGTTGTAGATCGTTCGGTGAGAGACTGGTTCGTCGAACTTCCACTCGAAGAGTTCTGCTTGCTTGCGGTTGGGAAGTCGCTCGTGGAACCGACCAAGGGCGGTTTGGGCCATGATGTTTGGCCCAAACCGCCCGGTCTTGGGACAGTCTGGATGCTCGGCGATGACCTCGTTGCCGCAGGAACACTCGTGCTGACCGAGTTTGTACTCAACGACCGTTGTTGGAATCGGGAGCGGAATGTCGATGACGATCTGGGAGACGTACTCGTCTGGATCGGTGAGAACGTGGTCACAGTCGGGACAGTAGCCTTCGTCAACGTGGAGAGTTTCCTCTGGCTCTGGCGGTGGCCGTGTCGTTCCTTCGTGGCCTTCGTCACGTCCGGGCGAAGAGTCGCTGGCGGCGTCGTCGCCGCCAGCTGACTCTTCTTGGTCACCGTCACTGTCTTGGTCATCACCGTCTGAGGAGTTGTTTCCTCCTGACCCACCAGCACCACCCTGTTTGCTGGATGGTGTATGCGCGTTTTTGTACCGCTTGAGTTCTGATTCCAGCTCTTCGATCCTCTCCTGTTGTGCAGCAAGTTGCTGGCGTAGCCACTGATTTTCAGCACGGAGTGCAATAACCTCCTGACGAAGTGCGGTCTTGCTGTCGGTACGGATCGCCGAATCTATCGATTTCGGCGATCCATCTGCCCCGAGTGACACGCTTGGTTTGGCCCACATGCGCCAGCAATGAATCAGCTACGAATTCGTGTGGGTCGCTATCCAACTACTCTCGACGATTCGCTTCAGCCGGAGTTAGAAACAGTCGTCACAGACGATCTTGCAGCAGTAAAATCCGAGTACGGGATTGATGACAACGTAGAAAGCTGTCACACTGTGGCGCTGGATAGCTATGTC
>LKMJ01004119.1_pt1 | contig 13638 bp, 12 predicted proteins | sample 643391 | NCBI WGS metagenome assembly LKMJ01 (sample SAMN04112250, study PRJNA286221) | soda lake metagenome | biome: soda lake; feature: Kulunda Steppe; material: water; isolation source: sample PL-Br10 brine of Picturesque Lake | place: Russia: Kulunda steppe | collected 2010-07
ATACTAAAGTTCAAAAGACCGTCCAAAAGGAGCATTACGCAATCTTCGTCACCGTCGCATTGTCCGGTTACGATATCGTTTGCGACCAGCGTATGTGTCTCATCAACAGTCAGACAGTATGTGTGTTCAACCTCAGATGCAACATACTCAATCGAGACGACTTCGTCACGCCAGACATCACCGCCATCGCCGAGGAGTCGCTGTGGGCGGGAATCGATATCCGATAAAACGATTTCGAGTTGGTCCTGTTTCCGCGGTAAATGAAAGCCAATCGTCTCAGCGAAGGTGACGGCATTTTCTGACGTGATTTTCAAAACCCACGTCTCGAACGTCGGATTGTCGTCGTAGTACTCTTCAATCACTCCTGAGTTGAAGGTCCGCTGTTCCTCGTACGATTTGATCGCAATCCCAAAGCGTTTGAGGGCACTTCGGAGATCAGTTTTTAATTCGTCACTGACTGTGTGCGCTCGGATCTCGATTCGGTCCGATGAAACACTTCCATCTCCCGAAAAGTACGCTGAGAGGAACGCCGAAAGTTGTGATTCTGTGGCATTGAATAGACACTGTGGTATTCGTTTTGTCTCCGCATTCGAGCCGGCATCGAGAATTTCGGCAAACAGTGTTCTGACTAATCTACTCGAAACAGTTATTTTCCACTCGTTTTCCTCGTACGCCTCGACACCTAATTTCTCTTGGAACGTCTGGATGAGGGAGTCCCGGACATGTTCGTCGGGAATACAGATCGTCGTCTGATACAGTGAGCCGTTCTCGTGCCGTGTGAAGCCTTCAGCGGCGTAGTAGCCAAGAACTGAGGCAAAATCATCGTCAACAGCGAACTGTCGGTTCACTTCGGCAGTATCACGCCGCATTGCAATTGTGACATCATCTGGGAGTGCATCGAGAAGCGCTGGCAGATCGACGAGCGAGAGTAATTTGTCCACCGGCACGCTATCGCGGCTGACCCAGTTGTACACTGTCGAAGTGCTGACGCCAAACTGTTCTGCACACGCCGGGATGTACTCGTCACCAGGAGTGTGTTCACGAAACAGCTGTTTGATGTTCTCGGAACCGAGTTCACGCACCATCAGATCTGTATTCGGTATCGAATCCACATGGATGAATGCTTCGAGTAGATCGATCTCGTACATCTCACCATCGTGCGAGAGATGTTTTGGTGATGGAACCGTATCTCCTTCTGCGATCTCAGCGGCCGGAACTCGTTCGATCCCGTCGTTGAACCGGATCAAATCATGGTCTGGTGTCACGGTCAGTGAGCGACCACCACGTGTTTCGATTTCGACCAAGTGATTCGGTGACGGATGTTTGGACACTGCCTCGACAGATTTGATTTGCATGTTGCCTGCTTCGTCTATCGAAGGAACAGAGAGATCTTCCTCTAGTTGTTGAACGAGAGTGCCAAAATCGTCCTGTTTTGGGTCGCTCAGGTACTCCTCAACGACCGATTCGATACGACTGTGCCGCAACTCTCCCTCTTCGTTTTCGTACCAGATCTTCGTTTCAGGGTGGAAACAGTTCCGGCGTTTCGCGGCGTGAAAGTACGGATGCGCATATCCGACAGCAGCCGACGTAAATCCTATAACCCTTCCGACAGTTGCTGCACTCGTGTGGGGAGCCATCCCGAAGACGAGTTCGCCAACCAGCTCTGTGCGATCATCCAGTTCGTAGTACGGATCGAGGCCGTAGTACTGGGTCAGGAGATCGTCAACGAAATCCGCCGTCCGGAGCATGTGCTCTGCTGCACCGTCGGAGAGGATGACATCCTGCACCTTGAGTTCGACAAGCTGGTCTTCGTGCCGGAGTGGATCGCCGCGGATATCTTCCGTATACCCGAGTTCCCGGAAATCCTCGACAGTCACGTCGAGTTCCGAGGGCCGGACGGACGTAACCGGCAGATCGGTCATATCGTAGCGGACAGTGCCATCTTTGAACGCAGAGACGCCGTGTTTCGCTCGGAGAATGCCTTTTTCGAGCGGTTCGGGGATCTTCTCCTCGGAGGTCAGCCCCTTGACGGCTTTGAGCTTTTTGAACGCCGATGGTCGCTCGCCGACGGTTGAAAGTGCGCTCCGGTACTCCTCGTGGACGTCGATCGTCTTCTGCCGTGTGGGTTCGGCGAGGATCTCACAGTGTGAACACTCGGCCCGACCTGACTCGTCGGGTTCGATCCGGCTCTCACAGTCCGGACAGATGTACACCACCTCGGCAACCGACCCACACTCGGGACAGCGTCCCCGGTGGGTCATCGTATCACAGCTCACACACTCCCGCCGGCCGACCTCGACCTCGACATCACCCTGCGTTCCCTGGACGGCGTCACCGTGCTGGGCAGCGTCACCGACAGAGCGCTGATTACCGCCGGCCTCACCGATCGGAAACAACGTGTGGACAGCCGGAGAGAGCTCTCGTTGTTCGGATTTTTCCGGCCGACCCATCCGGTTACCGATCCGTGTCGGCGCGCGTTCGCGGACCTCGAAGGGGGCAATCTCGTTGACCGCGCGAATCGCGTTCTCGCCGTCGTCGTACGTTTTCGCGCCCTCGCTCAGATCCGCAAGCGTCCACGTCCGATGCAGTTCGTCGTCGAACCCGAGCGTCGTACAGAGCGGTCGCCAGACCGGAATCTCGATCCGGTCACCCTGGCTGTGTTCGACCAGCAGCGCTTCGAGTGTGCGCTCTACTGTCTCTGTTCGCTCGATGAGCAGTGACTCCTGCCCGTCCGTTCCGATCGATCCGCGCGTTTTCGTCGCGCCATCGGTGGCAACGAGTTCGCCAGCCTCGATCGCTGCTGCAAGCTCATCAAGCTGGTGAACGCTCACGTCGTGATAGAGGTAGGTGTACTCCGGATGCAGCGGCACGTCGTACTCCGCGGCCCACGCAAGTGCGGTCTCCGGCGTGGGGTGTTCGAGATCCACCTCGACGCCGTCGCGCATCGCCTGGACCGGCGCACCCGCATCCTCGAACTCCTGGACCCACCACTCGAAGACGTAGGAGGCGGGGGCAAGCGGGTGGTTGTTCTCGACGAACTCGCCGTAGTTGACGAGATACTCGCCGAGATCGATAATCCGCTCGACACCGTTGCGGAGTTCGAGCGCTTCGTCGATGTCGCTGATCTGTCTGACATCGCCGTTTGCCAGCCTGACCGTCGGCCCTTCGATCGAATCGACGGGGACGATCCCGGCGGCCTTGCCGGGTCGCTCGGTTTTCGCCTGGGTTCCTGGCGCGAGAAAATCGTCGACCAGATGCATCGTCGCGGGATGGATGCCGGCGGTGGCGTGGCCGTGGTTGCGTGCACGCCCGTAGCGGAGTCGAAACCCACCCGCCTCGCTCGGATGTGAGAACACTGGCCGGCCGGCGATCAGATCCTGCAAGAACTTCTTGGATTTGTCTGCCCGTGGTGGCCCCTCGATCCTGTCGTCGGCTTCGCCGGTGTCAGCGTTGTCTGCGTCGTCTGTGTCGTTGCTCTCGTCTGTGTCGTTGCTCTCGTCGCTTCCGTCTTCGTCGGCCGCGTCGCCCGCTTCGGCGTCGTCGCCGTAGTTGCCGTCGATGAGATCCTGCAGCCACGGCCACTCGACCTCGTCGAGACTGCGGGTGTAGCGCTGGATCTTGGGTGCTTTGAGCGCAATCCCTTCGCCAAAGACGAGACACATCCCGCCGCGTGCGGAGTTGGTGCCGACGCGTTCGAGATCTCGAAAGCCCGAGACTTCCTCGTCGCCGGTCGCCTCGCCATCCAGCATGATCGGCATATGTTTCGCGATAAATTTCGCCTCCTTCTCCTTTGGTGCGTACTGGAGGCCGGTCTCGTCGTCGTACAGTGCGACCTCCTCAGCGTAGCGGTTGATCTCGTCGTCGCGTGGGTTGTACTCCTCGATCCCGAGCAGCGTCCGGGCGTAGTCAGCAACGAGTACCGACAGTGCCTGTGCGGTCCCGCCGGCCGAGCGGATCGGCCCGGCGTAGTAGATGTTGATGAACTCTGTCCCGTCGTCGTTGTCGAGAATTTCGACACGGTCGATCCCTTCGATCGGGGCGGCGACGACACCCTCGGTCAGCAGCGCAACGGCGGTCCGCACTGCCCCTTCAATTTTTCCCGCACGGGAGTCGTAGTCGCCGACGGTCCCCTCGACGAAGTCGTCGACGAGTTCGAGGGCTGCCTCCTCGCGGGACATCTCCCCTTCGAGTTCGCGGACACGCTCGGCGACGCCATCGATGCCGAGAATGTTCTCGACGCGGTCGGCCATATCCTTCGCGACGGGAATCTCGACTTCGGGCTCGGGATCGCCGCCGCGTTCTCGTGCCGTGTTTGCCACGTCGAATGCCTCGTCGAGTTCCGTTTCCAGCCGTTCGAAGTAGCGTTCGTCTTCCTCTCTCATCTGTCTGTACTCATCACAGTGGCCACAGGTCGAGGTCGGTGACCTCGTCGTGTTCTCGCTGTAGTGTCGTCTCGAACTCTCGTACGTACAACTCGCCGGCAAACGTCGTCGCCGTATCCAGATGACCCCCAACAGTACTGCCGTCCTCCCGGGAGAGGACAACGTGGGTGTGCGCAAATGGATCGTCGTCTAGCAGCGAGATGTTGCCGATTGCGGGGGTCATCTCGAACGGTTCGTCAAACGTAATCGCGTCGTACTCCTGGTCGTCCTGATCGTAAAAGAGCAACTCGGCATCCTGAACGGCACCGAGTCCCATAAAAAATGCAGCGTCGATCCTTTCCTCGGCGGCGAAGGCCTCGATCTGGCCGCGCCAGTCGCTGCCGTGTTCGAGACGGGCAACGTACTCGCGGGCGCCCTCGACTTCCAGATAATCCATAGTCCTACTCTGGAGTGGCGCGGTCAAAATTGTACTGGTCCAAAACGGTGCCTGAATATGTACTGCTGTATGTGAGCTGGACGGAGCTATATCAACTCAAAAATAACCGACCGGCGCGAGAGAACAGTTATATGCATCCATCTCCTCCCTCTATGCCTATGTCAGAAAAGCCGTTCACCGAACCCGAAGAGACGACTGACTGGGTCGATGTCCGTATGGTCGACCCAGAGGAGGGAGAGTGGGATGTCGATTTCGTCGTTATCGACGGGCAGGTGAACTACGTCGATCTCCGGATCCGTCCGGAGCTCCTCCAGGGATTCGTCGACTGCCTGCTCGATGATCTCGACCGCGATCAGGCAAGCGAACTACTCTCTGCGATCGCCACAAAGAAGGATCTCGACATCACGACAGCGTAGCGACGGGACTCGATTACTCCAAAAAAATAAGCGGAGCGACGTAGTTAGGCGCTTGCGTCGACTGGCTCTGCGACTGCTTCTAGCTCGTCCATCGTCAGCGTGATACGGCCAGCGGTACTGTTGTTCTCCGTAGAGCCAGCGGGATCGAATTTCAGGTCGTACTCGTGCCAGTCACCGATCCGGGCAGTCGGATCGAGGATCTCCGCTTCGCTGAATCCCGCTTCGGACTCGGTGACGACGACCGTCCGGCTACTGCGGCCGGAGGCCGGTTCGAGTTTCAACGCGTAGCTGTGCCAGTCACCGAAGCGCGCCGTCACATCGAGAATATCGCCTTCCGCAAAGCCTGCGACCGAATCAGTTAGTTCGTAGTTGGTTGCTCTCATTGCATGTCGTGTTTCGTTCTGCAGGCATAAAAACCCATTTCATAATAATTATTCGGATTTACAGTAGACAATCATTCAGGAATTGAGATCTATATAGTCTAAATATCCAATAATCGTGCGTGAGTGAGTCAGCCAGCACTGAGAGCCTCACACCCGCGGGAGAGAGTGACAGACAGAGGCGGTGCCAGAGAACAAAAACGGTTTTCCACCCGCCACGCGAATCTCACGGTATGCTACGCAGGCAGTACGTCCGCGAAAATCCAGAGGAAGTCAGGGAGGCCCTGGCACTTCGGGGTGTCGAGGATGTCGATCTTGATGAAATTCTCGAACTCGACGAACAGTGGCGCGAACACAAATCCCGCGGCGACGATCTACGACACGAACGCAACAAGGTCAGCAATCAGATCGGCGAACTCAAACGCGATGGGAAAGACGAGAAAGCCCAGCAAGCGATCCAGCGGTCGCAGGAACTCAAAGACGAACTGGAGGAGATCGAACAGCGCGCAGAGGAACTCGACGAGGAGCTCGAAGCGCGGATGCTCGAACTCCCCAACGTCCCACAGGAAGATGTCCCGCCAGGCGAAACCGAGCAGGACAACGAGGAGGTCCGCCGGGTTGGCTTCGACGATCTCCGGGACCTGCCCGAAGAGATTGTTCCCCACTACGACCTGGGCGAGGAGCTCGATATTCTGGATTTCGAACGCGGCGCAAAAGTCGCAGGCGGCGGTTTTTACTTTCTCAAGGGCGACGCCGCTCGGCTAGAGCACGCCCTGATCCAGTTCATGCGGGATATCCACCGTGAGCAGGGCTACACCGAAGTATTCCCACCGATCCCAGTCAACAGCCAGTCGATGACTGGGACCAGTCAGCTCCCCAAGTTCGCCGACGACGCCTACCGCATCGGCGGCCACAACGACGAGCCCTACGACGACGACGATCTCTGGCTCTGTCCGACCGCGGAGGTACCCGTGACAAATATGTACGCCGACGAGATCCTGTATCCCGACGATCTCCCGCTGAAACACCAGGCGTACACCCCGAACTTCCGCCGAGAGGCCGGCGAACACGGCACCGAAACACGCGGACTCGCACGCGTCCACCAGTTCAACAAGGTCGAACTCGTCAACTTCGTCGAACCCGAACACAGCGACGACCGACTGGAGGAACTCGTCGTCGAGGCCGAAGAAGTACTCAAACGACTTGGCCTTCCCTACCGCGTGGTCTTGCTCTGTGGCGGTGATCTCACCTTCGCCTCCGCACGGACCTACGACATCGAGGTGTGGGCACCCGCCGACGAGATGGACCATGGCCCCGACCGCGGTGGTCGCTGGCTCGAAGTCTCCAGTGCGTCGAACTTCGAGACGTTCCAGGCCCGCCGGATCGGAATCCACTACCGGCCAGAACGCCACGAGTCCGCCGAGTATCTCCACACGCTGAACGCCTCCGGCCTCGCCTTGCCACGGGTGCTCGTTGCACTACTTGAGTACTACCAGAACGACGACGGCACAGTAACAGTCCCCGAGGCACTGCAGCCATACCTGAACGGCCAGGAGCGAATCGAGGGACACGAACCCGTCGGCGAGTCCGCGGTCGGTGCCGGCGAGAAGGAGTGATTCTCGGTCAGAAACAGCGGACGAACTATTATATTGTTGCTCGCCGGACCACACAGTGATGAGAGACGGCCCGACCAGAATACTGGTTTTTACAATCGCAGCGTTCTGTCTGCTCGCCGCTGGGGCAGTCTCGGCGACCGCCGAGAGTACGGAGATGACTGCGACCCAGGCAGATCATATCGATGAGTGTGCGGCCGAGCCACCCGAGGACTTCGCTGACCCGGACGGGAACACGTCCGACGTGATCGGCTGGGTCGAGGGATACTGGTACAACGAACCGCTCGACATTGACGCCGACGACGGTCTCAGCGAGGAAGAACTCGACGCGTTAGCCGCCCGGAGTGCCGCCCGATTCGAGGCGATGCGCTGTCTCACCGCCGATGGCCTGCCGCCAGTCGAGATACAGACACGCGAAGAGTTCCAGGACGAACTCGGAGAACAGTTCGAGGACGTTACCGAGGCTGAGCGTAACTTTGATAATGCACAGCTCCAGACGATGCTGACCGTCGGCACCGACAGAGACTCGATCGAGGTTCGCGAGGCAAACCGGGGAGAGACAGTCGGTGGCTTCTACGATTTCGAGTCGAACCGGATCGTCGTTGTCTCTGACTCCCCCGACAGCCTCCTGATCGACGAGGAGATACTTGCTCACGAACTCGGTCACGCGATCCAGGATCAGCAGTTCAATCTGAGCCAGTACGACCGGCCAACACAGGATCGTGATGCTGGTGTACTCGGCCTCATCGAGGGAGATGTCCACCTGATCGAACAGCGATACCTCGACGCCTGTGAGAACGACGAGTGGGACGAACCCTGCATCCAGCAGGATCTCGACGAGATGCCAGATGACATTGATCTCCCGAGCTGGGGGCTGTATTTCATGGACTTCCAGCCATACAGTGATGGGCCATCCTTCGTCGAACACGTCTATGAGACGAGTGGCGAGGAGTGGACTGCTGTCGACGAGCTCTATGAGAACCCACCACAGTCTTCCACAGAGACGATCTATCCCGAGCGGTACGACGAGTTCGAACCTGAAACACTCGAGATCGACGACCAGAGCGCCGAACACTGGGAGCGAATACCGATCGAAGATGGACCAGATCACAACGAGATCGGGCAGGCAGGCATCACGGGGATGCTGATGGCGTCCGGCTACGAAACGTCCGATCCGGTCATCAACCCGCTAACGTTTCTCAATATAGACGAAGACGGTGATCCAGACGAGTTCAACCCCCTGAACTATGACCAGCCCGAAACCGACGGCTGGATGGGTGACAGGCTGTACACCTACGAAAACGACGATGAACTCGCCGCGGTGTGGAAACTCGCCTGGGACGACACCGAGAACGCAGCAGAGTTCGAAACAGCATACGAACAACTCGCCCAGGCCCGAGGTGGCGACCAGCACGACGAGTTCGCGAACGTCTACACGTTCGAGGACACCGACGAGTGGGAGATGGCAGCCGCACTGGAGGTGCGCGATGATCGACTCTGGATCGTCACTGCGCCGACTGTCGAGGAGTTGCAGTCAGTTCACGAGGATATCGAACTGCTCGAGGGTGAGACTGGCGAGAGCGATGGGGCCGACGATACCGACGACAGTGATCGCGCTGACGACACTGACGCTGGGGAGACTGATGACGACCGGGCCGGAGAGGCTGACGATACCGACGATGATACCGACACTGACGATGACGGTGCAGGCTTTGGCCTGGTTGTCGCGATTGTCGGACTCGTGGCTGTCGCCGTGGTCGGTCGGCGAATGCGTGCGTAGGCGCCTCAGTTCGTGAACGTCCGTATCTGGCCGATTTTTCCTGATTCGAACGAGAAGACATCGACGAACGTCGTGATTACCCCACCCTCTGAAGCGAGCAGTCGACCGCGGGCTGCGAGTTCTGCAGTATCTGCCGACAGATAGATCGCGTCGACTGGGTGAGTGGTGTCAGTCATCGGCCGTTCTGTCTCCATGAACTGGATAAACCGGTCCCGGCCCTCAAGTGTCATCTCCGGGCGAATATGAACGAACGTCGGAGTGAGCAGTGTTTCCAGCTGTTCGTACTCGTGGCTATCGAGCGCGTCGTAGTACGCACGGACTGTCGATTCTCGCGCTGCTCGTGTGTCTCTCCCGCCAGTCATAGCGAATCGGGAATTTCACGACTGCCCGACCCGGCTGTCGTGTCGGTCGAGCTGAGATCGTTAGTGTGTTCCTCGCTATCGTCTGCGTTCTCCTCGTCAGTTCGTTCCTCGCTATCGTCTGCGTTCTCTCCATCGGTTCGTTCCTCGCTATCGTCGGTGCTGATATCGACATCACCAATGTACTTTTCGACGACATCCACACCACCCACGAACTTGTCTTCGATACGTTCGTGTTCGGTATCGTCAACATCGTCGACCTCGTCGGTTGTACCGGTATGCTGCTCGGTTTCTCCGTCGCCAGTGGTCGACTCATCTGGTGTGGCAGTTACCGCATCCGTTGACTCGGATTCGGCTGGTGGTGATTTCGGTTCCTCGGCGAGTTCGTCTTCATCGGTCGCGTCAGTGCCATCGTCTGGGACTGTCCCAGGGTTGATGGTGTCAGGAACGACGTTTCCACCGCCGGCCTCCGGCTCGCCGAGCGGTTCGGTCGCCTCACTTTGTTCTTCGAGCGATGCGGTGATCTCTTCGAGTTCGTCGTCGTCGATTGATGCGTGGTCATCCGTCTCCTCGCTGCCCGATTCGGCAGCGCCGGACGCGATTCCAAGTGGGTCCGCTCGTGTCTGCTGTTCGCCTGTCATTCCCTGTCCCCCGTCCGCAGTGCTCCTCGGATCGGTAGCGCTACCCTCGTCGGCCACTGGTTCGTCGTCAACGTCAAGGTCGGCGTCGAGTGACGCTGCCGGCCCCTCGTCTTTGTCCGGGACGAACGGCTCGTGGCTGGCCGCCGCTGTGTCCTGTTCGGCCGGATCCTCCTCGGGTGGGAAATCGTCGGGAGCTGGTGGGTCGTGAAGATCACGTGCCGTCTCGAGCGGTGCCTCGGCGTCGCTGCGGAGTGACTCAGCCTTGGCTCCCTGCCCACTCGAAAAGGCGTTTGCCGACTGACTGAGCCAGTCAGCTGCCCGCCAGAGGGCCTCTGCTTTCTTTTCTGCCCGCTCGAAGTACGTCCGTGTCTCCGACTCTTCCGCAAAGCGAGTTGCGGTGTTGAACTCCTCGCCAGCCTCGTCGAACTCGTCGGCTGCACGGGTGAAATCAGTCTGTGCCATCATCCACTCGTCCTGTTCGAACGCCTTCATCGCACTGGTGAACGCTCGTCGCCCCTCCATGTATCGGGCGTGGCCGACGCGATACCGGGACTGGGCCGTCTCCTCGTCGCCGATGTCACCGATTGCCTCTCTGACTGCCTCTGTTGCAGGCATCTCCCTGACGTTTTCGCTTTGCCAGGCGAACTGGACTGTCCGTTCGTGATCGACGACGATCACCGCCCGGTTGGTGAGATAGCCTGCAGTGTCGTCTTCGACAGCAACGCCGTACTCCGCTGCAACACGCCCGTCTGTGTCGGAGAGCAACGGCATGTGTAGCCCATACTCCTCGGCAAATGCCCGGTGGCTGTGAACGCTGTCGCCGGAGATCGCAAGGACAGTCACGTCCTTTTGCATCGTAAAGAGGTCGAGTTCGTCGAGCCCGGTCTCCGCACCGTCACACGCCGGATTGAAATCTCCCGGATAGAACGCGAGGATAACGATCTCCTCGGCAAAAAACTCCGCTGTAGATAGCTGTTCGATCTCCCCATCTATGACCCCCGGGAGATCGAACGCCGGTGCGGTTTCGCCCTCCTCGATCATTGTATGTCTGATAGCGGTATGCGTACTTAATACTGTGGCCGTGTTATCGCATCGAGAAAAGGGCGAACACGGCCGGACGTGGCCGTTGAAAGCCGTCTTTTTATTCCCAGAAGCGGTAGAGTGGCTGTGGAGTTACACGTCAGATACGAGGGTGACGACGATCCAAAGAAGTGTACGGCCCGGAAACTGGCGAGTTTCGGGCTGGCGACCCTTCACAAGACGACACGGGCGACACCGAGTGGGATCGTCCTCAACCCCTTTGCAGAGCAAGCGCTTTCCCCCGCCGACAGCCAGGCGGCCGACCGGCTCGTCGCGCTCGATTGCTCCTGGGAGACTGCCGAGCAGGAAGCGTTCGATCTTGGTGGCGTCCACCGCTCGCTTCCCTTTCTCGTCGCTGCGAACCCGGTCAACTACGGAACGCCGTTCCAGCTCAACACCGTCGAGGCGTTTGCAGGTGCGCTCGTAATCCTTGGCGAGCGCGAGCAGGCCGAAGCAGTGCTCTCGAAGTTCCGCTGGGGAGAGACCTTTCTCGAACTCAACGCCGAACCACTCCGTCGGTACGCGGCGTGTGATGACTCTGCAGCAGTCATCGACGTCCAGGACGATTATCTGGCCGACGAGTGATCGGTCGCGAGGGCTTGAAATTTTGTGATGACTGCGAGCGCGAATCCAAGCACTGCACAGCTGATCGCGATCAAGAATATGGGTGCAGAGACGAGATTTGCGGTGCTCGCTCCGAACAGAATCGTCGTCGTGCCGCGGACAAAAAAGGCAACAAACGTGAGCACGAAGACGCTGGCCATCAATCGGAACAGAACTGCACGGCGACTCTCCATACGCGAGATGGGGTGTCGAACACAGAAAACTGTTAGACCAGCTCGAAACCGAGGCCGCTGAGGACGGCAGTCAACACCGAGCCGATCGTCACCACGACGATTGTGAGCAGTTCATCGACAAACCCGATGTCGAACCCGTCCGGTTCGAGGACGATCACAAGGACTAGCAGAAGCAATCCCGCGAGGAGTGTTCCGACAGCAGTGGCGATAGCCGCTGGAATAAACGCTGGGCTGCTCTGGTCCATGGCTGCATAGAGTACTGCAAACGCAAATGCGAGCACGATACTGAATGTTAGTATCAGCTCGAAACCAGACAGCACTGCAAAGAACAGCTCATCGTCTGTCTCGGTAAACGCGACGGTGGAGTCTCCACCGACCAGATACACGCCGAGTACTGCTGTGATAACCAGGCCGATGCTCAATGCGAGATAGGCGACTGCACCGTGAATGGCCGCCTCCACTGGACCGACGGTTCGTGATCGTCCGTATGACATGTATCGCAGCTATTCACCTAACTGGCAAATAAAACTATTCAAACTGCTGGTTCGGTCGGGGTGGCGAAAGCTGCTTGCCGCTGGCCGTCGAAGTACACGTATGCGCGAGGCGAGCCGGACGACCCGTCAGCGAATTACCGATCGATTGCGTGAACAGCCGTTGACCGCGAGCGCGATTGCCCGCGAGTTCGAGATCACGGCGGCGAACGGGCTCACACACGTCGAACACATCGCAAAATCACTCGATGGAACCGACGAACAGCTGCTCGTTGCACCGCCAACCTGCAGCGAGTGTGGGTTCGAGGAGTTCGACGACCTCATCAACCGACCCAGTCGGTGTCCGGAGTGCAAAAGTGAGAGTATCGAGGAGCCCGCATTTCGGGTCGATTAGTTGCCTGAAAAGCCGATCCGACCGCGCGAGGAGAGGTCGTGTTCGCCGGATGGACCGAGATTTTCGAACTCGTAGTCGTCGTCGGTGAGATAGACAACGTCGTCCTCGACAGTCACTGCCAGTTCCTCGATCGTTGCCCCTTCACAGGGACCGTACGTGCAGTTGCCAGTTGAGCGCTCGAAGGTCGCGCCGTGTTTCGTGCAGACGAGTTCGCCGTCTCGCATCGTCGCGCCGTCGCCACTGTCCAGTCGAACGTCAGTCCAGTGTGGGCAGTAGTTTTTCAGCGCGATCACGCCATCTGACAGTTTCAGCAAGATTGCCTCTTCCTTGTCGAAGCCATCCCGGACGGTAAACAAAAGCGTGCTGTCGGTCGGGACATCCGAAAGCGGTGCAATCCGACTCGCCTGGTCCATCTGTTTGCCATATTTCGGCGACGAGGGCGCTTCAACGTGTCGGTACGGGAAACGAGTCGATCAGTCGACAGAACCCTCGTACAACGACTCGACACCGTCGTCGAAGCGCTGCTGGAGCGCTCTCGTCACCGGGCCAATGTCGAAGGCTGTCTCGTCGACTCGGCAGACTGGTCTGATCTCCCAGGTCGAGTTCGTGAGGAAAACCTCGCTGGCATCCGAAAGCACCGCGGGTCTGTACCGCCCAGTCTCGAAGGGAATCCCTGCCTCATCAGCCAGCGAGAGGACAACACCACGCGTGATTCCAGGCAGCAAGGACACTGCCGTCGAGGGCGTATGCAGCCGACCCTGGATCACGAAAAAGAGGTTGCTCGTCGCACCTTCGGCAAGAAAGCCCTCCTGAGAGCACATGATAGCCTCGTCGTGGCCGCTGTCACGACACTCCAGCCGGGCGAGAAT
>LKMJ01004120.1_pt1 | contig 13636 bp, 13 predicted proteins | sample 643391 | NCBI WGS metagenome assembly LKMJ01 (sample SAMN04112250, study PRJNA286221) | soda lake metagenome | biome: soda lake; feature: Kulunda Steppe; material: water; isolation source: sample PL-Br10 brine of Picturesque Lake | place: Russia: Kulunda steppe | collected 2010-07
GCAGTCCCACCCGCCACAGTCCGTGAACTCCACACGGATTCTTACCGTTTGGATGCTCGGTGGGACTGTAAACCTGAAATCTCCAACGCTCAGGATTCCTCCGCCTTCAGGCGGAGGAGGATGTCAAAGCTACCGTCGCTGGGACAAACTCGGGAGTCGATTACTCGTTGTCTTTGCTGCCATCCTCGGCTTTGGTGGTGTTCTCACTGGACTCGTCGGTCTTACTTTCGGTGCAGTTCCTGATGAGCCTGCCATGCCGCTGTGGACACAGATGGCATTTTTTGCCTGGGCAATTGCAATTATTCCCTGGTTATTGTTTGCACTGCAGTATACCGGGCACTACACGACGATTCGCTGGCGAACTGTCGGTGTGCTCTATGCACCGTTTGTCGGGTTCATCTTCAGTATCGCCCACAATATTAGTGGGATTGGTGGCGCAGGTATCGTCGATGCAATCACATCGGTTGTTTTCATTTACTGTTTCGCGCTCGCGTTCATCGGTGCATTTCTGGTCGTGCAATCGACATACTCGTATGTCCATCTCTCGCTCCGACAGGGTATTGCCCTCGCGACAGCACCGATTGTCGTCGTCATTGCAGTCAACTCCGTGGTGATGATTCAGAGTACGTCGGTTCACCTTGCCGTTGGACAGTATGCGCTTGCGTTCGCTATCGGGACGGGTGCCCTCGGGATAGTGCTTGTCCGGGAGTCGGTTCTCGATTGGACACCAGCAGCCGAGACGCTCGGCGAACGAGCGATTGCACGCGAGACTGATGACTTGATTTTCGTGGTCGATGCTGACGACTGTGTGATTAAGTGTAACGGGACAGTTACGAAGACACTTGCAACCTCGAAAGATGATGTGCTTCGAAAGCCAATCGTTGAGACACTCGGTGAAAATACGGAGACATTAGCCGAGGTCGAAACCATTTCGCTGGCGACGAAAACAGGTCAGCGAGAGTACGATCCACAGGTGTCGACAATCACAGTCGACCATAGCACAGTACTCGGTGCCGTCGTGAGTCTCCGAGATGTAACTAGCCGCGAACTGCGTGAACAGCGACTGGCGGTGCTCAACCGCGTTCTCCGTCACAACCTTCGCAACAAGATCGAGGTTGTCAAAAGCCACGCAGAAGTGCTTTCCGACCAACGAAACGGCGAACACGTCGGTGCTATCATGGACACTGCCGATGAGATTACGCAACTGGGATACACTGCTCGGGATGTCGACCAATTTCTTTCTGATTCAGCCGGAACACAGCGTGTCGACCTGCTCGAAACCATCGAAACGACCGTTTCGAAACACCGGCCGATCAGCCCAGATGTGTCGGTGACACTCAACCTGCCCGAGGCAGACACAGTCGAGACGCACAGGTTGGCACTGGAAAGCGCACTCGACAGCGCGATCGAGAACGCCATCAAATACGCGGATTCGACCGTCGAGATCACCGCCACAGACACTGGAGCAGCCTACAAACTCAGTGTCGCGGATGACGGGCCCGGTATTCCCGAGGGAGAACTCGACTCACTCGATGCCGGAACAGAAACACCCCTCCAGCACGGAACTGGCCTTGGCCTGTGGCAACTCAAGTGGGCCGTCACCACGCTCGGTGGTGAACTCTCCTTCGACACGAGCGAGGGGACAACTGTCGTATTTACTGTCCCTGATCGGGAGTAGCCAGGCGTCGAAGCGCCAAAGACCACGGCAGCATAAGTGTGGATATGGAGTTTGCAGATAGTCTCGAGTTAGCTGCTGATTTGCCAGAGACACTTGGACCACTTGTCGCCGATATCGACGGAACACTCACTGATGACAACCGGGCAGTCGACCCACGCGTGTTTCCGGTCCTTCGGGCCTGGCCCGCGCCGGTCATCATCGCGACGGGGAAAGCAATGCCGTATCCCGTTGCACTCTGTGAGTTTCTCGGCCTCGACGTCCGTGTCATCGCAGAAAACGGTGGTGTCGCCCTCGCCGGTCGGTCAGGTCCCGTACAGTATGTCGGCGACCGGGAGGCCGCCGCGGCCGTCGTCAAAGAGTACCAGCAGCAGGGCTACGATCTTGGCTGGGGAGATGTGGACCTGGTCAACCGCTGGCGTGAGACCGAGATTGCTGTGAGTCGTGACGTGCCACTCGATCCACTCGAAGCGATTGCAACAGACCACGGTCTCGAAGTCGTCGATACTGGTTATGCCTACCACGTCAAATCCTCCGAACAGAGCAAAGGCAAGGCACTTTCGACGATGGCAAGCGACCTGGACACCACGCCAAAAGAATGTGTTGCAATCGGCGACTCGGTAAACGACGTCTCAACGTTCGAGGTGGTCGGGACATCCGTTGCTGTCGCCAACGGCGATACGGCAGCGAAACAGGCGGCCGATTACGTTACTGAAGCTGGCTTTGGCGAGGGCTTTCTCGAAGCTGTGGCGTGGCTTGCAAAACGTACGTGATCGTCTCGACCGGAGAAGGTGAAGCGAGCGGGGTCAGTTCTGTTGATCGTCAGGTTCCCAGTCCTCACTGCGGATGGTTCCAACCCGGAGCAGCCCTTGCAGCGTTCGCACCTCCCGCGGTGTCGGGTGTGCTCGGCCGAGCAATCGTCGGAAGAGTCGACTCGCTTTTGCCTGCTTGTTTTCGGGGTGGTCGACAGCGTCGAGATACTTCTCGAACTGGTTGTGGAGGCGTTCGATTTCGTGCTGTGGCGCGCGTTCGTGGAGATTATCCGGGTGCTGAGTCTCTGCAACGGTCAACTCCCGAAGCTCATAGAGAATGATCGTCGCTGCCTGTCCGAGATTGAGCGAGGGATAGGACTCACTGGCTGGGATCGAACAGATAGCGTCGAACGCTGCGAGTTCCTCGTTAGTGAGACCGACACGTTCGCGGCCGAAGACGATCGCAACCTGTGTGTCGACTCCCGCGAGATGGTCGGGTAGCTCTGAGGCAGCCAGGGCTGGATAGCGGACGTGATTGGCGGGGTCTTCGTTCGTCGTCGCGGTACAGCCAACGGTATGGTAGTTTGTCGTCAACTCCTTGAAGGTGAGCTCCTCGGCGTTTGGAAGGATGTCTTCTCGCGCTTGGCCAGCGAACCCATAGGCTTCGCCGTCGGGGTCCAGTTTCGGTGGGTCGACGAGCAAGAGATCGGAGAGCCCGTAGTTTTTCATCGCACGGGCGATTGTGCCAATGTTCCCCGGTGTCTCTGCGTCCACAACAGCAACCGCAATTTCGGGCCCGGCCGTGGCTGGCTCTGCCATTGTAGCGCCGATAGGAGTGGTGATTAGATAAGCAGCGTGACCTCCGGTCGGTCGTCAACCACCGGATATGTTAATAGACTTGCCTGTGACGCTAGCGAATATCCATGTCCCAGGCGTTGTCCCCAAAAACAGAGACCGAAGACGAACTCGAACGGCTTCGATCCGAGCGAGATTACTGGAAATCACTGTTCGAAAGCATTATCGAAAATACACCAGAGGCGGTACTCGTTGTCGACGAGGACGAAGTAATCACCCACTGGAATGATGCACCAGCCGAGTTGACTGGTGTTCCCCCAGAGGGGGCTATCGGGACAGACGCTCCCGAGTTTGCAAACATCGATGACGGTGAAGAACTGGTTGCAGCACCGGCGGCCAGACAAAAACAAAGAGATCGTCGACGCCGTCCGCGAGACCGCCGACGGAATCAAGGAAGTGTCGGCTGCCACCGACGACCAGGCGACGTCGAGCGAGCAGATCGCGAGTCTCGTCGATGGGCTGGTCGACGATCTCGACCGGATGTCCGAGGAACTCGATTCGGCCGCCGAGGCCAACGAACGCCAGAACCAGCAGATTCGCGAGATTGCCGAGGCGACTGACGAACTCATCGACGACGACTCACTGCTCGGAAAGTTCGTTTAAATACGAGGACACGAATAGTAGCGGTATGGAGCCAGACTTCTCGTTACTCGATTCGTCTCTCGACGAACTCGGTGTCGATGGCTATCTGATCGACGCGGATTCGATGGATGCTGACCAGTACTATCTCTCGGGGTTCAACGCCCCCGATCCGTTCATCTCGCTGTATACCGGCGAGGTTCATCTGCTCTTTACCCGAAGTCTGGAGTATGGCCGCGCCAAAGCCGAGGCACGCGCCGCGACGGTCGAACGCGGCAGCGATTTCGACTACCAAAAAAAGGTTGAGGAGTACGGCCCCCACGAGGGTCGCGCTCGCGTGCTCGCGGAGTTTCTCGGCTCCCATGGCGTCAGCGCTGTTGGGGCTCCCCCTCGATCCCCGCTGCAGACTGCCGATAGGCTCCGCGAGCAGGGCATCGAGGTGACTGTTGATGAGGACGATACGGTGACCGAAGTACGTGCGATAAAAACCGACGAGGAAATCGAACACATCCGCGAGGCACAGCGGGCAAACGAGGCCGCGATGGCACGCGCAGAGGAGTTGATCGCCAGTGCACAAGCCGACGAAAATGGGCAACTCATCCACGATGGCGAGGTTTTGACGAGTGAACGCGTCAAGGAAGCGATCGAGATCACACTGCTACGCCATGGCTGTGCCCTCGACGAGACGATTGTCGCCTGCGGCGAGGACGCCGCAGAACCCCACGACCGGGGCAGCGGCCCACTTCGTGCTGATGAACCGATCATCATCGACATCTTCCCCCGGAACAAGACGAGTCGGTATCACGCAGATATGACCCGAACCTTCTGTCGAGGGGTGCCAGAGGAGACACTCGCCGAGTGGCACGAATTGACTGACCGGGCACGAGTTGCTGCACTCGAAGCAATCGAGGCGGGCGTCAAAACCGACACTGTCCACGCAGCAGCCTGTGAGATCTACGAGGAAGCTGGATTGCCGACATTGCGCAAAAACCCCACGACGGAGACTGGTTTCATCCACAGCACGGGCCACGGCATCGGGCTGGATGTCCACGAACAACCAAGCGTCGGAACGAGCGGCGAAATTCTCGAAGCAGGGCACGTCATCACCATCGAACCCGGGCTCTATGACCCATCGGTCGGCGGCGTCCGAATCGAAGATCTGGTTGTTGTCACCGAAGACGGCTACGAGAACCTGACCGAGTACGATATTCAGCTCACTATCTAATCTCACTGCATTTACTGTCAGACACTCTCACCCATGCTCCCGACTCCATCATGAACATTTATTACATACGAGTACAGAGTGGGTAGTACAATGATCGCGCTCGGGGTACCTGTACGTTGCCTTGCATAACTCTCTCGCCGACCGAGTCGCCCGCTAACTATCCTGCTGACATCCCAAACATATGAGCACGAAACAAACCCCGACCGCACACGACCTTGGAACGATCCAACAACCAGCCACGCAGAACGCGCCACTGACGTTCGACCCACTCAATACGAATCCGACACCGGAGATGTTCGAAGACAAGTGGCAAGCAAACGACGAGTAAGCTTTTTTCAGTATTCTGGCAGTCGCTCGGATCGATCAGAGCCTTCGACAAAGGGTAGTGTCTGCCCACTTGCAGGCAGTTCCTCGCCATCGATACGAACGGTTAACTCGGTTTCATCGAGTGCCGTTGCAATGTCACGGTCGAGGAGAGCAAGCGCCGCCGGTGTTTCGAGTGAGGGACAATCGAGTCCGCGGGTTACTTTTCCGGCAGTTTCGTCGCCGGCGAAGACGGACGCACCTGCATCAGGAACTGCCGAAAGTGTGAGTCCAACGAGTTGCTTGGTCGCCTGGCCGCGGTTTTCGACCCGGGAGACGACTTCCTGCCCAACGAAACAGCCCTTCTCGAAATCGACGGCGTTTCGAAGCCCCAGATTGTTCGGTACTTCCTCTGTGAGTTCGGACTCGAAAAGCGGTGTGCCTGCTTCGAGTGTGAGCGACTCCCAGGTTCGGTAACCGAACGGAACGGCGTTCAGTCCCCGGTTTTCGAGCGTATCGAAGACATCTCTGGCATCTGCTGCCCCGCAGACGACCTCGTAGCCTTCTTCGCCGGTCAACCCATCAGTGCGGATCACCGTCACGCCAGCGTCACCCATCCTCCCGCGAACGAAGGAGAGCCGCTCATCCGGGGTCTGCTCGACGAAGACACTCGCAATCTTTTCTGTGGCCTGTGGGCCGTGAACGCCGAAAATACCGAACTCCTCGGTTGCAAACTCAATCGAGACATCTTGAATGAAGGTTTTCTCGCGCCACTCTTCGGCCAGTTTTTCGCCTTTTCCTGGTGGCAAAAAGACGAGCAGACGTTCGCCGGCGTTGTAGATGTACAGATCCGTTCTGATTCGACCTTGCGGGGTGAGCAAGAGTGCGTACACCCCTGTTCCGTCGGCTTCGGGCACCCGGTTCGAGACAGCGTTGTCGACGTACTCGACGCGGTCAGCACCCGTGACTACGAGTACGTCGTAGGCCATCTCGATGACGCCGACACCATTTCGGACGGCCCGGTGTGTGCGCTCGGGCTTGCCGTACGCTGTGACGACCTGGCGACCACCGCGGGTCTCGTAGGTCGCGCCGTGGCTGTCGTGTATCTCACCGAGTTCAGTCATTATGTCTCGTTACGTACCAGTGCAGGTAATACTGGCGAATAATCTATTCCCGTCGCAAAAGTAGGATAGTGAGTCCCGCAATCGCACCAATCGCGGCGAGGGCACCAAAGCCAGGACCGAAGGTATCCTCGTCATCGGCTTCGTCTGCCGTGTCATCTGCATCATCCGCGTCAGCAGTGTCGTCTGCGTCGTCAGTGTCCGTGCCATCGTTCTCGATGACTTCCTCGACTGCATCCGGGTCGACACCTTCGATTGTGACAGTCGATTCCAGCCCATTCGACGTTGCCTCGATGGTGTTCTCGCCGGTGTCAGTCACGTTGAACATGGTCATTCCCTGCTCGTCGGTTTCACCGACGTGTTCGTCGTTCACTATAACCGATGCCTCGGCGACCGGATCACCGTAGGCATCTGTGATCGTCACGAGCGTTGGCTGTCCAGTGACGACAGCACTCTGGAGTGGCTCGATGATGATCTCCGGTGTTCGCTGGATCGACATACCGAACATTTCTTCCTGCTCGCCGACCTCGATTGTCCGTGTTTCGGCATCGTAGCCGGCTTTATCGACGACCACCTCGTACTCGTCGTTGACATCGATCCGTGTCACCTGCGTTCCATCACTTCCCGTTTCACCTGCACTCGATCCGTCGACCTCTATCGCTGCGCCTTCGAGTGGGACAGGCGAACTGAAGTGGTCGTGGTCGTCCGTGACGTTGAATTCGATATCGACACGGCTACTCTCGACTTCGAGTGTTTCACTTATTTCTTCGTCGTCGAGGTCGAACTCAGTTGCCATTCCGAGATAGCCTGACCTGTCTGTCTCGATGGCATACGTACGCTGTTCGATATCAGAAATTTCTGCCGTGCCATCAGACTCCGTTGTGGCTGTTGCGATCTGTTCACCATCGTCGTGGTTTCCGATCTCGGTATGTGAAAGCGCAAGCTGGACGTCATCGACGGTTTCACCGTCCTCAGAAACGACGGTGATCGTTGCCGTTCCTGGTGGTGCCATCTCGACTCCTACCGTGTCAGTTGGATCAACCCCGGTTTTTGGAACGTTCTGGACGAAATTTTCGTGTTCGACAGTCACATCAATATCACCATCACTTGGCACGTCGATGTATGCCTGTCCGTTACTGCGTGTTACATCGGTCCCTGAGCCATCGTCCCAGTTTGCAGTCACCTCGGCGTCTTCGATTACGGTCCCGTCTTGGTCGGTCACCTCGACTGTCATCGTGGTCTGGTCATCTGCCATTGCACTCCCGGCAGCGATCACCCCGAGACAGACGAGTAATAATACTCCCATAACCCGTGTCACACCCAAACGTACCATACCCTTACTTATCGGTAAGGTCCATTAAATGCGTGTCGGCATCAATTGGTTGCGTGTCACTATCACTGTGATTTTTCGATCACACGCTCGACGAGGGGGTCGATTTCGCCCGAAGTCGTCGTCAGGAACGGACCGGGAATGGTTCGTGCAATGGTTGCGACGGCAACGGCATGGGTAAGTGCCCGTGCCGTATCAGCACCCTCGATCAGTTGTTCGAGGAATGCCCCGATGAACGCACCCTGCTGGCCGGTCGGATCGACTGTCTCGCCAGCAATCGCCTCGCGTTCGTGAATGATGTTCGTCGCCGGCGAGTCACGGAGTGCAACCGCACCCCGGTCCGAGCGGGTGACGACGATGATTTCGAGGCCGTACTCTGCGGCGAGGGTATTTGCGAGTTCGCGCGGGCCACCCTTCCGGTCGAGGGCTTTCCGGGCGGTCTCCTCGTTTGCAAAGAGTACGTCAATCTCGTCGGACAGACTTTCGAGGACGCCGCTGTAGGTTTCTGGCGGAGCCAGTCCGGGGCTGTAATCGAGTGAAACTGCAGTCATCGCCCCGCTGCCACCAGCCGCACGCAACAGCGCGCCGGTCGTCTTGGCTGCTTCCTCGGAGAGAACTGCTGTCCCGAGACCTGCAAAGATAATCTCCGTCTGTTGTACTTCGTTCATCGGAAAATCTGCCGGGGCTGCTGTTGCTGCCGCCGTATTCGCCCGGTCGTGCCAGTGTTTGCTCTCTCTTGGGGTTGTGCCAGACTCCCGGAAGGTCAATCCCTGCCGGAGCTCCGGGTTCTCGCTCCAGGCAATCGTCGTTTCGATGCCCTGTTCTTCGAGTTGTGCTTCGACACTCCGTCCCAGCGGCGTATCCGGAAGCTTCGAGAGCCAGCACGTCTCGGCCCCAAGTTCGTGGGCTGCAACAGCGACGTTGCTCGCCGTCCCATCGGCGTAGATATTTGCTTCACGTGCCATCTCTAACCGCTCGTTTCCCGGTGGCGTAAACCGGAGCGGCGTCTCCCCGAACGTTATCAGCTCCGTCATGTGTGTCTCATGCACACGGCGGGGGCTTAAGTTAATTGCTCAACTGCAAACGGATATGGAGGTTGCTACCCGGCTCCGGGCGGAGGCGCGTGCGGCCAACGAGCGCCGCCTGCTCGTCTTTGCCGGGAAAGCCGACTCGACGCGCAAACAGGCGCGTGTTGCACTCGAATCGGCCGACATCGCTTCCGAGAACACTACCTATGTCGGCCCAGCAGACTCGTTTTCGTGGAAGTCGCTCTCTCCTCACGAAGTCGACAAACTCCTTGGAACCTCCCGCGAGGCTGTCGTCTACGACTGTCACGAACGCTGCGAGCCAAACGCCCTCGGCAAACTCGTCGGGACGGTCGTCGGTGGCGGCCTGCTTATCCTGTTGACGCCGCCGCTGTCGACGTGGCCGCGTGCGCGCGACAAGTTCGACAGGTCACTCGCTGTCCCGCCGTTTTCTGTCTCTGAAGTTGGCACTAACTTCCGGCGTCGGCTGATCGAGACGCTTCGGGAACACCGTGGGGTCGCAATCGTCGATGCCGACACTGGGGCTGTTGAACGCGACGGGCTGTGTCACCTGCCAGCCCGCCGACCCCGGAACGCACCGACGCTACCCGACAACCCTGCCTTTCCGACCGCAGCCTACGACGCCTGCCTGACACAGGGGCAGGTAAGAGCTGTCGAGGCGTTCGAACAACTCCGGGATGAGGAGACGGCAGTCGTCGTCGAGGCAGACCGCGGCCGAGGGAAATCGAGTGCTGCCGGTCTCGCTGCTGGCTCGCTGGCCCAAATCGGACAGGACGTCCTCGTTACTGCACCCGAGCCAGCAGCCGTTGAGGCGCTTTTCGCCCGGGCCCGAGAGCTACTCGGTGTCGAGGCTTCCCCTGGCACAGACACTATCGAGGTGGGTAAGGGACGAATCCGCTACGAACGACCGGCTGACGCTGCTGCCCTCCCCGATGATCCGGATACGGTCTTTGTCGACGAGGCGGCAGCCATCTCGGTGCGGTTGCTCACCGCCTTGCTCGATGCACGCGCGCTTGGATTTACGACGACCGTCCACGGCTACGAGGGTACCGGTCGCGGCTTCGACATCCGCTTTCGGGAACGACTCGACGAGAGCCGGTTTGCAGTCACGGACGTGCAGCTTCGCGAGCCGATCCGATATGCACCCGCCGATCCAATCGAAGTCTGGGCGTTTCGCGCGCTTGCACTCGATGCACGGCCGCCGGTCGCGCAACTGGTCGCAGAGACGACACCCCAGGACGTGACCTACCGGCAGTTTTCGAGCGAGCAACTGTGTGCCGACGAGCAACTGCTTCGGGAGGTGTTCGGGTTGCTCGTGTTGGCACACTACCGGACGGAGCCAAACGACCTCGCCAGATTGCTCGATGCACCGAACGTCTCGGTCCACGGACTGGTCAAAGACGGTCACGTGGTCGCGGTTGCGCTTTGCTCCCGGGAGGGCGGGCTGTCTGCCGAGCAACGAACGGCGGTCTACGAGGGTGAACGCATCCGCGGAAATCTGATCCCGGACGTGCTGACGAGCCAGTTGCGAGACGAAACCGCCGGCGAGGGAGTCGGTCTGCGGGTGATGCGGATTGCGACACATGCCGCGGTCCGGTCTCGTGGACTTGGCTCGCACTTGCTGGCGAAGGTTCGTGACCATGCCACCGAGAAAGGGGTCGACTGGCTCGGTGTTGCGTATGGGGCGACACCGCGACTGGTCGAGTTCTGGGCGAGCAACAAGTATCAGACGGTCCATCTCTCGACGACCCGAAACGACCGCAGCGGCGAACACTCCGCCATCATGCTCCAGCCACTCACCGAACGGGGCAAACAGCTCCACGAACGTCACACCGAGTGGTTCTTGCGACGCACACCCGCGACACTCGGCGAATCGCTCTCGGATGTTGACCCAGCCATAATTCGGGCAGTCTGCCGGTCCGCTGGCGGCAAACCATCGCTTTTACTCTCCGAACAGGAGTGGCGACACGCGGCGGGAGTTCCCCACGGCAAAGCACTGTTCGAGACTGCACCTCTGGCAATCCGGCGGCTTACGTTCAGACACCTCGTCGCGCCCGAAACTGACAAGCTCTCCCCGAGACAAGAGCGACTGCTGATCCAGAAAGCGCTGCAGGGTCGGTCTTGGAAGGCCGTAAGCGAAAAGGAGCAGTTTCACACAGAAGCAAACTGTATGCGCACACTCGGGCAAGCCGTCGAACCGCTCGTGGATTGTTACGGCCCGGAAACTGCACGCGACGAACTCAAACGGTACCGATAATGCTCATTACGATTCTAACCTTCGTGTTGCTTATCGGCGGTATTGTCGGGAGTCTCATCCCGCGTGTACCCGGTGCGATACTGTCGCTTGCGGGTGTCTGTCTCTACTGGTGGTCGACTGGATACACCGACCCATCGACATCACTTGTCGCCGTGATTTTGGTTCTGGGGCTTCTTACCGTCTTTGCGGGTTTCTTCGAGGACGTAATCGCGGCAAGAATGAGTGGTGCCTCGACGCTTTCTGCGACCGTTGCTGGCGCTGTTGGTCTCGTTTTGTTCGCACTCGTCGGGCCGATTGCAATGCTTCTTGGAACGGCCCTGACTGTTTTTATACTCGAATACCGACGTCAGCGAAACGTGAAAGCCGGAGCGACGGCCGCACTCGCAGTGATTCTCGGATCGGTCGCCTCACGCCTGATTAAGTTCCTCTTTACTACTGTTATTCTTTTCATCATGATTGCTGTCGTCTTTTTCTAGTCGGCATCCTCACCATCGTCGACGGCACCGACAGCATCCGGATGTTGGCCCACAGTGACTGTCGAGTCTGGGGCTGTTACCGAGAGAATCTCCTCGCGTTGTTCTTCTGTGTCTCCGATTGCGACCGTCAACACCGGAACCGGCGAGGTGCGAACGACCTTTTCGGCGACGCTTCCGAGCAGAAACCGTTCGTAGCCGGTTCGACCGTGTGTCCCCATGACGATCGCATCCACTTGATTTTCGACTGCATAGGAGAGGATTGCTGGGGCTGGACTCCCCCAACGGACTTCCCGTACGACATCGACCCCCTCATCGAGCCCTTTCTCTGCGACTGATTTCGTAAACGAGTCTGCATCATCTTTGAGCGTCTCCCGGACGCGGTCGCGGGCGTCGTCCGGAACCGAGAGATACGCCTTCTCGTCGATGACGTGCAGTGCGTGAATCGTCGCATCACAGAGTGTGGCCAACTCGATGGCTTCCTCGACTACCGCGGAACTCTCTTGGCTCCCATCCGTCGGTACGAGTATTGAACCATACATTGTTCGTTAGTTGCGGCTCATTCTACAATATGTTTTCTATCATTAGTAAAAAATGGTTGTGTGTACAATAATGGGTGGTTTATTGCCTGTTGTTTCTGCATGTTATATATTATCTCACAAAGTCCTGTGTGTATTAAATAGATCAATCCTAGTATATAATAGTTTGAAATGTACAGTTTCCGGCGTTTCATTCGTCTGGCTGATAAATAAGTGGCCAGACCGCCCAGAGAATGAGTGTCGCGATGGCGATGGTGCCGAAAACGAGGACGGTCCTGAAACCTACGCCGAGACCGAAGAATGCGAGCACTGTCCTGACTTCGACGAGAAGGACAGTGCAGACTGCAACGACGATGAGTAATTTTGCGGGCGAGATGTTCATCTGATCGGCCATCTCACAGTATGAAGACGGGATAGGTCCCGATATCGGGGCCGAACAGTCCACCTCTCCCAACGATACTGGCGAGTGGGACCGCATACGCCAGGACGATCAGGATGATAGCGATTACAACCCAGAGCTTGAGATTGTCGAGCACTGGCGGGGAATCCTCCTCGCCAGAAAGCGCCGGTGGGATCGGGGTGGTGTCTCGGGGCCCTCGTTCACCAGTTGCCAGCGTGAGCACGAGGACGGCGAAAAACAGGACTGTCGAAATAAACAGCAACACGCCGCCGAGTGCAATCTGGACGTTGAGTTCGCCCATCGTTCCCGCAGTAATGTCGTACTCGAACCCTTGATACTCCGGTTCGGCAGTTCGACGTGGAATCCCATCCAGCCCGCCGCGATACATCGCGTTCGTCATGAACACGATGCCGACAAACCAGAGTACGACTTGAACGAGTGCAAGCCGTCTTGCGACGAGTCGCTTTCCGGTCAACTGCGGGAGCAACCAGTACGTCCCGGCCATAAACGTAAGCGCAACTGCTGTTCCGACCTGTGTGTGGATGTGGCCAGGAATCCACAGCGTGTTGTGGACGAGATAGTTGATGTTCATGCCAGCGTTGACGATGCCGGTAAACCCGCCGAATGCAAAAACGATGCCAGCAAGCGCCATGCCTGTAAAGGCGGGATTTGCCCAGGGAAGCGCCGTCAGCCACTGCAAATACCCCTCGCCACCGCGCTGGCGTGCCCCGTGTTCCATGCTCGCAACGACCGTAAACGCCGTGAGCAGACTTGGCAACAGCAAAAACATCGTATTCGTCATGGCGATGAATTTGAACCCTTCCGCAATGCCGGGATCGAGATACTGGTGATGGATGCCCACAGGCGTCGAGAGCAAGACAAAGAGGATGAAAACGATACGCGCGAGCGGATCACTGAACAGGCGGCCACCGGAGAGTTTCGGCAGCAGAATATACCAGAGCAGATACGCCGGTAGCAACCAGAAATAGACGAAAGCGTGACCGAAAAACCAAAACAGCGTTCTCGTCAGCGTCGGGTTGATCGAGTCAACCATACCGAGTGACCAGGGCAACAGAAAGGC
>LKMJ01004121.1_pt1 | contig 13634 bp, 13 predicted proteins | sample 643391 | NCBI WGS metagenome assembly LKMJ01 (sample SAMN04112250, study PRJNA286221) | soda lake metagenome | biome: soda lake; feature: Kulunda Steppe; material: water; isolation source: sample PL-Br10 brine of Picturesque Lake | place: Russia: Kulunda steppe | collected 2010-07
CTACGAGTTCGATGAGGCCAAGCGTGAAGAGTACGGCATCGAGACGCTGCCAGCGAACCTCGGCGAAGCTATCGACGCACTCGAAGCCGACGAGGTCGTCATGGACGCGCTCGGTCCGCACACCTCCGAGAAGTTCGCCGAAGCCAAACGCCAGGAGTTCGAGGACTACCTCGTTGACGTCTCACAGTGGGAACTCGACCGTTACCTCGAAACGTTCTGAACTACCTGGACACCGAACTGCTTCGACTTACCGGAGATTCCGGATTTTATCCAGCGTCCGGCCGGGAAGACCGACGGCCGTTATCGTCACGCCGACGAGAATCATCAGCGTGTACAGCCCGAGTGTCGACAGCCAGATGACAAACATGGCGAGGACGGCCCACGGGCCGCTGAGGAAGTAGAACGCACCGAGCGTCATCGCCGTCCCGTAGAGCAAGACGAGATACGGCCCCCAGCCGGTCGCGTGGCCGCGCCGTACCCGACTGCGGACGTATCCTTTCAGGTCGCGTTCGAGCTCCGCCCGGTGGACGGTCCTGTCCTCGATTTCGTCCTCGAACGTGTCGAGTTTTTCTTGCAGGTCGCGTAACTCATCACGCGTGACTACTTCGCGCTCTCGCTGTGCTCTGCTTGTCCGTCTGTCGCGCGCTTCCTCTCGCGCGGACTCTGTGGCGTCGCGCTCGTCGACACTCTCGTCTCTTCTGTCGGTTTCGTCGTCCCTTGTCGGCCCATCAAATTCGCCCATAGTCGCTCGTTATGTAAGCTGTCAAGCCGATACCTGTTGTAGTTGCCGGTCTTCGAGAATGACGGAGAGGCACAGCCGCTGGAACCACCGCATTTCGCTATCTGTTGCTCACTGCGGCCAGACATCTTTCCTCCATTCGAACCTCGAAAGCCCTTAGACGGTTGGCGAGTACTGCCTGTGTATGGAGCACCATCGGGTGGTGATTCGTCGGCTGACGGTCGTGCTTCTTACCACGAGCGTCGCGCTTATCCTGCCGAGTCTTGCCGGTATGGGTGCCTCGGTGTTGCTGACTGCCGGGCTGGGGGTTGCTGCCCTGGCTCTGGCCGCCGCTCGTCGAACACTGGCAGCAGCACCGACCGTTCTCGGCTACGACCTCGGCCGATATGCACCCGACCTCTGGCTCGGATTCGCTCTCGCTACCGCACTCCTCGTCGTGTTTGCCGATGCGAACGCTGGCGAGCTTCAGACACTCGGCGGATTTGCTGGCTTCGTTGCGATGGTGAACTACTTCCTCACGCCCCTTTCTGACTTTGTGTATCGGATCCTTGTCCGCGTCGTCGCGCCCTCGAAGCCGTCTGAACGGTGAGGCTGTCGCCGGGGCTTCACTCGCCGGTGGCCGCACGTATTTCATCGACCACGGCCGTCGTCTTGAACGTCGTGCCGCCGTAGTGTGTCCTGGAGACCTCGTGGCCCGCTTCTTGTAACTGGTCGAGGAACTCCACCATCGACGGCGCTGACCGACTCCAGCGTTTGCACAGGCGGTGCTGGTCGTAGTGAGTCGGAACCGGCAACTCGGAAGCCAGCGTCGTGAGAAGCTCCTGAACCTTCTCGGCCGTCCCCAGCTCAGCGGTCACACTGTCGCCAACCGATTCGACGAACTCTGGGCTACAGGTTGCGTCGAGCCAGACCGGGCCGGCCGTCTGGATACCGTGTCCACAGTGTGGACACGATGACGGCGGGTCGGCAATCAGTCCGCGCTCGCTCTCGCGATACAGGCAGTGCTCACAGTGGTGGATATATCCAAGGCTATCGAGCGCCTCGTTCGCGACCGTCGCACCGCGGTCCAGCTCGAGATAGGTCCGGACGTAGTGTTTCGTCGCGTGCGTCAACAGCGGTCGCGGTGCGATATCGTAGCGTGCACCCGTTCTGACCAGCGCGGACAGTAGAATTCGGACGCCCATCTCGGCGTGGTACTCCGTGTTTCGCGGGACTGCGCTGTAGCTGCGGACTCCGCTCCCGAAGTGAGCACCGCACAGGGGTGCAGTGTCAGTTGCGGTGACACACAGAAGGTTTCGTGTCCCCTGGAACGCAGCATCGGCGAACGGAATGGGTGTCCCGAACGGGTCGATGTCGACGACATCGAAGTAGTCCTCGTGAAGTAGCGCGTTCACGTCCCGGTTGACGACGGTGGCGTCGACGCCATTGCTGGCGAGGTTCTCGCGGCACAGCTCCACCGCGTCCTCGTCCACGTCACAGCACGTCACTTCCCACCCGTCGACCCCTGCCCGGACGCCGCGGACACCACTCGCTGTCATGGCGTCAAGGTACGTCTGTGCTCGCGGCTCGTGTTCGCGGTAGGCACGCAAGACGGCGATGGTAAGGTCCCGGTTGAGCTCCTGTACCGGATTGAAGAACACGCCGTCACCGACGCCTTCCTCCTGCTCCGGTACGACCAGCTCGACAGCTCCCTCCCGGACGTTCATACGCCGACGACGGCCGCAGTGCCGAAAAGCGATACGATTCCGACCCTGCTATCTGGGCGAACAGCCGACACGCCGTTTCTTCCACGAAGCGCTGTGCCGGACTCCCGCGGTACGCTTCATGGCTGTTCGTCAGGCCATACGAGCACTGGTCTCACGATGGCATATAAACTCCCGGAGCAGCCCGATTTGTCGAAAGCTCTTTTGGTATGCCAGCGAATGCTCACGTATGAATACAGTCATCGTCGTCTCGGTCCTCGCACTCATCCTGCTGTTCGTCTTCTTTGTCTTTCTGCTGATTCGCCGGAGTGCACAGGGGTTCAAGGAAGGAATGGACCAGAACCGGTAGTCCCCACAGCGGGCATCGTCCGTGCGAGTGGCAACCCCCGCTCGCTCTGAAGCTGTCTCCCGGTGAATGGTCCTCACTCCCTGAGAGTGGTCACGCGATTACTGTGCCCCCAATATCCACCAAATCTAGAGGAGGATTTATTTAACCCGATGCGTTATATCTTGTCAGACATGCCACGAAAAAGACGGCGTGATGTACTCAAAGGGATTGGTATAGCGGGTGCCATCGGGGTAGCTGGCTGTGTTGGTGGCGACGATGACGATACTGCTGATGATACGGCAGATGACACGGCCGACGATACTGCTGATGATACGGCCGACGACACGGCCGACGATACTGCTGATGATACGGCCGACGACACTGGTGCCGAAGGGCGCGAAATCAGATACGGTGTCCTGATGCCGGAGACGGGTGACCTCGGGTCGCTTGGTCCCGGAATCCGTGATGGGGCTCGACTCCCAGCCCGGCAACTCGAAGGCGAGACCGACTTCGAGTTCGACGTTGGCACTGGCGACACGCAGACAGACCCCCAGGCTGGTATCAGTGAGGCTGATTCGCTGGTCGACGCGGGTTATCCGGCTGTGGTTGGTGCGGCCGCTTCGAACGTCACGCTCCAGGTGACGCGACAGTCGTTCATTCCAAATCAGGTGGTTGGCATCTCTCCGGCATCGACGTCACCGGCAGTCACCGACCTCGACGACGATGGCTACATCTTCCGAACGGCTCCCTCGGACGCACTTCAGGGGCCGGTCATCGCACAGGTCGCAGTCGACGAGTTTGATGCCGATACCTGCTCGACGCTGTTCCTTAACGACGACTACGGCCAGGCACTTGAGGAAGCATTCGTCGGCGCATTCGAGGACGAACATGGCGGTGAGGCCCTCGAACGCGTCTCATTCGAGCCCGAACAGCCGTCCTATGCCTCACAGCTGGATAGCGCGATGGGTGCTGACCCTGACTTCCTATGGATTGTCGGCTTCCCGCAGTCAGGTATCCAGATCTTCCGTGACTTCTACGATGGTTACGACGACGACTTCCCGATTATCGTTCCAGACGGTCTCAATGACTCAGGACTGCCCGGCGAAGTGGGTAATCCGATGAACAACGTCTGGGGAACTGTGCCGGCAGCAGCCGGTCCCGGTGCGGACCGCTTCGTGGAACTGTACCAGGAGGAGTGGGACACCGACCCGGGTGCGTTCAACTCCCACGCCTACGACGCTGCTTCTGTCGTCATCCTCGCCAACGCCTGGGCGGGAGAGAACGACGGAACAGCAGTCCGCGATGCGATGCGAGAGGTTGCGAATCCACCGGGTGAGGAGATTACTGCCGAAAACCTCGCCGAAGGACTCGAGATGGCTGCCGCAGGTGAGGAGATTCAGTACACAGGTGCCTCCTCGAGCGTGAATTTCGACGATAACGGGGACATGGAAGCCGTCTCCTACGACGTCTTCAAATACGAGGAAGGCGATATCGAGACGATTCGGACTATCGACTTCGAGGCGTAGCGACCCACCACTCGTATTCAGGATTTACTACCATTTTCCGCAGCGCACGACTCCGTAGCGATGCGTTTTTACGGAAAGTTCCTCCCCCGCTGAATATGAGTGACTATCCGCCCAGGAACTGCTGGCGGACTTCCTCGTCAGCGAGCAGTCTATCACCCGTGTCGACGTAGCCGTTGCGTCCCTGTGCGAGAACATATCCCCGGTCGCACCGGCGGAGTGCCTCCTTGGCGTTTTGTTCGACCATCAGGATTGCTGTGCCGTCGTCGTTGATACGGTCGATGCGGTCGAACATGTCCTCGACGAGATCCGGTGCAAGACCGGCCGAAGGTTCGTCGAGCAACAACAGGTCGGGGTCGAGCATCAGCGCCCGACCCATGGCGACCATCTGGCGCTGACCGCCGGACATCGATCCGGCCTTCTGGGCTTTTCGCTCTTCCAGAATCGGGAACCGGTCGTACACCTCACGAAGCCGCTCCTGGGGAACCTCGTCGAGGATGTACGCCCCCATTTCGAGGTTCTCCTCGACCGAGAGCGTCGGAAAGATATTGTCGTTCTGGGGGACGTAGCTGATTCCCTTGTATATGATCTTCTCGGGTGGAAGTTGGTGTATCTCCTCGCCCTCGAAGACGATGCTGCCGCCCATGTACGTCGTCAGTCCGAACACAGACTTCATCACGGTCGATTTGCCAGCACCGTTCGGACCGACGACTGTGATGTACTCCCCGTCGCCGACGTCGAGGTCGACCTCTTCGAGAATCTGGAGGTCGCCGTACCCTGCATCCAGGTCGCGCACCTCCAGAATTGAATCGTCCGGCGCAGCAGCAATCGGGTCCGTCCTGGCCGAGACACCCTCCGACTCGGTCGGTTCGCCTGCTGTTTCGGTGGCACCTGTCCCGTCGGCTGTGGTATGGGCGCCAGTATCGGTTGAGTCGGTGTCGTTCTCGGTCGCGTCGTCCCTCGGCTCCTCGGTGGTGTCCTGTTCACTCATATATCCTCACCCAGATATGCTTCGATGACCTGTTCGTTCGAGCGAATCGCCTCGGGATCGCCGTCAGCCAGAATCTCGCCCTGGTGCATAACGATGACGCGTTCGCAGTTCTCCATGATGACGTCCATGTCGTGCTCGACGAGCAGGAACGTGTATCCATCCTCCCGGAGGGAGTGGATGCGGTCGAGGAGTTTCTCCTCCAGCGTCGGGTTGACGCCGGCCATCGGCTCGTCGAGCAACAGCATCTCGGGGTCGGTCATCATCGCTCGTGACATCTCCAGCAGCTTCTGCTGGCCTCCCGAGAGATTCCCGGCCTGCTCGTGGGCAAGATGGTCGATTTCGAAAAATTCCAGGGTCTCCCAGACGCGTTCGCGCAGCTCCGTTTCTTGCTTGATTACGGCCCCCCGTGCTCCCGGGAACACCGACCGCCACAGCTTCTCGCCGCGCTGTCCTTTGGGAGCAAGCATCAGGTTCTCGAGGACGGTCATCTCCGAGAGCGCACGAGCAATCTGGAACGTCCGTACCAGGCCGCGGTTTGCGACCTGTTCGGGACGCATCCCGGTGATGTCTTCGCCATTGAAGTAGACCTTCCCGCTGGTTGGCGTAAGCGCCCCCGTGATGCAGTTGAACGTCGTGGACTTGCCAGCGCCGTTGGGACCGATGAGTCCCGTCAAACTCCCAGCCTTGACGTCGAAACTCGCACCGTCGACAGCGACGATACCACCAAAGCGTTTGTGGAGGTTCTCGACCCGAAGCGGTGTCTCAGTCTCGGTATCGACGGCCGTTTCCTCCTGTGTCAGCTCCTGTGAAACGTCGCCCGTCTGGGTGTCTGTCGCGTCACTCATTGTTCTCCCCCTGGCGCTGCAAGTCGATAGCAGCGGCGGTCTCGGTTCGGTGTCCCAGCATTCCCTGTGGTCGTTTCTGGACGATGACTATCAGTACGATACCAAGCAGGACGAACTGGAGCGGTGCCAGATTATCGATAGCGTAGGCGAGGAACGGCCGGAAGGCCAGCTCCGTGAAGGGGTCGACTGCCCCGGCGAACGTGCCCGGCGCGTCGGGGAGACTCAGGCGCGCCTCGAATATCGAACCGACCCGGCGCGGAGCCTCGAAGAGCAAGCCAGCGAACAGCAGTCCGCCGACAACGCTGCCTGTGTTCGATCCGGATCCGCCGATAATCAGCGCAATGAACACGTAGAAGGTAACAATCGGTCTGAAGGAGTCTGGGCTGACGAAGCCCTGGCTCCCCTGCCAGAGGATGCCGCCGAGACCCATCAGCGCACAGCCGAGCATGAACACCTTGATTTTGAACCAGCGGGTGTCCTTCCCGAGTGACTGGGCGACGAGTTCGTCCTCGCGAATCGCCTTGAGCACCCGTCCAAACGGCGAGTAGCCGATTCGGCGAAGCAGCCAGTAGATGCCCAGCATGATGACGAGCATGACGAACGACCAGACGAATCCACGGAGAATGGACGTGCTAACGAGCGCGACCTCCTCGCCGCGGAACTCGATGACGAACAGCTCGACGAACGACTGTCCGATCGACGTGTCGAAGATGGCGTCTGTCGGTCGGTCCGGCAGGTCGATACCGCTCCCGCCACCGGTACCAAAGCCAAAGACCTCGACAGTCCAGTTCGAGAGGCCACGCGAGTTTGCAGTAAGACGGATAATCTCGGAGAGACCCAGCGTGACGATTGCCAGATAGTCCGCCCGAAGTCGAAGCGCCGGAATCGCTGCAATCAACCCGACCAGTGCTGCGGCAATCATCCCGCCGATGATACCGATTGGAAGCGGAAGACCGAGGCCCTGTCCCGAGATTGCGTCTGGCGGTGTCGTGAGCAGCGCCATCGTGTACACACCCACGGCCATGAACCCCGCAACACCGATATTGAACATCCCCGTGTATCCCCAGTGGAGATTCAACGCGAGCGCGAGAATCGCGTACGCGGCAAAGAGGAAAGTCAGCGTTCGCCAGGCACCGAAGATTGGGTTGATTGTTGCGATTTCGAGCCCCTGCTCGAGAACGACCAGCACTGCAAACAGTGCGTACACGGCGACTGCCGTCACCAGCACGATACGGCGATCACTCCGACCGATCCAGGCTCTGGCTCGGTCGGTGGCTGTCTCTGGTTGAGATGCGCTCTCTGTCATGCAGTTGTCACCCCTCCGAAGATGCCGTCAGGCCGGTACAACAACACGAGAATCATAATCACGAAGGCGGCAGCAGCGTTGAAGTCAGAGGAGATCCACAGCAGCGACACCTCGTGGACGAATCCGATGACGAGGCCACCGGCAATCGCCCCATATATCGAGCCGATACCGCCCAGAATGACTCCCGCGAATATGAACAACAGGAGGAACCAGCCGAGATTGAACTCCATCGTCCCCCGCTCGAGGACGAACAGGAAGCCAGCGACACCGGCGAGTCCGGCACCGAGAACCCAGGTCGCTCGCACGATGCGTTCGGTTGGAATCCCTGTCACGAGTGCGAGATCTTTGTTGTCGGCCATCGCACGCATGGCCTTTCCGAGTTTCGTCCGCTGGAGGAGGAGATGCATCGAGATCATCAGAACAAGTGCGACAACGAGCAGCGTTATCTGGTGCAAGTTGAGGGAGATACCAGTTCCAAAGACGTCGTCAATGCGGACGTCGTCGGTCGCAGTGACACCTCGTGCCTGCCCGCCGTAGATGAACTGAATCGTCGACCGGAGTGCAAGCGCCACACCAATCGACGCAATCAACAGTGGAATCCCGCCACGGTTACGCATCGGGCGATAGACGACCCAGTCGATGAGGAGTGCGACGAGAATAGTGACGAGAGCAGCGACGATGACCCCCACAATGATTGCCATGGGCGACGCGACGATCGATGCACCGATTTCGGACGGCCCTGGCCCTCGCCCTGACCGGGCGAGCAACAGGTATCCGACGTCGCCGATGCCCCAGCCAGCAATAAGCAGGGCGACGCCCCAGCCAGTGAACGCTCCTGTCGTGAGCAGGTCACCGTGTGAGAAGTTCGCGAAGCTGAGAATGCTGTACGTCATCGACAGTCCGATTCCGGCGAGTCCGAAGATGAGGCCGACGATCAGTCCTGTCCAGAGACGGCGTCCGAGCGTGCTCAACGCGAGATCGCCACCGAGTGTCCGAGTGCCAATCTGGAAGAGTTCGATTCCTGCCAGCCTGAGGACGAGGTCAACCGCCAGTAACAGAATCACGAAAAGTGCTACAATTAGCAGCACCTTCCCCCGAACTGCGTCCACCACTGCGGTCTCAGAGTCGCTGGTAAGCCACCGAGAGAGTCCCATACTGTTTTCACAGTCTTGTTCATCCTGTAAATAGTTCACGCTATTTCGGCAGATGATTCCGGTACCCGACCGGTACCTGATGTGGGTGACCGACCGGACCGTGCGAGCGGGACACCTCTCGTATCGGCAGGCGAGCGTGGCAGGCGCCCGCTGGCAATATTTAAGTACTGCCCACCGAAAGCCCGGGTATGGAACTCCCAGGACAGTTCGACCACCCGTCGTTCACTACTGCGTTCGGAACGGTGTTCGGTTATCTGTTGATTCTTGCAGTCATGACACTGGTGTTGTTTCTCGTCCCATACGTGTTCTTTACGTTCTTCTAACGCCCCCGCTGGTGGCCGAATCATCTTTATTCACTCGCCGAGTAGTCTCGCCAACGATGGGGCTGGAGTCGCCGTCTTCGCGCGGAGTGTCGGAGAGTCTGGGTGTCGCTGTACTCGTCGTTCTGACTATCGTTGCGACCGTTTCTGTCGGAATGACGGTGACGTTCGTAATGGAGGATGGCGGGGAGTTCGGCGCGGAGTTCACGTTCGACCACAGCGAGGACCTCAGCCATCTACTCATCTTTTACGACGCCGGTGAGGAGTTGCAGGCTGGCGACATCGTCATCTCCGGTCCCGCGAACGAGGTAACGTGGGCGGAACTCGATGAGATAGAACCCGACGAGACGGTCGAGCCCAGTAATGTTCCCGTCCGCCTGAGCGAGGGGAACGCCTACGGCTCCTCCGTCAGCGAGGACGACTTCATCGAGATACGGCACGTCCCGGAAGACGCAGACGAGGACGACGACGTAGAGCCGACGGTTCTCGAAACGTGGAACGACCCGGCAGACCAGGATGACGACGGGTTTGTCGACCCGCCCGATGCCTGATACCACGTCCACTCAGTCACTTCTGTGGTTGCTGTTATATTTGCTTGACTTCCGAACCATAGAACTACAAATATCAAATCAAGATACTTTGAATACTATATTATATGGGTTCGAATACTGAACTTCCATTCATTTGGGAGGCGTTGCCTTCGAGGTTGCTACGACTGCCGTTTGATGTGAGTGCAACCATTCTTCGAGGTTGCTACGACTACCCTTTGATGTTACAGACGGGGTATGTTCTGGCAACCCGGTCGCCGATGCCGAGCGTATCGGAGACTTTCACCACTTCGTCGACGTCTTTGTAGACACCGGGTGCTTCCTCGGCGACGGTTGCCCCGCTCTGTGCCTTGATGTATATCTGGTTCTGCTCGCGCAGGTCATCCATCACGTCCTCGCCCCAGTACTCGTTTTTCGCCTGCGTACGAGACATCAATCTGCCCGCGCCGTGGGCGGTCGAGCCGAACGTCTCCGACAGCGAGTTCTCGCCACCTCGCAGGATGTAACTGCCCGCACCCATGCTCCCGGGGAGCAGGATTGGCTGGCCGACGTCCCGGTAGGCCGGCGGGAGTTCGGGTCTGCCGGCCGGAAACGCCCGCGTCGCACCTTTCCGGTGGACGTACAGCTCCTTTTCTTCCCCGTTCACATCGTGGACTTCCTTCTTGGCGATGTTGTGGGCCACGTCGTACAGCAGTTCCATCTCCATCTCCTGCCACGACCGGTCGAAGACGCGCTCGAACACCTTCCGCGTCTGGTGCATGATGAGCTGGCGGTTCGTCCACGCGAAGTTGATGGCCGCACACATCGCCCCGTAGTAATCCTCGGCCAGTTGTGAGCCGGCAGGGGCGGCTGCAAGCTCCTTGTCGGGGAGTCGGTTGAGCAGCCCTTGGTGGGTCTGCTCGATATCGCGCAGGTAGTCGGTACAGACCTGATGTCCCAGTCCTCGCGAGCCGCAGTGAATGAGGACGACTATCTGGTCTTCCGAGAGGCCGAACTCCCGCGCTACGTCGTCGTGGTAGATGTCGGTGACGCGCTGGACTTCGAGGAAGTGGTTTCCGCTGCCGAGACTTCCTGCCTGGTTGCGCCCACGGTCCTTGGCCTTCTGTGAGACCTTCCGCGGGTCGGCCTCGGGCCGGAATCCCTCGTCCTCGCAGTGGGCGAGGTCGCTCTCGACGCCGTACCCCTGCTCGACGGCCCACTCGACCCCGCGTTCGAGAATCTCGTCGACCGGCGCGTTGTCGATGACGCCTCCACCACCCAGGCCAGTCGGGACGTTGGCGAACAGGGAGTCGACGAGCTCCTGTTCGTGGCCCTTTATTTCATCATAGGTCATATTTGTTCTCATCATTCTCACGCCGCAATTAATGTCGTAGCCGACCGCTCCGGGGCTAATACAGCCGTTTTCGGTATCGAGGCCAGCGACCCCGCCGACCGGGAAGCCGTAACCCTGGTGTCCGTCCGGCATGCAGATGGCGTACTTCTGGATACCGGGTAGGTGAGTCGTGTTGCGGAGCTGTTCGAGCGTCTTGTCCTGTTTGATTTCTTCGAGCAGCGTCTCGCTCGCGAGGACGCGGGCCGGAACGCGCATCTCCCCTTCCTGTGGCATCTCCCAGACGTACTCTCGTACCTTTTCGAGTGTGAACGATCCGGCGTCGAACGTTTTCTCTGTCATATCTGAAGCTCCGCCGTCAAGGCTCAAGAACCCTTTCGTGCACGATGGAGCATCCTGCACTCCGACTGTCTGGTGTGCAAGCACTATGTCGGGCTTTGAGCGCTGAACACGCCGACCATGGGGGTGTCCCTGGGACAGTAGATGCTGCGAGGGATACGAATTATATAGGCTCGGCCTAAACACCCGTCCAACGTGTTCCATTCATGAGTTCGTTGATGATAGACATCCGAAAGCTGGGGTTGTTCAACAAGATGGCAAAGAAAGGGGGGAACACCGTCGCGGACCACCTGAGCCAGATGACGGGGATGGAGACTGAGATGGAGATTACGAAGATTAACTTCATCGACATCCAGGATATCAGGGCACACGTGGGCGACCAGAAACAGATCGGCATCAGCATCGAGATGGTCGAGCGGCCATACGGGCACATTCTCTTTCTGTTCAACGCTCCCGACGCGAAGAAACTCGCCCACGGGATGATGGGCGGAATGGCAGGAGCCGAACAATCGCCCGACGGCTTCTCCGATATGGAGCGCTCGGCAATTCAGGAAATCGGGAACATCATGACTTCGGGGTTCATCGACGGCTGGGCGAACGTGCTGGAGACAACCATCGACATGTCCACGCCGACGTTCACGTACGGCCCCGGCTCCAGTATGGTCAACGAGCTGGTCGGTGACCGTGACGACGAGATGGCGCTCATGTTCGACTCCCGTGTCCACGCACTCGAAGAGGACATCAACGTGACCGTCTACACGTTCCCCGAACTCGAGGAGCTCGTCAACCTCATGCAAGAAATCGAAATGTAACCCGTTTTGGGCAGAGATTACTCGCCCCCGAGCAGCAGGGGGTTGTGTTTGCTGTTCCCGGGAACCGCTAAACGTCACGGCTATTCCTAGTGATAAACCGTGTGGATTGTTACAGTGTGACAAGTATTTAGTGCTGACGTGCGTTTGCCTAGCTATGGGACTGACACCCGAACCGAGGTGGTACAGATGACAGGGAGCGAACTCATGTGGCGAATCGCTGGCGGGTCGGGCGACGGTATCGACTCGACGAGCCAGAACTTCGCGAAGGCGCTGATGCGGTCGGGACTGGACGTGTTCACGCACAGGCACTACCCATCACGTATTCGCGGCGGCCATACGTACGTCGAGGTCCGCGCCGGAGAAGACGACGTCCGCTCGCGGGGTGACGGGTTCAACTTCCTCCTTTCGCTGGGTGACAGCTTCGCACGTAACCCCAACGAGGAGGCATACTACGGCAAGGAGGAGCTGAAGCCGCTGTACGAACACTTCGACGACCTCAACGAGGGCGGCATTATCGTCTACGACAGCGGTCTCCTCGACGAAGAGGACGTCGAAGAAATAAACCTCCACGAGCGCGCCGAGGAGAACAACTGGCACGTCTACCCGGTCGACCTGCGCGGTATCGCCCGCGAGTACGGCCGCGAAGTGATGCGCAACACCGCCGGTATCGGTGTGACCGCGGCACTGCTCGGCATCGACACGAGCTACTTCGAGGAGCTGATGCAGGAAGTGATGGGCGCTGACATCGCCGAACCCAACATCGAGACGCTCAACGCGGCCTACGAACACGCCGAAGAGGAACTCGACCACACTCACGACCTTCAGGTGCCCGAGGGAGAACACGACGACGGCGACCAGGCGCTCGTCACCGGCAGTGATGCCATCGCCTACGCGTCGCTCGATTCGGGCTGTCGGTTCATCGCCGGCTACCCGATGACGCCGTGGACGGACGTGTACACCATCATGTCACAGAACCTGCCCCGCTTTGGCGGTATCTCGGAGCAGGTCGAGGACGAGATTGCGGCGGCGGCACTCGCACTCGGCGCCTCACACACCGGTGTCAAGGCGATGTCCGGCTCATCCGGTGGTGGTTTCGCGCTGATGTCCGAACCGCTCGGACTCGCTGAAATGACCGAGACACCCGTCGTCCTGGTCGAGGCAATGCGCGCAGGACCGTCAACAGGGATGCCGACGAAGTCCGAGCAGGCTGACCTCGAACACGTCCTCTACACGAGCCAGGGCGACTCCTGCCGTGTCGTGTTTGCGCCGGGTAACGCGAAAGAGGCCTACGAGCAGACCCGGAAGGCCTTCGAGTACGCCTACGACTACCACCTGCCGGCAATCATCGTCTACGACCAAAAACTCGGTGGCGAGATGCGAAACATCCCCGCCGACTTCTTCGACCGCGAACCCGATGCCGACCCCGGTGCGGTCCTCTCCGAGGACGAGCTCGCCGACGCGGCCCACGACGCCGCCGGAAAGTTCAAACGATTCTCCCACGAGGGAGGCGAAAACGGCGTCATCCCCCGGTCGGTGCCCGGCCAGACCGGCGGTCGATTCCTCGCTACCGGCAACGAGTCACAGGAGGTCGGTCACATCAGCGAGGACCCCGACAACCGGAAACACCAGATGGACCGGCGGATGAACAAACTCAGGTCCATCCGCGAGGACCTGGACGAGGGCGAGGAGTCACACC
>LKMJ01004122.1_pt1 | contig 13634 bp, 18 predicted proteins | sample 643391 | NCBI WGS metagenome assembly LKMJ01 (sample SAMN04112250, study PRJNA286221) | soda lake metagenome | biome: soda lake; feature: Kulunda Steppe; material: water; isolation source: sample PL-Br10 brine of Picturesque Lake | place: Russia: Kulunda steppe | collected 2010-07
GATGCTCGCGGACTGGGACCACGACGTCATCCGGAAGTACGGCGTGGTGCTCGAGGACATGTACGGGATGGTCGAAGTGGCCGAACGCAGCGTCTTCGTCGTCGACACCGACGGCACGATCACGTATAAATGGGTCCGTGAGGGCGACAACCCCGACTTCGAGGACCTGGTCGCGGAGATCCGGGACGCGGTCGCCGAGACCGTCTCGGCGAAGTGACGAACGGGCGTCCGCTCGACCGCCCGATATATCTTCACCGGGCGTCCGGTTCGCCTTCGGACGGGACGACGGCACTATCCGAACCGTCCGAGTCGTCCTTGACTTCCGTCGCGATCGTTGGATCGGTTTCGGTTTGGGTTTCGGAGTCGACATCGCCCGTTTCGTCCCCGTTGGCTTTCGGGATCAACACCTCGAGCGTCCCGCTCGGCGTCAGCGTCGCGTCGGCGCGATCGGCGTCGACGGCGGCCCCATCGGGGAGTTCGGCACGGCCGTTGAGGGTGAGCCCGCGGCCGGGAAAGACCATCTCGTAGCCGTCGTGGAACTCCCGGAAGCGGTCGATGCGGACCGAAACGGCGTTGTTCTCGAAACGGACGTTGACGTCGGCCGCCACCACTCCCGGCGCGTCGAAAACCGCCAGGTAGGCGTCGTCGCTTTCGAGGAGATCCGGGGACAGCGATCGGCTTTCCTGCAGGCGGCTCGCCGCCCGCCCGATACCGTCGAGGACGGCGCGACCGATCGAGGCCCCCACCTCGCGGATCATACCTCGAGTGCCTCCAGATCGTCGTCACCGCAGTACGGACAGACGAACGCGTCGGCCCCCGTTCCGTCCGGCATCGAGTAGCGGTAATGCAGTTCCATCATGTCCAGATCGCAGTCGTCGCGCCGACAGACGACCTCGAGCGTTTTTGGCATACCCACCCCTACGTGCGTGACGGTAATCAATTCCCCGGCGTTTTGTCGGCTCGGACCCAACCGTCGCTGTGAAGATCCGTGGAGTCGATTTCAGTGGCAGTTCCAGCCCGGGCACGGATATCTGGATCGCGGAGGGCCGGTGTATCGACGGACGGCTCCGGGTGGAGCGCTGTCAGCCCGCCGTCGATCGGTTCGGTGTAACGGACAGAGTGCCCGTGCTCCGTGAACTCCGGACGCTGCTCGCGAGCGCCGAGGGAACGACCGGTCTCGATTTCTCCTTCGGGCTTCCAGCGCCGTTGCTCCCGGAGCGGGTCGAAACACTGACCGGGGGAATCGAGTGGTTCGTGGGGACGTTCGACGGCGGGGCCGACGATATGCGGGATCGACTCAAAAAGCGGGCGCGGGCGCTCCCCGGAGACGGTGTCGAACTGAAACGGCGAACGGATCGGACGGTCGGCGCGAACTCGCCGTACAGCTTCATCACCTACTATCAGACGCTGTACGGGATCCGCGAGGTTCTGTGGCCGCTCGTTTCCGAGGGCGCGGTCCGGATTCCGCCGGTCGATCCGGCCGGCTCCCGGAACGTGATCGAGATCTATCCGGCGGGGACACTGCGGCGACTCGGAACCGTCTCGCGGGAGTACAAAGCCGGCACCGACGACGCCCGATCGCGCCGGGAGCGGATCGTCGAGCGGCTGACCGATCCGGAAACCGGCGGACCGGAACTCGACGTTTCCGAGCCGGTTCGCCGACGGGCTATCGACGACTCCGGCGGCGACGCGCTGGACAGCGTGATCGCGGCCGCCGCGACGGCCCGGGCGGTGGCCCGGGAGTTCGATCCCGAATCCGGCTTCGACGAGCGTGAAGGGTATATATACGTTTGAGCCGGTGAGCGGGACGAAACGCCGTCAGTCGGGTCGATATCCGACGATCCCCGCGAGACGAAATCTATATTAAACGAACGCCGGAAGTCACGGGCATGGTTGACAAGCTCGAACTGGCTGGCGTCCTCGGCTTCGGACTGTTCATCGGCGCGTTCCTCGGCTTCGTTCTCTCGCGGGGCGACGTGCTCTTCGCCGGCGTCGGTGCCGTCGTACTCGCCGTCGTCGCGCTGGTCTACGCCTTTACGCTCGGACAGACCGGCGGGCTGGATTCGGTCTGACTGCGGCGAGACTCCATCCGCATCCGTTTTACCGCTCGGGACCCTCAAAGCGGGTATGAAGGACCCGGCGGATCTCGATCTCACGATCGTCGACGGCTACGTCGACGAGCCGGCCCATTTCGGCGTTCCGCCCTACATCTCGACGTATCCCCGCTTTGCCGCCGGAGCCGCCGTCGACGCCGGCGTCGATCCGGCCTCGATCACCTATCACACCATCGACGAGCTCCGCGAGAAACGGGGCAAATGGCGCGACGTATCCGAGGCGGACCTCTTCGTCTACGTTGGCGGGATGACCGTTCCCGGGAAATACGTCGGCGGCACGCCCGCCGAACCCGAGGAGGTCAAAAAGCTCGCCTGGGCGGCCGAGGGAACGAGCGTCATGGGCGGGCCGGTCCGGTTCGGCGTCGGTGAGGCGAACGAGGGCGCCTCCGAGACCGAACGGAAGAACCTCGATTACGATTTCCTCGCGATGGCCGACATCGAGGCCGCCGTCTACGATCTCGTCCACGGCGGCCTGGAGGGGTTCGAGGACCGCTATCGTGACAACGAGGAGCTCGATCGGTGGGCCGAAAAGGGGGCGTTCATCATCGAGCAGCATCCGGATCACCCCGACTACCTGATCTGCGAACTCGAGACGTCCCGTGGCTGTCCGTATCGCTGTTCGTTCTGTACCGAACCGATGTACGGCGATCCGAGCTTCCGGACCCCCGAATCGGTCGTCGCGGAGGTCGGGGGACTGGCCGACCACGGCGCGAGACATTTCCGGCTCGGCCGGCAGGCGGATATCCTCGCCTACGGCGGCGACGGCGAGGCACCCAATCCCGAGGCCCTGGAGGCGCTGTACGCCGGGATCCACGACGTCGTGCCGGATCTCGGCACGCTGCATCTCGACAACATGAACCCCGTGACGATCACGGAGTACCCCGAGCGGTCCCGCGAGGGCATCCGGATCATCGCCGAGTACAACACGCCCGGCGATACAGCAGCCTTCGGGCTCGAATCGGCCGATCCGCTCGTCCAGGAGGAGAACAACCTGCTCGTGACCGCCGAGGAGTGTCTGGAGGCGGTCCGTGTCGTCAACGAGGAGGGCGGCTGGCGGCCGGGCGAGGAGCCCGGGTCCGGCCCCTCGATCGATCCGAACGCCGATCGGCTCCCGAAGCTCCTGCCGGGGATCAACCTCGTCCACGGGCTGGCCGGCGAGCGATCCGAGACGTTCGAGCACAACAAACAGTTCCTGCGTGACGTCTACGAGTCGGGGCTCATGGTCCGGCGGATCAACATCCGACAGGTGATGGCGTTCGAGGGGACCGAGATGGCCGAAACGGGCGCCTCGATCGCCGAGGATCACAAGGCACAGTTCAAGCGATACAAACGCGAGGTCCGCGAGGAGATCGACAACCCGATGCTCCAGCGGGTCGCTCCGCCGGGGACGGTGCTCCCGAACGTCTATCTCGAGTACCACAGGGACGGCAAAACGTTCGGGAGACAACTCGGCACCTACGCGCTCCTGGTCGGACTCCCCGGCGAGCGCGAACTCGGCCGGACGGTCGACGTGGCCGTGACCGATCACGGGTTCCGGTCGGTCTCGGGTGTCCCCTACCCGCTCGATATCAACTCGGCGTCGATGGACGAACTCAGGATGTTGCCCGGCGTCGGCAAACAGCGCGCCGGCAACATCGTCGTCGGTCGGCCCCACGAGAACCCCGAATCGATCGAGGACGGGCTCGATCTCTCGCGGTTCTGTACGGCCGGTTCCGCCGGACGGGCGAGATAGCCGCCCGGTCGGAAGTCGGCGCGTCCCGCGAAGTTCAAGTCGCGGGGCCGACAATACGGCGTCGTGGCAGTTTCGTTCGACCTGTTCGGAACGCTCGTGATCGCCGAGATGCCCGACGATCCCGCGATGGCCGTCGCCGAGGCGCTCCGGGAACGGGACGTCGCCGTCCCGGCCGACTTCGAGGACGCGTACCGGGAGGTCCATATCGATGCCCCCGAGGGTGCCGAAGTCCCGCTTCCGGCACACGTCGCCGCCGCGCTGTCCTCCCGCGGCGTCGAGGCACCGAACAACGCCGCCCGTCGCGCCGTCGTCGCCGCGTTCGATCCGACCGTCACCCGTCGCGAGGGCGCACTCGAAGCGATCGAGACGGCGAGGGAGTACGGCCCCGTCGGGCTCTGCTCGAACTGTAGCGTCCCCGAACTCGTCGGCAGAACGCTCGTCCGGGCGGACCTCCGGGGAACGTTCGATACCGTCGTCACGAGCGTCGGCTGTGGCTGGCGCAAACCCGACCGTCGGGCGTTCGAGGCGGTCGCGAGGGGACTCGACGTCGACGTCGGCTCGCTCGTTCACGTCGGCGACGACCGCCGAACCGACGGCGGGATCGAGGCGGCCGGGGGTCGGTTCGTCGACGTCTCGGAGGCGCCGCTATCGTCGCTCGACGGGGCACTGGAGTCGCCGCCGTGATCGATCCAGCGCTCGGTACCGTCGCTGCGATCGTTTTCGCGGGGGCGCTCGAAGCCGCCGTCGGGGAACCACCGGGTCGGTATCATCCCGTCTCTCTTCTCGGTCGGGGTATCGAACGGCTCAAAAGCCGGCGGTTCGGCGTGCCGAAGGGGACCGGCGCCGTCTACGCGATCGCCGTTCCGCTAGCGATCGGGCTGTTCGTCTACGGTCTCGTCCGGTTTTCCGGGGCGATCCATCCCGCTTTGACCGTCGCGCTCGCGGGGATCGCCCTGTGGCTCTCTTCGAGCCTCCGAATGTTGCTCGAAAGCGCGAAGGACGTCATCGACGCGAGCGCGGTGGACGCAGACGCCGCCCGTGGGTCGCTTCTCGCGCTGGTCGGGCGGGACACCGACGATCTCTCACCCGGGCTGATCCGGAGCGCGGCGGTCGAGAGCCTCGCGGAGAACCTCTCCGACGGGCTCGTCGCACCGCTTTCGGCGTTTCTCCTCCTGTCGTTCGTCTCGCTTCCCGCCGCCGCGGCGGGGGCGGCGTCTGTCAAGGCCGTCAACACGATGGACTCGATGCTCGGTTACCCGGGCCCGTTCGGATGGGGGAGCGCCCGCCTCGACGATCTCGTCATGTTCGTTCCCGCACGGGTGACGGCCGCGCTGCTCGGCGTCGCGGCCGGTGACCCCGAGGCGCCGATCCGGGCCCGCCGATACGCCTACAAGCCCGCGTCACCGAACGCCGGATGGCCGATGGGAACGCTCGCCGCCGCGTTAAACGTCCGACTCGAAAAGCCCGGCGCCTACGTCCTCAACGAGGTCGCCACAGAGCCGACCGAGCGTGACGGGCTTGCAGCGATCGTAGCGACGCGGCGGGCCGGGATCGCCGCCTACGCACTCGTCGCCCTCGTCGGGGTGATTCGATGGGTCTGAGCGACGTTCTCGGCGGGCTCCGCGGTGCGGTCGTCTTTCTCACCCGGTTACCCGTCCCGACTAACGGGGGCGACTGGGACCGGTTCCGGGCGTTCCCCGCCGCCTTCCCGATCGTCGCCTACCTCATCGGAGCGATCGCGGCGGTCCCCCTCCTTTTCGGCGGGCCGAGGGCGACCGTCGCGTTCGCCTACCTCCTCGTCCTCGTCGCCCTCGTCGGTATTCCGCATCTCGACGGCGTCGCCGATCTCGGAGACGCCGCCGCGGCGCACGGGGCTGACGTCCGGCGTCGGGCCCTGAAGGACACGGATACGGGCGTCGGCGCGATCGTCGCGGTCGCCCTCGTCGTTGCCGGGATCGTCGCGGCGGCGTTCGAACTCGCCGGGATACCGGTGCTGGCGGCCGTCGGGATCGTCGTCGCGGCCGAAGTCGGCGCGAAACTCGGGATGGCGACCGTCGCCTGTCTCGGGACGGCGAGCCACGAGGGGCTCGGAGCGGCGTTCACACGGGGAAACCAGCCGGCGCTTCTGATCGGGCCAGCCCTCGTCTCGCTTCCGGCGGTGATCCTCGGACCGTTTCCGGCGACGCTTGCGGCCCTCCTCGTCGGGCCGCTCGTCGCCGTCGGACTCGTTCGCTGGGCCGACCGGTATCTCGGCGGTGTCAACGGCGATATCTTCGGTGCGACGAACGAACTCGGCCGGGTCCTCGGCCTCCACGCGGGGGTGGTCACGTGGACGCTCTTGTGATGTGTGGCGGGGCGGGAACCCGGCTCGATCGCGGCGAGAAACCGCTCGTCGGGATCGACGGCAGACCGATGATCGATCGGGTCCTTGACGCGCTCGGGACGGCCCGGATCGACGCCCGGTACGCCGCGACGTCGCCACGGGTGCCGAAGACGGCTCGCCGGTTGCGGGAACTCGACGGCGTCACCGTGATCGAGACCGACGGGGACGGCTACGTGGCGGATCTGACGAGCGTGCTCGAAGGCGAGGATGTCGAGCGGCCGGTGCTGACGGTCGTTTCCGACCTCCCGTTGCTCGAAGGCGAAGTCGTCGAGCGAACGATCGACGCCCACGGGTCAGGTGCGCTGACGGTCTGTGTTCCGGCGGCGCTCAAACGACGGCTGGGCGTCAGCCTCGATACGACGCGGAACTACGGGGGGCGCGAACTCGCACCGACCGGACTGAACGTCGTCGGCGAAAGCGACGCGGAAACGGTCCACGTGAGCGACGACGCGAGGCTCGCGGTCAACGTCAACCGGCCGAGGGATCTCGTGATCGCCGAGCATCTCGCCCGAAGGGAGGTGACCGGCGATGGATCCTGACAGCGTCGACGGGGTCGACCGGGTCCCACACGGCTCGAGCGACGAGCCGGGCGTGCTCGATCTGAGCGCGAACATCAACCCCCGGGTTCCGGACGGAACACGCGAGGTCTACGAGGCTGCGTTCGAGGACGCCCGATCGTACCCGAACGACGCCTATCCCGATTTCCGGGCGGCCGCCGCCGACTACGTCGGCTGTGATCCGGAATCGATCGTGCCGACCGCGGGCGGACTGGCGGCGATCAGGCTCGCGATCGGCGTGACCGTCGGGCCGGGCGATCGCGTGCTCGTCCCGTACCCCTCCTTCGGGGAGTACGGACGGGAGGTCGAACTGTCCGGGGGCGAGGCGGTCGCCGTCCCCCACCGTGAGTTACTCGAATGCGATCCCGCGTCGTATACGATGGTGATCGCGTGCACGCCGAACAACCCGACGGGGGATTGCTACCCCGACTCGGAACTCCGGGCGTTCGCCGAGCGGTGTGCGTCAGTCGGAACGGAACACCTCGCCGACGAGGCGTTCCTCGGGTTCACCGATCGTGAATCGCTGGCCGGGACGGAGGGCGTCGTCGTCGCCCGCTCGCTGACGAAACTCTTCGGGCTCCCCGGCCTCCGGGCGGGCTTTGCGGTCGCGGAGGGCGGAACGCTGGATCGGCTCCGGATCGCTCGTCCCGCATGGTCGCTCGGCGGTCCGGCCGCCGCGGTCGGCACCCACGCCATGCGCGACAGCGAGTTCGTCGCCGAGACCCGTCGGCGTGTCGCCCGGGAACGGGCGTTCCTCCGCGAAGAGCTCGAATCGCGAGGGTTCGATGTAGCGCCCTCCGAAGCGCCGTTCGTCCTCTGTGACGTCGGCGAGCCGCCCGGCGAGCTACTCGCCGCCTGCCGGAAACGTGGGGTCGTCCTCCGTGACGCGACGACGTTCCGGGGCCTCGACCGACACGTCCGGATCGCCGTCAGGGACCGCGCGGCGAGTGTGGAACTGCTCTCGGTTCTCGACGAGGTGCGCTGATGTTCGAATACGAACGGACCGACGATCGGTTGACCATGACACGTCTCGGAACCCGGTGGCTCTCGAGTGGCGTCAACGGCGGATACGTGACGGCCGCAAGCGCCCACAACCTCACCGTTCCGGAGGGGTTCGATCGGACGGATCTGAAGAGATACGCCACTGAACGGCTCGGCGGAGAGCCGACGGGTCCGACGCTTCTGACGGGGGTTCACCAGACACACGCGAGGGGTGCGCGGGCCGGGCCGATCGAAGCCGTCGCGACGGCGGGCGTCTCGAACCCGGCAGTTCTATCGATGTCGGATTCCGGGGAGACCGGTCGGGACGCTGCTCCGGACAGGGGAGCCGAACCCGGAACCGTGAACCTCTTCGTCGGGACGGAACGGACGCTTTCGGAAGCCGGGCTGACGGGACTCCTGTCGACCGTCGTCGAGGCCAAGACCGCGACGCTGCTCGATCGCGTCGGCTGTACCGGAACGACGAGCGACGCGATCGCCATCGGCTGTGCGCCGGACGGCGAGCCGACGTCGTTCGCTGGCAGCGCGACGGCGATCGGAAACGCGGCCAGAATCTGTGTTCGCGACGCGGTGACGGCGTCGCTCGAATCGCGTTACGGCGGGTCGCCCCCGGATCCCGGAGCGGTGACCCACGGAACCCAAGCGACCGGCTCGTCGACCGTTTTCGATCCGTAGCTCCGGACGGATCAACCCGCGCCGTCGGGGTCGGCCATCGCGATACCCGCGAGTGCCGCGACGAAGGCCGCTATCGCACACAGCACGATCCCGGGGGTAAAGGAGCCGGTGAGATCCCGAAGCCATCCGATGAGTACCGGCCCGAGAAAGCCGCCGACCTCCCCGATCGCGAAGATAACGCCGACGGCGGTGGCGGTCAACGACGGACCGATCCCGTCGAGTTCGACCGGAACTGACCTGATGAGCGGTGCGAGACCGCCCATTCCGACGCCGACGAGAACGACCGGGACCGCGAGCAAGAGAACTGTTTCCGGGGTTGTGAGGAGTCCGAGAGCGCCGACACCGCCCAGTACACCGCACCCGACCAGTGCCGCACGGGTCCGACCGAAACGCTCCGTGAGTGCCGGAACGGCGAGGATGCCGACCGCCTGTCCGGCGACCAACAGCGCGGTGACGCTGCCGGCGAGCCCGGGGTCGACACCCCGCGTTTCGAGGACCGTCACGAGCCAGCTCTGGAGCCCGTGGAGGACGAACAGATACATCGTCCCGAGCAGTATCAGGAGTCGGAGGTCACGATGGCCAACCACGGCACGGATATCCGTCGACAGCGACGCCGCATCGAACGTGCCGTCGCCGTCGGTCGCGTGGCGGCCGGGCGGGAGAGACCACGCGACGACCGCCCAGAGACCGGCGAAGGCGAACATCGCGGCGCCGCTCACGTAAAACAGCGGCCGCCAGCCGCCGAGGGCCGGCCCGAGGATCGGTCGCCCGACGGAGAAGGCGGCCGCGCTACCGGCGTAGGCGAGGATCAGATAGGCCGACGCGGCCCGACCGACCATCTCGGCGGGATACAGCTCCGCGGCGAGTTTCGGAAGCCCGAACGTGAGCCCCGTCGCGCCGACGCCCATGACGAGCGTGAGCGCGAGCATCGTCGGAAAGTCGGGCGCGAACGCCCGGCCGAACTGTCCGAGCCCCGCAAGCGCGATACCGATGCCGATACCGCGACGAGCGCCAATCCGATCGATGACGAGACCGCTCAGCAGGCCGAGCGGGATGTACGTCAGCGGGATCGCTCCGGTCAGGATTCCGGCCTGTGTCCCGCTCAACGCCAGCGAGTCGATAACCGGCGTGAGATACGCCGGCAGCGAAAACCAGACGAACAGAAGCGCGCTGTAGCCGATCCCGGCCGAAAGGAGCAACCCTGCGTTTTCGAGCGTCTCCGACCGGGCGTCCATCGACCGTCGGTTGGGAGGCCCCCGATATAATCGCTGCCGTCCCGTCCCGGTACGGTTGAGTACATCGGGACCGAATCATGAGACATGTCCGTCTCATACACCTGTGACGGCTGCGGTGCGGCGCTGGGTGCGGTCGAGGACCTCCATCGGGAGACGACGGCGACGGGACGATCGTGGTACTGTGAATACTGCCGGGCACCGGTACCGAACTCGATCGGCGAGCGGCTCTCACACCGGAGCGACGGCTCGCCGACCGATCGGCGGTCCTGATCGGTGGCTCACTCGCGGAGCCTGACTGACACGTCGGCAAAGCCACACGCCCCACACGAAAGCATCGTCCGGCCGTCGAGCGTGTACGTCGAAAGCGACGTTCCGCACCGGGGACAGTCGTCTCCGGCGGCGACGCGGACGTTCTCGACGCCCGCGAAAACGAGCCGAGCTTCGAGGTCCGCCTCGAGGGCGGCGTCGACCGAGCCACCCCAGATGACGTGCGCGTCGGGACCGACACGGCCGCGGACCGTCGAGACGGCCTCGTTGACGTCCGCAACGCTCATCCGGGGCGGGCCGACCAGGTCCACGAGGACGCCGTTTGCGGCGTCGGTTTCGACGCCCCGCGGGAGAGATCCGAACGCGTCACGAACCACCGCGGCTGGATCGTCGATCGGACCGCTCCCGACAGCGAGGGTCGCGAGCTCGATCGGACGGAACACAGTCTCTACGTCCGCCAGATCGACGTTGACGATCCCCGGGTCACGAACGATGGAGACGAGTGTCGCGACGGCGGCGGCCAGATCGTCGACACCGCCGCCGGAGACGAGGACGGTCGTTTCGACGTGGGATCCGAGGGCGTTCAGGACGGCCCGTTCGTCGGCCGTCGGCTGTTCGGGGATCGCGACGACGGCGAGACGGACGGTGGCCTCCGGAAGCGATGGGAACTCGCGGGTCCCGTCGACATCCACTCGCGCGCCGTCAACGGCGAGAACGACGGCGTCGGGGCTCGACCCGGAGTCGGTCGCCCGGACGTCGCTCTCGGCGATCCGGCTTGCGACCGATCGTCCGACGGTATCGCCGCCGACGACGCGTACGGACTCGCCCATAGCGTCGATCGCGAACTCGTCGTCGACCGTCATTGTTCGGTTATCTGCCGACGCCGACAAGAGGGTTCGGTACGGTTCTCCCGTCGATACCGGTCCCGCCGTTACAGGGTGCACTCCGGAGACGAACGTGGCCCGGGTCCGGAGCGAGACGCAATAATCAGGTACCCCCGGGTCATAACGCCGGTAGGAACATGTCAGAGACGATCTCGACGTACGGAAAGACGGGGAGTGCGGCGCTCGTCGTCGCCGGAGTTGTATGGGCGATCGCGGTCGCGATGGGGCAGGTCGGATCGACGCCGAGCGCGCTCACCCGGGGGATCGGGCTTCTCGGACTCGCACTTTTGGCGGTCGGAATGGTCGCGCTCGTGTTGATGTTGATCGGCGTGTACGCGGCCGACGAGGAGTAATCGATCCGCCCGGTCAGTTCTCGAGCACTTTCTCCAGCGGGCCGACATCACCGTTCCGGCGTCGGTAAGCGGCCGTCAGCCGATAGGCGACGACGTACCCGACGACCGTGAACACAACGGCGAGGATCAGGTTGCCGACGAGCAACCGGACGATGATGTCCGGGCCGGCCGACAGCGAGAGGTCGCTCCGTGTAACCCCTCCGACAGGGCCAAGCAGTATCGACCCGAGCCAGAAGCTCGCTCCGTAAACGCCCCACTTGACGGCCGGATTCAACACCAGCACCGAAGCGAACAGGGCGAGTTTCGAAACGCTCGCAAAAAGCCAGATGATGACGAAAAAGACCAGGACACCGATCCCGAACGTGGGGAGCGACGTGATGAACACGCCCAGGGCGAAGCTTCCGGCGACCTGTCTCGGCGTGTGGCGACCGGCGAGGGCGTGCTCGAGCTCCGATCGGAGATCGTTACGGAGCGAGTGGAGCCGATCCATTGTGGTACAGTACCGTGCCGACGCGAAAGAACCTGTCGAGGCATCGACGGCGTCTCACTCGCTTCGTTCGATTCCGAGCGTGAGCCGATAATCGGTCCCCTCGTAGCGGACATCGAGTTCGACTGTGTCGTCGCGGGTCGAGAGATCGATCCCCGCATGGACCTCGATCCGCTCGCCGAGCGTCGAGAGTCCCGGCGACGGACCGGTCTCGTCCGGCCCCGGATCCCAGGAGACGCAGTGTTCGACGTGTTCGTCCTCGATCGCCGTCTCGAGGACGCCGACCGTCTCGGAGGAAAGGGATCCGGAATCGAGCCGGAGCGGCGATTCGGCGTCGTTCGGACGCATCGACAGCCGAACGGTCGCTCCCGGACAGCTACGTCCCGGCTCGGAGAGACAGCCGCCGAGGGCGGCGACGGAGAGACCGAGTAACGTCCGGCGTGTCGGAGCCATGTCCGGATATCGAAGCGTCGCTTCGAAGTGCATTGCGGTGTCGGTCAGGGTTCGACGGGAACCACTCCGGCTACGGAAGCATGCCACGAAGACGTCCGAAAAGACCCGATCGGCCTGCCGAACCGGTCCCGCCGGCGAGTCTATCGAGCACTGCCTCGGTGCTGTTCCCGACCGGTTCGGGGTCGCGGCCGGCGGCGGCGGCCGCGTCGGGGTCCTTCAGCAGGTGGCCGGTCGTCAGACAGACGACGTCCTCGCCGCCGTCGACGACGCCCGATTCGCGGAGCTTTCTGAGCCCGGCGACCGAGGCCGCCGAGGCGGGTTCGACGCCGATCCCCTCGCCCGCGATCGCGCGCTGGGCGTCAGTGATCTCCTCGTCGGAGACGGACACGGCGGTGCCACCGGTCTCGCGGATGCCCGGAAGCGCTTTCGGCGCGTTGACGGGGTTGCCGATCCGGATCGCCGTCGCGATCGTCTCGACGTCGGCCCACCGACGGGTGTCCTCGAGGCCCTCCTCGATCGCCTCGACCATCGGAGCGGCGCCCTCGGCCTGCACCCCGGTGAGCTTCGGCACGTCGCCGGGGGCCAGATCGCCGCTCGCGACCATCTCGCGGAAGCACTTATAAAGGGCAGCGGTGTTACCGGCGTTGCCGACCGGCAGAACGATTCGGTCCGGATACCGGCCCTCGTCCTGATAAAAGGCTTCGAGTATTTCGAGGCCGATCGTCTTCTGGCCCTCCAGCCGGAAGGGATTCAGCGAGTTGAGCAGATACGCCTCGCCGCGGTCGGCCAGTTCCTGGACGATGTCGAGACACGAATCGAAGTTGCCGTCGACTTCGAGGATGCGGGCGCCGTGGAGACTCGCCTGTGCGATCTTGCCGGCGGCGACCTTGCCGGCGGGCAAGAGCACGAGCGTCTCGAGATCCGCGCGGGCGCCGTAGGCGGCCAGTGCCGCCGAGGTGTTACCGGTCGAGGCGCAGGCCAGCCGATCGACGTCGAGTTCCGCCGCGACGCGAACCCCGACGGTCATGCCGCGGTCCTTGAACGACCCGGTCGGGTTCATCCCCTCGTGTTTGATTCGCAGGTTTCGGACGCCGATCTCCGCCTCCAGCCCCGGAGCCCGATGAAGCGGCGTGTTGCCCTCGGGAAGCGTCACGCCCTCCTCGAAGGGCAGCGCCGCGTTGTACCGCCAGACGCCGGTGCCGTCGAACTCGTCGAAGGTCGGATACCGGTCGTATCGGACCTCGAGGAGACCGCCACAGGAGTCACAGGTGTAGATGATCTCTTCGAACGGCGGGTGTTCGTGGCCGCATTCGATACAGTGAAGCCAGACGCCGTCGGCCGCCACGTCCGGCGCCTCGGGGCGGTCGGGAAGTGCGAGATCTGCCATTACCGACACTGCGTCACGGAGTAGCAAAAAGGGGCCGCTTTCGGACGGAACGGCCGGAGACGATCGGGCATGGGGACAGAACAGAACGGCCGGCGACGGGGGGACGGC
>LKMJ01004124.1_pt1 | contig 13633 bp, 23 predicted proteins | sample 643391 | NCBI WGS metagenome assembly LKMJ01 (sample SAMN04112250, study PRJNA286221) | soda lake metagenome | biome: soda lake; feature: Kulunda Steppe; material: water; isolation source: sample PL-Br10 brine of Picturesque Lake | place: Russia: Kulunda steppe | collected 2010-07
GGGGGGGGGGGGGGGGAGGCAGCGGCTGTGGCTGCATCTGCAGAGCGTCCCTCTGGCAGAATGCGCGCAAAGCACCCGATGGCCAACCCTCCCGCCCAGGAGGGGGCGGGCCACAGCACGCGCATGGGTGCCGTGCCGCGCCACCATCAGACAGAAAACCCCCCTGCGGTGCAGCAGCGCGCCTTGCGCTGCCGGACACCGACTTGATGCCACGTGGGATAGTACATAGGCCTGATTGCAAACCGTTGGTTGGTGTGCGCGAGCTTACACACGCACACACACGCGCACGCACACACACACATGTACACACATACACACACAAGCAGCCTGGCATAATTGCAGGGGAGCCGGGCTGTGCTCGCATGGCACGAAGGTCGCTTCTTCCAGCGCTTGACTTTCGCGCTTGCACACACGCCTGAGTGCACACCCGCCTCTTTTTGCTGCGATGGTGTCAAGCATGCACAACATCTATACTCAAATACACCTGTACTGACGTCAGCGCAATGGCCGACGCCGCGATTGCGGGGGCAGGTGTGCAACTGCCCTGCTACCCCGCGCTTGCATTCCTTTACTTTTGGCCACCGCTGGCGGCCTTGCAGGCAGGGGCTGTGTATGGGTCCTTGGTGGCCCTGTGAGATGGCCCTGTGAGGTGGCCCTGTGAGGTGGCCCTGTGTGGTGGCCCTGTGTGGTGGCCCTGTGAGGTGGCCCTGCTCTGGCTCATTTGGCCCTATGCATCAGGGTATCTGTGTGTGCGCGCGCGCAGGTCAACCTGGAGGCGCAGGAGAGGGCTCTGATGGAGCCGCGCTCCGTGCCGGCCTGGTTTTCTTGTGACATCCGGTTAGGGCAGCTGGCGATCACTCTGGAGCCGCCGGGGTGCTTCTCGGCAGAGGAGTACGCGCAGGTACGGGGCGGGCGTGTTCTGATGGGCCGTGCTGGGAAGAGCTGGCATGGGCTGGCGGTTTGGATGTGTGGTCGTTCGCTAGGTGTAGGCATAGGCTGGCATCTGGAGCGGTGCAGGACTCTCTCAGGGGTGCTGGTTGACGCTGGCTGGGGGTGCGCCTGCCATGCACACTCCAAAAGTGTTTCAAACGCGCAACATGCATCCACTAGAGCATGGGAGTGAGTGCACTGTCAGGTGTGTGGGTTGCGTTCCAGGGCCATTAAACAGCTGTCTGTGGCGGCTTGCACAGCTTGTTTGCTGACATGATGATGAGATTGCTTCAAGGTTGCATGAGGCACCTTGAGCTACGGGCGTGCAGGCGCCCCATTGTACTGCTGGACCTCCCTCCAAGGGACTTAGTTAGCATTGAGTGCATGACAGAAGGGGCCTGTGCATCTGGTTCGCTGGCTGTTGGCAGCTGGCTGTTGGCAGGTGGCTGCCCCTAACACACATTTGGTCCCCACTGATTGCAGTCGCTGGGCCACACAGGCGTCCCTGACGACCAGAAGCTCAACTTGGGGAAGCTGGTCCTTGAGGGTGGGTGCATGATGCAGGGTGACTGCTAAGTACATGAAACAGGTGAAACCTGTGACACTGTCACCAAAAAGCTGTTTGAAACTCTCGCTCAGCTGTGCGCCAAGTGCACCATTTCGCCCTAAGGGCTGTCCCTCCAGAGCGTCTAAACACACATAGGCACACACACACACACACACACACACACACACAGACAGAAGCGCTGACAAACGTCCAAATAGCAACACAACAAATGAGCACAGGCACAAAACAAGCGCGCACAGGCGTGCGCACACACGTGTGTCAGTGCACTCACATACACACTGAAATCTGGCATGCTTGACCGGGCATCAACACAGCTGGCAAAGTGCTGGAGTGGTCGAGCTGCAGCTGCGGCCTGGACACACCACTGCCGCAAGCAGCCTGCCCCTGGCATCTTCCTGCCCCTGCGCCCGCAGGTGCATTCGCCAAGTGGAAGTGGAGCATGCTGAACGGGGTTAGCGCGGCGGAGGCCATGGCCGTGGACGGCCCTCCCGCTGCGCATGCCAATGGCGTCAATGGCAGCAGCTTGGTGCAGGGGGGTCTACAAAGCAGCGGCAATGCCGACATGGACCGCGTGTACTACCCAGAGATGTACCCCAGATACTGGCAGGGTGTGCAGCCAGCAGGTGAGGGGGGAAGCGGCTTCACCAGCAGGATCGCCGGCAGCCCACTGCGAGCGCGTGTATGTTGTGCGTGCATGAGTTCATCTCCAAGCCGGCTTGTGGAGGTCCTGACTGGGCACGTGTGTGCATGTGTGGGCATGTCCCGCACGGCTGTGTGTTTTGAGAGCTTGACAGCGGATCGTGAGAGCCACCAGTGCAGCGCATGCTTGGTCTGAATTGCTTCAATGTACCTCTGAGCCCAACTGGCAGCCCACTCCCTGACTTCCTTTTCTCTATGACAAATAGCATGGTAGCGCCCATTCATTGTCCCGCCTCCCTTATCTCGTCCTGCCCCCCTCTCACAGCCGGGTGGTCTGAGGGCAGCCAACTGTCGGGACTCCTTGGGGCAACGCAGCCCCTACCCACGCAGATGCGCCTCCTTAGTGCAGACGGCTTGTGATGCCGCCCAAATAATCATCAATTTGGGCTTGGCAGCACCACGCCAGCCCTTACACCTGCCCCGACCCCGGCGCCTTGCACCTGCAGCCCAGGTGTGCTGCGCGCCTTGTGCACCTCCATTCCCCCCTCCCCCTCCCCCTCCCCAAACATGCTCCCCCTCTTCCTGCCCAAAACACATGATGGAGGTGGTTGTGCACACGCTCGCGCAGTCATGAGCCACACATCGGCTGGGCAGCCATGGCGCGCCCTGATGCGGGAACTGAGCGCATCCTTCTCGGAGCCGGACATTGTCCCCGCCTGGGTGGGGGACGTCTTGCTCAGGAACTACAACGTGACGCCCAAAGAAAAGGCTGCCTTCATCCTCTCGCCCCTGGAGGTGTGTGGCACGTGCTCTGTGTATGCATAGACGCGCGCACGCGCGCGCGTGCGTGTGTGTGTGTGTGCGTGCGTGCGTGTGCGTGCGTGGGTGTGTGTGCGTGGGTGCGTGTGTGTGTGCACTGTGTGCAACCTTGATCATTTGAAGGTGGCAATAAATGGTGTGTCTGCAAGCATTTGCAAAACGGGCCTCGCTGCTGGTGTACGGTGTTTTTTGGCTGGTCTTCAGGCCCTTGCTTGATGTGTTGCTGGCCCTCCTGGAAAGGCATCCATTGCCTGGCTCCGGCTAAGCTTCAGCCAGTGATGCCAATTGACCTTGCGCATTTTATTAAGTCAATTGCATTTAAGACAGAAAAGCTTCCTGCACACTCTCCCTCTCGCTGCAGGGCTCCAATCTCCCAATTTTGACCCAGAGCAGGCTGAATGCCCCTAGGATTCTGCAAGTGAGTTGTGCTTCAGCTTGCATACAAGACTCCTTCCATTCAAAAGCATTGGCGCTCCCCAAGCAAAAAAAAGTTCCACTTCGTGCACAATTGGCAAGGATACAACGCCTGTTAGGTACTGATGAAGCTCCAAGGTGCCACCTACACGTTGATTGCACGTAAGGGGTCACTGCAGCTAAGTTTGTTGACATGATTTGAAGTGTTGCATCAGAATTCAAAGCAAGGCACCGTACACGTGTGTTGGCCAACCAGTTTGGTATGCTGTCAGCGCCATGGGCTAGTTGTTTCAAGAAAAGCTCCAATGTGATTCGGTACAGGGCTAAGCAGAGAAAGCACCCCTGGGTGTGCGCAGGCACCCAAGTTTATTGACACTCCTGCCTATGTTTCAAGACTCGATACACAAACTCACCTGCAGGTGCACAAAGTTGCGGACTACTGCAGCTCCAAGCTCAAAGACCAAAACTACAACGTGAGTCCCTGGGCCCATTTGGTAGCCTCTTGCTCGCCAACACTCATGGTTCTGCGTGCACGCTTTGCATGGATTATGTTGTGGCTCTGGCTTGGTAATGCTGTGACTGAATTAGGTTCCATCTCTGAGGCACCTCTGATCCATAGGTATGGCCTGTAGGCCCTCTCCCCTCTCCCCTCCCCCTCCCCCTGCCCCTGCCTCCATTGCTTGGCCCAGAGGCATTATCTCTTGTGCCTGTCTCAACAGCTGGGAGGTTCCTGGGCCTACCCACATGCCTGGGAGGTGGGCCAGGCTGCAATAGCTGCTGCTTTTCATGCCCCTCAACACCGCAAGCAATATCAGCATTTAGGCGAATCCAAAGCTCCCTGGGATGCACATCCATCTCTGAACGCTTCCGCTTTGTGCAACTTCCATCGAGTAGCGCCCTTTGCCCCTTTCGAGCATCGAGCTCCATAATTGGGCCTGAGCCTGGCCCTGACTTAACCTGAATAATTCGTGAATCGTGAGGCCTTCCTACAAGTTATTTGCAAACAGATTTCAAGTGCAGAGACCAATAATTATTTGATAACTCGCGATAACCCAAGAAGCGATACGGTGTGAAGCAGTGTTGAGCAACCCAAATATACTATGCAAGCTAGCTGCATGCTCTGGTAATGAATGAGCTGTTGTGTACATGAATTGCATCAACTTCGTTGAAGTCATGCCCAAAGTACGCATGGAAAACTACATCGACTTCTACTAACCTAGAGCCTATTTTGAAGGCCTTTGAACACTAGCTAACTGTGCTAAGCATAAATGGTTCCCCAAGCTTGCAAATACCAAAGCCTCCTTAGGAGGTGCAGTAAACCTTCCTCCAGGTTACCCTTACCCACAGATTCCAGCTCTCTTATTCTCACCGCACACAGGTTGCATTCAGGCCAGTGTTTCTGCACCAGCAACCAGGCTCCCCTCAGCCGGAGATCCCCAGACAGCCAGCGCCTGGCAGCCAGGATCCTTATTATTTGGAGCTCACTTGTAATGACGTGGTGGGTGCAGGCGCGCTGTGGTTCGCGGCAATCAGTGGCAGAGTGAATAGTGCTCCTATTGCACGACAAGCTTTTTTTAAGTTTGTTGGTGAAACCGCAGACTGTTTTTTGGCACAGATAGGTTGTTATGGCCATGAAACATCAACGGTTCTAATTTCTTATCCAACTCTATCTCTGAACATTGTGCAAGCTGATGGTACTGTATTGCTCCTATGGTATTGTGAGTCCTACTTAATGCGAGGTTCTCAAATAATTTCATTTATTTTCCCGCGAGTACTTGGTGTTCGCGAGGCCCTTCCAAACATTATGTATAGTGCAAACTCTCCCAATTTGGCGCTCCCTGCCAGCATCGTAGCAGTCTCCACTTACATGCATATCTGTGTCTTCTTCAGACGTTACCTCCTCTGACTCCAAGGGAACCTCCAATTCATAGGCTCAGCCCCTCTCCCCCTCCCCCCCCCTCTGCCCCTGCCTCCATTGCTTGGCTCAGAGACGTTCTTTCTTGTGCCCACCTCAACAACAGGCAGCTTCCTGGGCCTACTCACAGGCCTGGGAGGTGGGGAGGGGGGGAAGGCTGCAATTGACTGCTGCTTGCTGCTTTTCATGCTGCTCAACCTGGCAATATCAGGATAAAGGCGGATCCAAAGCTCCTGGGCTGCCCATCCGTCTCTTAACGCTTCCGCTTTGCGCAACTTAGATTAAAAAGCGTCCTTCGCCCTCTTGGAGCATGGGGCCCCATAATTGGGTCCGAGCCTGGTCTTGACAAAAACTGAATGATTCGCGAGGCCTTTCTAAAGGTTATTTACAAAAGGATTTCTTAGCATGGAGACCCCCAACAATGACTTGATTACTCGTGATAACCCAAGGAGCGATATGGGAGCAATAGTGGTCAAACAAAGTTGGAGAGGAGGGAGCTGAGCGTTTGTTTCTTTGGCAAGAGAACTCTCCTGTATCAAGGGTTGGGCGCATGTTTGATGTGCACCTGGAACTGTCATCTTAAGATTGCTTGGGCAAGCTTGCGCACATGGTTTTTGATAAAAATTGGCGCATTATCAGGACACTCGTGCTTGTAAGCTTCATGCCAAGTGCTTGGTCCCTTGCTTTTTGCCCATGTCCAGGCTGTTCCCTTTGACATGAGCCTGGCCAGTGTCAAGAAGTATATCTGGCGCAGGTCCGATGATCTCGTCTTCATCTACAAGGTAGGTCAGCTCGGAGCTTTCCAAAAATAAAGTCACTCATTGGGTTATGACTCCCTCGTCACGCGTGTTTGTCAAGGCATTCACAGTAATAGTGCAGTGCATTATTGGCATTGGGTTGGCATTGCTTATCACTGCTGCTCGTATTCACATGCGCACAAACGCCGCCCTTCAATTGCATTTTGCCCGCTTGCTGCGTAGCACATATTGTTTGTGCGCTTGTAAAGGGGCGCTGGGGGAATCTTTGTAGGCGGACACAGATGCATGTGTCCACCCTGCCCATACTTGCTGCCGGCAGGTGTTAGACCCAACAGCGCCAACGCCAATGCCAGTGTTCACATCAGCTAGCTGAGACCAAGACCTCCCTCCAGCACTGCCCAAGTACTGCAATTGGACCTCCTAGTCTGTCCTACTGGCCAGGCCTCCTTGTTCTTTCGTCCCAGCTGCCTCGCTGGGACGAATGCTTGATTGAGCATACGTGCAGGAGACTGACATGTGTGACCCTAGCACAGCTTCCTTTATTCTAGATCAGCCTGACCTTAGCATGTACATTACATCATCAGACAACTAGAGACAAGATGCCTCGTTGGCTGGCTCCCAATTTTATCAAATTGTGATCCTAATTCAAGTTGCCTAATACAATGGGATCCTTCAAAGTTTGAAGGGCTTGAGTTTGTAGACTCAAGCCATCCTGATTTCTCTAATCATCAATCAGCCAATGTCTAAAATCCACGATTTTCAGCCTTTGACAGGCAAGCTGTCAAACACAACCCTGCTAAATTTCGAGTTGAATAGGTAAGGTAAGGTAAGGTTTCAAGGCTGTATCCGTCGAAGGAGGGCAGCTTAGCCGGTTGTGGCCTCCAGTGAGGTTCGAACCCAGAACCCACAGGTTGCGAGGTTGGATAATCGACTTTCCATTGCAGGTGCCCCGCCGCCTGCTCGACTATCCGGAGCTTCAACATTGCGCATTTCCAGTTGAATGCCAGTTGTGTCAACTGCTAGTTGTTTCCATGGTTGCTGCAATCATTGCGAGGATGATTCTCTGGTTGATTCCTAGTTGATACTTGAATAAACCGTAATTCTAGTCAGTGATTGAAAATCAAATCAATCCAGATTTTGAAGTGCAAATCAATTCAAAATTTGGAATGGTTAGGCTAGGTTACAAGGGAACAAGGGTTACAAGAAAATACCTTCAGTCAAGGAGTTGGACCGCTAGCCTGCTCATAAAAACTTAGTTTGAAACTATCAGTGCATGAAGGGGAAAATGAAGCTTAGTCTTCCTGGCCCAGAAAAGCAGACACATTGTTGAAGCCTGTGGGAGGAAATAGGGACGCATAAGTCCTTCGGAGAGAGACCACGTGTGGATGGGTGCATTGAAAAAGGATGTGTTGCTCATCTTAAATATCATTAGCATTGCACAAGTCACAAGTAGGGGAGGTATTGCGAGTCTAAAACACAGTTTTAATTTGTAGGGTGTGGGCACTAAGTCTGAAGCGTGCCACGCTGCAAATAACGTCATGAGGAAGTTTAAGGAGATTGTATCTAGGAAGGGTGCATTTTCAATGTGTGACCGGGGCCCTCTTGGCAGGGACCATTGATGGTAAGTGGAGCGTTTACTGTTGCGCTCTCGTGGACGCATATCAGAATAAGGTGTCCAATAATCCAAGTACCTCTCCCTGAGGTCCACAACAAAACGACTAAGATCTACCAGGTTACATTTGAATGTTTGGATCTGCTTGGATCAACCCAGGGCCTGTATTTTTCAACACCCAAACATTACCGGTAATGCATAGCAGCCTTAGAAAAACAATTAAGTGGAGACTATTTTACCATTTGCTATTTTACTGGGGAATTGAAGAAGAAGAGAGTGGCAGCGCTATGCGGAAAGCTACTGGATTTGAAAGATTTGTCATCCTCTGAAGCATAAATCATGCCCATTCTTTAAAGTACACAGTAGTTATGTAATCAAAAGAGCTGCAAATGCGAATTCACGAACTCTATTGAACAGACTCCTTGCAGCAGATTAGAGCAAGTCTGAGGGCCAGGCCTAGCTGCTCAGCTCGACATTAGTGTCAACAGCTTCTTGTGGGTTATTAACAATTTGTTATTCACTATGCCGATCTGGTCGGCATCTGCAGTTGGCGGGGGGGGGCCCTGAAGGTATTACGCGTACCACAAATGAGATAGCTACCGCTGCAGCGCTAGCATCCTAGCATCCATGGACTCGAAATTGTGAGTAGCCTTGAAGCCTGTTCGCCAGACAGTGTCCATATTATATTGCACTGGCAGGGAGCGTCTTGCTGCCTGCGTAGCTTTTCCTTTCTTTTCTTTTCTTTGCACTGGCACAAGCTGCAGTGGTCTTACTCTCTCGTTTATGCACCAAGGAGAAGGGCCAAATCGGGCCAGATCTGGAGTGCTCTGAACAGGACCGTTTGAACAGCCAAGCACTGTGCATAACAGCTTTTGGGCTTGCCAAGCAGTGCTTGACATGTACGACAACATCAAGCTTTTTTCTTGCTTTTCACAGGTGCCCTCTGCTCCAGGTCATGTGCTTTCACTCGCTCTACTAGAAGGTTTGCTACAGTTATGGTGGATTCAATAGCGCATGCAATGGGGCATCTGCCTACAGGAAGGCTTTGGCATTGAAGCTTAGCGCGCTCTCTCTCTCTCTCTCACTCACTCACTCTCCCTCTCTCTCTCTCTCTCTCTCTCTCTCTCTCTCTCTCTCTCACACACACACACACACACACACACACACACGTATGGGGGCCTCTCTGCAACAGCTGGTGTAAGCTGATCCCTCTCCAATGGTCACTGAACAATTTCTGTGCGTTTGAACTATCTTATCATCTGTAGTATAAACTAACACATTCCTTGATGAGAACTTGGGGATCCTTCTGACGAGTTAGAAACCTTTCCCCAGGTGGTTGTCCCCGTCAGCTGCAGCTCCCTCCCTCTCCGGCCCTCATCCGCCCCCCAAGACCTGCCCATCTTTCTTCGCACTTTTCTTGCGTGATTAACGAACGTCAAGGCCTGGCGTGCGCTGTGTGCTCGCGGTCACATTTTGTGCTTGCGCTGCACACTTGTAAGGCCAACTAGAAAATCACACTCGACAATGTAGTGATTACTTTCAACCAACAACCAATGTCGTCTGGCTTTAAAGCTAAAAAGCTGCTCCCTTTTTACATCCAAAACGTTTAAAAATTTTGTTGCTTCTATCAATGTGTTTTAAAGGGCATGGCATGGTGACCAATCAATAGGGATCGCTCACTCCCATCTACCTCCCACGATGAATACTGGGAGGCTCAGGGATCCAGCCCTTGAGGGGGAGCAGGTGAGCATTGGGCTGCTGGACCCAAAACTAATTGCTTAGCTGTGTGGCATCCACCATCCTGGGTGGCTTTCATGATATCAGTTGCATTTGAAGCGAGAGCCCCAGATTTACAAAGCACTCTGGAAGCTAACAGACCCTGTTCGAGCTCAGGCTTGGGACTCTGATATCCACAACACTATGGGCGACACGTTGATGGATGGATGCTGTGTGCTGAGTACAGCAGTTCATTCAAATGCATGTGTAAATGCATGCATGACACTCGTTTGATTTAACACAACACAAATCAGCTCTTGTCAGCACCCCTCTGCCCTGCAGCAGAGAGCTCACCCTCAGTTGGACGACTCGCTGACCCTATTTGGATCCCCACTGAGGACGACTTACTACTTTGGCCGTTTTGCGTGGGGGGGCTTGTCCAGGGGCTTCCAGTGGTTCCTCATCCATCCTTTCACCTTGTTCTTCCTCCTGCCTGCCGTGGCAACGTACTTTGGGGTCAAGCAAGCCGAACTCGCCCCTGAGCTCGTGTCACAGATAGAGGTCTGTCCTGCACCTGCAAGCCTGTGAGAAGGTGCTGCTTGCAGCCCTCATACCACTGGTTTGAGTGCACATGCAGCGGGGCTGAGCATGCCCCCTGCAGCCGCACTTGCGCGGGAGGGCAGCCAGGAAGTCGAGCAGCCTGGTGCAGAGAGTGCAAGCCGTGGGCCTGCGTTTGGCAGGGTGTGCGCACAAGCAAAAACACCTCTTCCCCGCCCTATGCGTGTTCAGCACATGCTGCCTGTGTGCCTCCTTGGGCAGCAGTAGCGGCCCATCTGGTAAGCCTCTGACGTGCACCCCTGCGTCCACCCGTCGCAGGACTTCATCAAGTATGTGGCTTGGTGGGTGGGCCTGGGCATCCTGTCCTCTATCGGCCTTGGCACAGGCATGCACTCAGGCCTCCTTTTTCTCTTCCCCCACATGCTCAAGGTGCGCGCTGCACGTGCCTGGGGCGCCTCACACGCGCACTCTGGACGCCTTGCAGCAGAACCTGCCCCATAGACATGCATGGCGGGGAGCAGGTCTGTGCTGACTGCTGGCGAGTGTAAGACCCGTCGTCCTTGTTCCTCATTGGGGGACAAGGCCCTGGCTCATGCCCAACTCACAGACAAACACGAGCGTGCACACATGCAGCGGAACCACCACTGGAATACACTCCTCGGACGGAGCACAGGCGGCAATCACTACGCTCGCCCCCACGCGTGCGCCATCCCGGCCGCGCCCTGCGCCTGGGCACCCAGAGCACGAAGGATGCTTGACGCACAATGCGCGTGGAGGCCCTGGCGCTTGTGGCCCCGACACATATGCCACACTTGCCCGCGGCGCAGGTGTGCCTGGCGGCGGAGACTTGTGGCCACGTGGGCTTCAGCATCCTGGGGGACACGTGGTACAGCGCAGAGCCGCTGCACTGCACCAGCGAGCGGACGCAGGGAGGGGCCGGGGGCGTAGTGGGGGAGGTGTCGTACTGGGAGCTGTACAGAAAGGTGGGTGCGCAGTGCCGGCCGCGCTGAACGCGCACATGGCTGCGAGGATGCGAGCGTGTACTGATGGGTAGGGCGGGGCACGTGTGCATAGGGTGGCGGTGAGTGCATATGGAAGGGTGGAATGGGGCAGGTGTGCGAGGGTGGGAGCAGCAATCATGGTGGGGGGAGCCATGAGCAGTGTGGGAGATGGATTCTGGCTGGGTTTACCTGAGCAGGGTCGATCTGACACAGCGTGCCACAGGCGCATGAGTGAGGTCGAGCACCATGCAGGGCTGCTGCCCATTGAAATCTGCCTGCATCAGCTGTATGCGCCCTCATGTTTGGCAGGCCTGCAGTGCTTGGCTTTGTGTGCACCAGGAGCGGGCCCGAGCCGCCTGCCCATTCAAGGAAGGTGCAGGAGCTAGGCCCCTAGAGCCCGAATGCAGGGAGCCTGATCAGGGCCCCCTTGGTGTAGCCCAGATGTAGGGAGCCTGATCAGGGCCCTCCGGTGCTGCCCAAATGCAGGGAGCCTGATCAGCCCTCCCCAGTGTTGCCCAAATGCAGGGAGCCTGATCAGCCTTCCCGGTGTTGCCCAAATGCAGGGAGCCTGATCAGCTTCCCCCCCCAAAGACCCCTCCGAGGGCTGGCCACAACCTGAACTCACGCCCCGCCCACCCCCCTGGCCGCGCTCCACCTGCAGGTCGTGCTGACCGCCATTCTGTGGGGGGCAGGCACGGCACTGGGCGAAGTCCCGCCCTACCTCATCAGCTACAGCGCAGCCGTGGCCGGCAAGAAGGCGGAGGCGCTGGAGGAGATCGAGCAGGTGGGGTGGGGGGCTGCGGGGGGATGCGTGTGTAAACGTGCCGTGTGTGAGCGAACTTCTATGCTCTGTGCGCTTGCGTCTGCCCTTGTGTGTGTATGTACTTGAATGTGCTGCCTTGCGTGTGTGTATGCATGCGGACTGGTGTGTGTCCTTGCTGTAAGGTCAGATTGCGCGCGCTTGTGCGCGTGTCTCACAGCCTGCATGCCCATGGGCCTGGACAATGGCTGACTTGGGTGACATGGTGGCAGGCATTGACTGTTGATGCATCATGGGATTGAGCACGGGCCTTGCTGGGGGTGGTTGGCTGGTTGGAATTGTATGCATGCTTCTGCCATGTTCACACACTTTGGTGGCACACTGATCTTGCGTAAAGCTTGTCAGTGCCTCTGCTATTCAAATTCAGTGCTCCATGCAAACAGGGCCACTGGTCCCTACCATCGTGAAAGGGGTGAACATGGGCACCTGCAGCCACAACCTGGCTTGACTGACCGGCTCTAGTCTTGCAAAGCGTTTTACCAATGGCGTTTTACAGCACTTCTTCCCTGTTGGGGAAAGAGGCCCCTTCCCCCTCCCAGGGGCTGCAGCTGCCGTCTACAAGTGCATCGCACACAGCACACACGGTGGCATGCTGAAAGCCAAGGAAACCAGCGCACACTCCTTGCATCTACAAAACACAAGTTGTGTGACCCAACACATGCGTAAGCACTCAAGTAGTGCACCCATGATATAGGGTGCATAAACAGGGTATTGAGGGCCCTTGGCCACATTCAACTGGGGCAACACATGAGCACATGCACGTATGCCCTTGGCCACATTCAAGTGGGGCAGCACATGAGCTCATACACACATGCCCTTGGCAACATTCAACTGGGGCAACACATGAGCACATGCACGTATGCCCTTGGCCACATTCAAGTGGGGCAGCACATGAGCTCATACACACATGCCCTTGGCAACATTCATGTGGGGCAGCACATGAGCTCATGCACATATGCCCTTGGCCACATTCATGTGGGGCAGCACATGAGCTCATGCACGTATGCCCTTGGCCACATTCAAGTGGGGCAGCACATGAGCTCATACACACATGCCCTTGGCCACATTCATGTGGGGCAGCACATGAGCTCATGCACATATGCCCTCGGCCACATTCATGTGGGGCAGCACATGAGCTCATACACATGTGCCCTGCCAGTCCGCGCACTACACCCTCGCCCTGCTCATGGGCCCCTGCGCTGCTGCAGAAGCTGGAGGGCACGGCGCATGGGGCCAGCCCGATCAAGCGCCTCGTGTCGCGCATGGAGCGCTGGATGATGAAGTTCATCCGCCACCATGGCTTCCTGGGCATCTTCCTGTTGGCCTCATGGTCAGTGGCTTTGCACTTGTGTATGTGTGTGTGAGGACATGCGCACATGTAGTACACACTGTGCATATGTGCCTTCAGAGAGGGGGAATGGGGTGGAGGGAGGTGGGGAGAGGGATAGGGTATGCACTGTCTGCCAAGCAATCTATGCACATGCGCATGAGCTGCTCACCAGCACCAGCAGCAGTGACCTGCAATGCGTATCAGTGTGCTGAAGCGTTTGGGGTTGGCGTCCATTCCCAGCACATGAGCAAGCTTGGCAGGGAGGTTGTCCTGAGGCGTTTGACATTGGCTCGCACTATCAGTACATGAGCAGGGTAGTGGGAGCATCAAGGTTTACAAGGTTTACAAGGTTTACAAGGATAAGGCCTTCAGTCAAGAATTGCGACTGCTAGCCTGCTCATAGAAAACGATTAATTAATGAAGAATAAAAGGAAGTTTATGGTTGTTCTGGTTTAAAAAAGCGGACACATCATGAGATCCTGCCTGTGAGAACAAGGGAGCATACTTCCTGCGGAGAGAGACCACCTGGGGATGTGTGCAATGAAATAGGACA
>LKMJ01004125.1_pt1 | contig 13631 bp, 11 predicted proteins | sample 643391 | NCBI WGS metagenome assembly LKMJ01 (sample SAMN04112250, study PRJNA286221) | soda lake metagenome | biome: soda lake; feature: Kulunda Steppe; material: water; isolation source: sample PL-Br10 brine of Picturesque Lake | place: Russia: Kulunda steppe | collected 2010-07
AGCGCGACACTGTCGTCATCGAAGTCGAGGACGACGGGCGCGGGATCGATCTCGACGACCTCGGTGATGCCGCAGTCGCGGAGGGGATCGTCGAGCGAGACGAACTGCTGACGATGGACGACGAGGAGATCTACGAACTCGTCTTCCACCCGGGCTTCTCGACGAGCGACGAGGTGACCGACGTCAGCGGTCGTGGCGTCGGGATGGACGTCGTCGCCCGGACCGTCAACGACCTCGACGGCACCGTCGACATCGAAAGCGAGCCGAGCGACGGTACGACAGTCCGGATAGCGGTGCCGATCTCGCTGGCGATCGCCGACGTGCTCTTCGTCGAGTCGGGTGGCGAGGAGTACGGCATCCCGACCCGGGTGGTCAGCGAGATCGGCCCGTCCGGGGCTGTCGAAGTGGAAGACGGCCAGGAGGTCGTCAGACGCGGCGAGACGTCCTATCCACTAATCCGGCTGGACGAGGCCCTCGAAACGCCGGAACGTGGCCAGAACGGCGACGGAATGCTAGTACAGGTACGCGACGATGTGCGCCCGGTCGCGGTCCACTGTGACCGCGTGCGTGGGCAACAGGAAGTCGTTGTCAAACCGTTCGAGGGGTTCATCGGCAATATTCCCGGTCTCAGCGGAGCGACCGTGCTCGGGGAAGGTGACGTGGTGAACATTCTCGACATCGAGACGCTATGAGATACAGGTGATAACATGAGTCTAATGGTCGACATTCGGAAGTTGAGCTTCATTAACGAGATGGCCAAAGTCGGGACCAACGGCGTAGCCGACAATATGAGCAAGCTGACCGGTGAGGACGCCAAGATGGAGGTCACAAAAACCAACTTCATCGACGTGGAGGACCTCACCGCCCAGCTCGACGAAGGTAAGCGCGTCGGGGTTCGGGTCCGTCTTATGGAGCCTCCTCACGGACACATCCTCATTCTCTTCCCCGAAGAGAGCGCCAAGAAGATCACAGCGCTCATGCTGAACGACATGGTCGACGATATGTCCTCGGTGTCGGGTGAGATGGCCCGGAGCGCCGTCGAAGAGCTGGGCAACATGATGGCCAGTGGCTTCATCGACGGCTGGGCCGACGTACTCGGCACGACGATCGACATCGCGACACCCCAGTTGGTGTACGCGCCAGCGGCCGAAATCGTCGGGCGGACGGCGAGTCTCGGCGAGGAGGATCTCGCGTTGTTTTTCGACTCCAGTCTCAACGTCCCGAGCTACGAGATCGAAGCCGAAATATACGCCTTCCCCGACCTGCAGGAGTTCGTCGAGATGGTCAACAGCATCGAAACGTCCTACGAGTAATCCTATGAAACTCGATGTAACTGCACTCGGAACGTTCTATCAGATGGCCCAGGAAGGGGCCGGTCTGGCGGCGGGTCGACTCACACGGATGACTGATGTCGACACGCGTGTGGGCGTCACGAAACTGAACTTCATGCGCGGGTCGGATATTCGTGCGGAACTCGGAGACGACGTTCGGAAAGTCAGTATTCGGGTTGAACTGACGGGCGCACTCGACGGGTACGCCGTGATCGTCTTCGACTGGGACAGTGCAACGCATCTCGTCCGGACGCTACAACCATCGGTCGGGGCGGAGGATGCGCTTCCGGACGCCCCGGACGAGGAGTTCAACGAGATGAATCGGAGCGCGATCACCGAGGTCGGGCAGATAATGCACAGCGGCTTCATCGACGGCTGGGCGGACGTGCTCGGTACCGCCATCGACGTTTCGACGCCGGAGTACGTCGATGGCGACTCCGCGGAGCCGTTCCTCGCGGGGATCGACACGGCACCCGGCGCTGACGACCTGGCATTGCTCTTCCAGAGCCAGATCGAGGCGATCGACACCGAAATCCAGTTCCGGTACTACCTGTTTCCCGATCACAACTCGATGGAAGACATCCTTGCCCAGCAGGGTGTATCGACCGACGACGGGATCGAGTACGACAAGCTCGCCGGATTCGATCGACTTGCACAGCGCGGTGCGGACGAGGTCGCCTCGAACGTCACCACGATGACCGGGATCGAGACCGACGTGGAGATCCGGCGGCTCAACTTCGTCCCGCTGGAAGTGCTCCCACAGGAGATCAACGACGAGATGCTGATCGGGGTCGCGTTCGAGTTCGACGGGATGCCCAGTGGCTATCTGCTCTTCCTGTTCGACGAATCCTCCGCCCGGGAGATCGTCAACGCGATGTTGCCGATGGCGCCGGACGACGAGTTCGACGAGATGGGACAGAGCGCGATCAAAGAGCTCGGAAACATCATGGCCAGTGGCTTTCTGGACGGCTGGGCGAACGTGCTCGATACGACGATCGACCACTCCCCTCCGGAGTACAACCACGACATGGGCGCCGCCGTGATCGATCCGGTCGTCATCCAGCTCGGCGAAGAGCAGGAGTACGCGTTCGTGTTCGATACCTCCGTGCAGGCGGCCGATCGGGAGTTCGACTGTAACATCTACGCGGTTCCCGACGAGTCGGATCTAGAACAGGCGATCAACGACTTGCCGATGGACCGGATCGAAGAAGTGCCCACAAAGGCAACCATCGAAGAGGTTGAAACCGACCAATGAAGACCTACGGAAGCGAGCCGGGCGCGCCCGAGCCGGATCCGGTCCGAGTCGGCATCTCCGAGTTCGAGGTCAGCGATAGCGGTCAGTGTCTCAAGTCCTACGGACTGGGCTCCTGTGTTGCGGTCGCGCTGTACGACGACCAGTCGCAAGTCGGCGGACTCGCACACGTAATGTTGCCAAACGGCGACGAGAACGACGATATGAGCGAGCGAAAACCCGGCAAGTTCGCCGATACGGCCATCCGGGCACTGCTTCGACAGATGGTCGAAACGGGGGCCAGCTACACTGACGTAGAAGCGAAACTCGCTGGCGGTGGCGACATGTTCGAATTCGAGAGCTTCGGCGACGGTGTCGGCCAGCGAAACGTCGTCGCGGCACGAGAAGAACTCGACAAGCTCGGCGTTCCGATCACCGCCGAGGAAGTCGGTGGACAGGAGGGCCGGACCGTCGAGTTCGACACCGGAACTGGTGTCCTCTCGATTCGGACGGCAGACGGCGAGGGCACGGTTGAGGAACTGTGAGCAGTGAGCACGCACCCGGCTTCGAAGCGCTGACGACGTTCGTCGAGAACGAGCTTGATTTCGCGACGAGCCACTACAACGATAGCTACCTGGACCGGCGGTTCTCCTCCCGCCTCCGCCGAACCCGCTCGGCTGACTTCGAGGAGTATCTGGAACTGGTCCGCGAGGACCCGGACGAACAGGTGGCGCTGCTTGACGCCCTCTCGATCAACGTCACTGGGTTCTTCCGTAATCCGGACGTCTGGGAGGGGATACGGTCCGTGCTTCGGACCCTGAGCGATGAGCAAGAGCGGATCCACGTCTGGAGTGCCGCCTGCGCTGATGGTCGCGAGCCCTACTCGATGGCGATGCTCGGGCTCGACGATCCACGAACGGCAGGTGATCACCTCTCGATCCTCGCGACCGATATCAGTGATCCGGCACTCGAAACCGCACGTGAGGGAGTGTACGAAAGCAGTAAAACGATCGATATCGCCGATCAACTCACCGTCCTCTCGAACTACCATCGGTACGTCGACCAGTCAGGTGATCGCTTCGAGATCCGGAACCCGGTGCGCCAGATGGTAACGTTCGAACACCACGATCTGATCAACGACGGCGCCAAATCCGGGTTCGATCTGGTCGTCTGTCGCAACCTGTTTATCTATATCGACAACGGCTACAAGGAGGAGATGCTGGAGACGATCTCCAGATCACTCCGACCCGGCGGCTATCTCGTGATCGGAAAAGCCGAGACGATCCCGCCTGATCTGAAATCCGATTTCACGATCCTCGACGGTCGGATGCGGATCTATCAGAAATCGTAAGTCGAACTACGGAACGCGTCCCGAACCACTTTTTCGTCGTCGAACGCCGACAGGGCGAGCCCGAGTTTGATCCGGGCTTTCCAGGGCGGGAGATCGCCAGCCGGGATGACACCGTGCTCGTGGAGCGTGTAGCCCCCACCAGAGCCACCGTACGTCGGTGCAACTTCGCCCTGGTAACACCGCGTCGCCAGCGCGACCGTCAGTCCTCGTTCGATAGCCTCGTCAATTGTATCTCCGACCCGGCGGGATGTATTGCCGATCCCGCTGGCTGCGAGGACGACGCCATCGACGCCGTCGACGATCGCGTGTCTGAGCAGGGTGTCCTCGACATCGAGACCGCTCTGGAGCATCTTGACAGTCGTCGTAAACTCAGTTGCGGGAAGCGTAACCGACTCGCTCCGGGGCGATCGACGAAGCGAGATCCCATTTGCAGTCAGTTCACCGACGGGGCCTGCCCCCGGCGACGTGTATGCGTCGGGTGCGCTGGCGTGGGATTTCGTCACCCACCGCGCGGCGTGGATCCGATCACCAAAGGCGACGTAGACGCCGCGCTCGAACCGGTCGTCCGCGGCGGTCCGAATCGCGGCCAGCAAGTTCGCCGGGCCATCGGCGCTTACGGCATCAGCCGGGCGCTGTGCGCCGGTGAAGACGACCGACACGTCCACGTCGAGCACGAGATCGAGATAGTACGCCGACTCCTCCATCGTATCGGTGCCGTGGGTGACGACGACGCCGTCGAGTCCGTCGGCGGCCGCACGTTCGACCGCACGGGCGAGGTCGGCCACCTGATCGAAGCCGAGGTGAAAGCTCAACTCGTCGCAGACGCGCTCGACCTCGACGTCGGCGTACGCCTCGATTTCTCCAATCGCTTCGACGAGGTCGTCGCCGGTCAGCGATGGGGTGGCACCACCGTCCCCCGCCGTCGACGCGATCGTGCCGCCCGTCGCCAGCACGCGGATCCGTGGGGTCATACGTGGGAATCACACCCGATCGTGTTAGGTTCTGTCGGTCGACAACTACTGCTCGTCCGGCTCGTCGACGACCTGCCCAAAGCTGAACCCGTCCGAGATCTCGTCGTCGGTCGCGTCCGCTTCCTCCCCATCTGAGTCTGTCGTGATCCCATCGTCAGTCGGAGATGCAGTCTCTGTCGTGTTCCCAGCACCGACATCATCGTCCCGAAACTCCGGTGGCTCGCGTCCAGCATCCGGCTCGGCAGCATCGAGTGAGGCGGTCTCCGCAGTATCGCCCCCCGGAAGCCTCCCATCGAGCGCGTCATCAGTATCCGTCTGGAAGCGGTCGAGGGCTTCAGAGAGCTGTGCGGCCTGGTTGGCGAGATCTGACGCCGACCGGGATACCTCAGTCAGTGCAGTTGTCTGTTGCTCGGCTGCGGCAGCGACGTTCTCGGCTTCGGCAGTCGTCTCCTCGGAGATGGTTGCCGCCTCGTCGACCATGGCGACGACTTGCTGTGTGGCTGCAGCCTGCTCTTCGGTTGCTGCCGAAATCTCCTGGACGCCGGTGTTGGTCTCCTGGGCGTACTCTGCGATTTCGTCGAGCGCGTTTGCGGCGTCCCGGACCGACTCGGTGTGGTCGGTGATCTCGGAACTCGTGGTCCGGACCTCCGCAGCAGTGTCGTCGGTCTGTGTCTTGATTCGTTCGAGTCGCTCTTCGATGTCCTCGGCTGCGTCTTTCGTGTCTGCAGAGAGCTGTTTGACCTCCTCGGCGACGACCGCAAAGCCCTCGTCGGAGTCCGCCGAGCGGGACGCCTCGATGTTGGCGTTCAGCGCGAGCATGTTCGTCTGCTCGGCGACCTCGGTGATGAACTCCAGTAGTTCATCGATCTGTGCGACCTCCTCCTGCAGTGTTTCGATCTCCGCAACTGCTGCCTCGCTCTCGGCCTCGATCTGGTTCATCCCCTCGATCGCCTGCTGGGCAGCTTCGCGTCCTTCGCGGCCGGTTGCGGCGGTGCGCTCGGCGAGATCGGCAACTTCGTTCGAGGAGGCAGCGATCTCCTCGGTCGTTGTCGAGAGGCCATCCATCTCTCCGGTTACCGTCTGCAGGGAGCTGTTCTGTCGCTCCGCCCCGTCCGAGATCTCCTGAATCGACTCGGTGACCTGCTGGCTCGCCCCCCGGACTTCCTCGCTGGAGGCGGTGACCGCTTCGCTCGCGTCCGCAACATCGCTTGCGAAGGCTTTCAGTTGTGCCGTCGTCGCTTCCAGTTCAGCCAGCATCTCGTTTGATGCCGTCGCGATCTCGTTCATCGCCTCGCTATCGCTGTCCGGATCCGTGCGAGCGGTGAGGTCCCCGCTGCTCGCGGCCTGCAGGACCTCGCTATACTCCGCGGCTTTCCGTTCGAGATGCTCGTTCATCCGCTCAGTCTCCGTTCGGGCGTTCTCGGCGGCTGTACGGGCCTTCTGGGCTTCTTCGATCTGTTCCCGGAGCGCGTCGCGCATGTTGGCGAACCCGCCGTAGAGTCGTCCGATGTTGTCGATGCGGGCCGTCTCGAACTCGACGTCGAGGTCGCCAGCCTCCATTGCCTCCGTTTTTTCGGTCAGTCGGTCGATCGACCGCGCAGTGTTGCGCCCGAGCACTGCACCGATCAGGGCGACGAGGAGGACGCCACCTGCCGTTGCGTAGGTCCCCCACGTCGAGACCGCGTCGACGAAGCCGTACGCGTCGCTTTCGGGCTGGTGGACGAGGACGACCCAGTCGGCGTTCTCGACCTGTGCGTAGCCGACCACGTACCCCTCCTCGGGGAACCCGTAGGTGTCGCCAGCGAGCGCGCCAGTCGGCGCTTCGTCGACGTGCTGAACGGATGGCGTCCCCGGTCCCGCCTCACGCGCTGTGACTCCGAGGTCGCCGTGGCCATCGTAGGCGGTCAGGAACGCCCCGGCATCCTCGCCGAAGTCGGCGTCGTCGAGCATGACGTTGTCGTCCCCGTCGAGAACGAGCGTCGTTCTGTCCTCACCGGCACTCTGGAAGTTCGGCGAGTACTCCGCGAGGTCGATCGTGACGACCATCGCGTGGTCGGGGTCGTCGACGACCTGTCGCATGTAGGTCATCGCCGGTAGCCCCTCCTCAGTTCGATAGGGGTCCGTCCGATAGGCCTGTTCGCGCGGCACGTCGTCCAGCTCCCCTCGTTCATCCTCGGGAACCTCCAGCGCCTCGACGGGCTCGCCCTCGAGTCCTGCCGAACTCGCTTCGATCTGTCCGTCTTCGACGTTCACGTAGTGGATCGCGGCGACGTAATCCTCCTCGTTGCGCTGGTTGAACGCGAGGTGCCAGCGTTCCACGTACGGTTGTATCTGCTGGACATCGCCCGAGCGGACGATCGCCGACTCGGTCAACATCCCCGTGACGAGTCGTTGCGTATCGTCCCAGGCTTCGAGGGCGTCGGCCTCCTGTGCTGCCATCGTGGCGTACTCGTCCTCGACGTTTTCCTCGACACCGGACTCGATTTCGGCTGTCGCAACGAAACCGATGGCCGCGACCGACAGCCCGAGAATCAGTAGTGCGATGCCGAACTTCACCGTGTATCGCCGCCGGACAAAGTCCGGAACGACATACCGTAAACCCTCTAACATATTCTTGCTGTCAATTTAGGGGCCTTTATAATTTTCGATCATTAATAATATTGAAAGCCGGATTTGCTCTTTCGTCGTCGACACCGCGTATCTCGCTTTCCAGGTCGTCGACGACAGGCTGGCCAGGTTGTAAACTTAGGTTATGTTTCTGACAGTTGTAGCATCGGGCGCTGCCGACACTCGTCAGGAACCGATACAACAGGTAACGCTTAACCCCGGCCGCGGAGAACCGGCGAGCAAGATGACGTCACCACTCTCCACGCCCGGTCCGACGCTGGGTGTCGTCGGAGGAGGACAGCTCGGCAGGATGCTCGGCGAGGCCGCCGGACCGCTCGGGATCGAACTGCTCGTGCTGGATCCGACACCTGACTGTCCCGCCTCACCGGTCGTCAGGGACCAGATCGTCGGTGAGTTCGACGACGAGGACGCCGTCCGGGAGCTCGCGGACCGGTCGGACTATCTCACCTTCGAGATCGAACTCGCCGATCCCGACCTGCTCGAACGCGTCGAGACGGCTGCGGACGTTCCGGTCCATCCCTCTCCCGATACGCTCCGGACGATCCAGGACAAACTCGTCCAGAAGGACGCGCTGACCGAGGCCGGGATCCCGGTCCCCGAGTACCGCGCGGTTGACGACGCAGGGGAACTGCGTGCGGCCCTCGACGAGTTCGGAACGCCAGCGATGGTGAAAGCCCGCGAAGGGGGCTACGACGGTCGCGGGAACGCCCCGATCGAATCCCCCGAGGACGCCGAAGACGTGCTCGACTCGGTTGCCGGTCCTGCAATGGTCGAGAAGTTCGTCCATTTCGAGCGGGAACTGTCCGTGATCGGGGTCAAAGGAAAGAACGAGGTGGCGACGTTCACGACCGGCGAGAACGTCCACCGGGACGAGATCCTGCGGGAGACGATCGTCCCCGCTCGCGCCTCCGAGGAGGTCCTGGAGCGCGCCCGCTCGGTCGCCCGGGACGTCCTCGACCTGATGGACGGTCGGGGCGTCTACGGAATCGAGCTGTTCGAGACAAGCGAGCCGCTACGGGGCTCCGACACGTCGAGCGAGGCGGGGTCGCGAGACAGTGCGGGCGAGATCCTGGTCAACGAGATCGCGCCGCGACCGCACAACTCCGGCCACTGGACTATCGAGGGTGCGGTTACCTCCCAGTTCGAACAGCACGTCCGGGCGGTCACCGGTCGACCACTCGGCTCGACCGAGCAGCGCGACCCGACCGTGATGACCAATATTCTGGGTGATGTAGCGGAGACACAGCCTGCTGCACTCCGTGGACTCGACGACGTACTATCGACCTCGCGGGCGGCACTACACTGGTACGGCAAGCGGGACGTCCGCCCGCTCCGGAAGATGGGCCACATTACGCTGACCGATCCGGACGTCGATCCCGACGAGTCGGCAGGCGATCTCGATGAACTACTCGCCCGCACGCGCGAGTTGCGGGACGCCGTAACCTTCACCGAGGACTGATCCGGACGACCCAGTTCGGCAGTACCGGTTGAGCCGCCACACGGATCCAAAACACACATTGGTCCCTTCTCCGTCGCAGTAGGTAATGGCAGACGAAGTCGACGCGCTGATCGAGCAACTGGAGGCACAGGCTGGAGAGGACCGCGACCCGGAAACGACGCCGGACGTCGGCATCGTCATGGGAAGCGACTCGGATCTCGACGTGATGGCTGGGAGTGAGGGGGGACGGGCGGGCGCGTACGACGCCTTCGTCGAGGAACTCGGGTTCGAGGAGCAGACCGACTACGAGAAACCGCCGGAGAGCCGATACACGTTCGAGACGTTCGTCGTCTCGGCCCATCGAACGCCCGAGTTAATGTACGCGTACGCCGAGACCGCGGCCGACCGCGGTATCGACGTCATCATTGCCGGGGCGGGCGGGAAGTCTGCGGATCTGCCGAACATGACGGCATCGATCGCCTACCCGCTCCCGGTTATCGGCGTCCCGGTCCAGGAGAAGTCGGTCGACTCGGTGATCGGGATGCCGACTGGCGCGCCGCTGGTCGCCGTCGACGCCGGGAAGTCGTTTAACGCTGCGCTCTCGGCGGCCCAGATCCTCGCACGCGAACACGAGGAGCTACGCGACCGCCTTGTCGCATACCACGAGCGGCTGCAGGCTGACGTCGGCGAGGTCTCACGGGAGCTCCACGAACTCGGCACGCCCGGGTTCCGTGATCGAAACGACTAGTATTCGAGTATGCGGCGGTCGCCCCCTCAAACTGGCCTCATGACGGCAGAATCGCAAGAATCAACCCTTATATGGGTGGGTTCCCAACCTCAGCACGTTACGGAGAATACGGTATGTCATGGATAGCAGTCGGCGCGCTGGCGTTGGTCGCAATCGCGATTCCGCTCGTCATGATGGCGGCATCGTGGTTGCTTCGACCTAGCGTGCCAGAAGACAGTAAACGCGCCACCTACGAGAGCGGTGAGGTTCCGACGGGTGGGACGCGCATCCGATTCAACATCCAGTACTACATGGTCGCACTCCTGTTTGTCGTCTTTGACGTCGAGACCGTGCTTCTGTTCCCCTGGGCTGTTGTCTACACGGATGCGATCGAGCTGGTCGGGCTAGCACACGCGCTAGTTCCGATGCTCGTCTTCGTCGGCATCCTCGTCGTCGGACTCGCGTGGGCGTGGCGCAGTGGCGTAGTCGAGTGGGCAAAGAGTCCACGCGTACAAGAACGGACCAAACGGATAGAACAATGAGTAGCGACAACCCACGGGACGCGATTGCGGAGAGTACAGCTCCGGTAACAGATACACGCGAAGCCCGGACCGGCCCCGGCGCTGACGACCGGTTCAACTCGAAGCTCCGCGAGGCCTTTGGCGCATCGCCGTTCATCCTCACGAAGTTCGACAAATTCATGAACTGGGTGCGGGGCTCCTCGATGTTCATGCTCCAGTTCGGGATCGCGTGCTGTAGCATCGAGATGATGCACACCTACGCGGTCAAACACGATCTGGACCGGTTCGGCTCGGGCGTACCGCGCGCGTCGCCGCGTCAGGCCGACGTGATCATCGTCCCCGGGACGATCGTCTCGAAGTTCGCTCCGCGGATGAAGCGCGTCTACGACCAGATGCCGGAACCGAAATTCGTCGTCGGAATGGGCTCGTGTACCATCTCCGGTGGCCCGTTCCAGGAGGGCTACAACGTCGTCAAAGGTGCCGAGGAGGTCATCCCGGTGGATATTCACATTCCCGGCTGTCCCCCTCGCCCGGAGGCGCTCGTTTACGGCGTCGTCAAGCTCCAGGAGCGAGTCGCCAACGGCGAGACCGCCCCGGTGACGGTCAAACCCTACGAGCTCCAGCAGTTCGACGACCTCTCTCAGGACGAAATCGTCGACAAACTGGCCGACCAGATCGACGAAGACGACCTGGTCATGCGTTACAACTGGGCTGATTCGCCATGAGCAAGCAAGAAAAGCCAGTCCCCGTAGACATCGGTGTCGACGACTCTGGTGCTGTCGACTACGACGAACTCGAAGCGCTGCTCGGCGATCTCGTGCTCGACCGCGAGGAACACATAAACGCCGAGGGCTTTGTCGTCCGGCCCGACGAGGTGCAGGACGCGCTCTTCCGTCTCCGCGATGAGGCAGAGTTTGACCACCTCTCGTGTGTCACCGCTCAGCAGTACGAAGACCGGTTCGAGTCGATCTATCACCTCAAGAAGTTCGAGGATCCGACACAGGAGGTCAACGTGATTGTACCGACGACCACCGACAACCCGATCAGTCAGACCGCGGAACCGGTCTACCGGACCGCCGCGTGGCACGAGCGTGAGGCCTACGACCTCGTCGGGATCGAGTACGAGGGCCATCCAGACCTTCGACGTATTCTCCTTCCCGAAACGTGGCAGGGCCATCCGCTCCGTGAGAGCTACGATCAGGACAAGCCACAGATCGTCTCATTGACCGAGCACGCCAACCCGCTACAGGACGACCACCGTGGCGATGGGGAGCAATCGGACACGATGTTCCTCAACATCGGCCCCCACCACCCCGCGACGCACGGTGTGCTCCACCTGAAAACCGTCCTCGACGGCGAACAGGTCGCCGACGTCGAACCCGACATCGGCTATCTCCACCGCTGCGAGGAGCAGATGTGCCAGCAGGGGACCTACCGCCATCAGATCATGCCGTACCCAGACCGCTGGGACTACATTTCTGCCGGACTACTCAACGAGTGGGCGTACGCCCGCACTGCGGAAGACCTCGCAGACCTGGATGTGCCGGAGTACGCACAGATCATCCGGACGATGTCCGCGGAGATGTGCCGGATCGCCTCGCACATGCTCGCGCTGGCGACGTTCGCACTGGATATCAACGGCGACTTCACGGCCACGTTCATGTACGCGATTCAGGACCGTGAACGGGTGCAGAACCTGCTCGAAGACCTGACCGGCCAGCGGCTGATGTTCAACTACTTCCGACTAGGTGGCGTCGCGTGGGATCTCCCCGAACCCCGAGAGGAGTTCTTCGAGAAGACCCGGGACTTCCTCGACGACCTGCCCGAATCCGTCGCGGAGTACCACAACCTGCTGACCAACAACGAGGTGTTGCAGGCCCGGACGATCGAAACCGGTGTCCTCAACCCTGACGTCGCAAAGCAGTACGGCGCGACCGGTCCCGTCGCTCGGGGGTCGGGCGTCGACTACGATATCCGCCGTGACGATCCGTACGGCTACTACGACGAACTCGACTGGGACGTCATCACGGAGGACGGCTGTGACAACTTCGCTCGACTGCTCGTCCGCATGCAGGAAGTCGAGGAGTCCGCGAAGATTATCGACCAGTGTGTCGACCTGCTCGAGGACTGGCCCGAGGAAGACCGCACGATCCAGAGTAACGTCCCGCGAACGCTGAAGCCGGACGCTGATACGGAGATCTACCGCGCGGTCGAGGGCGCGAAGGGTGAGCTCGGAATCTACATTCGCGCCGATGGCACGGACAAGCCTGGTCGGTTCAAGATCCGCAGTCCGTGTTTCTCCAACCTGCAGGCGCTGCCGGAGATGTCCGAGGGGGGCTACATCGCGGACCTCGTCGCGACGCTCGGTAGTCTCGATATCGTGCTCGGAGAGGTGGATCGATGATTCCGGCACAGACCGAAGTTCCGTTGATGCCGGACCAGCTTGCCGACCTGCTCGGTCTCGACGCACTGGGCGTCGCGGGCGACTTCGTCGGCGCGCTGATCGGCGCGGTTGTCATCGCGTCGATTATGCTGGCCAACGCCGCCCTCGCCGGACCGTGGGCCAAACGAAAGATCACTGCAGCGTTCACTGACCGAATCGCGGTCAACCGCGTTGGGCCATTCGGCCTGTTCATTATCATCGCCGACTCCGTGCGATTGCTCTCGAAGGAACTCATTATTCCGGAGGGTGCCGATCGCCCGGCGTACGACATCGGCCCACTGCTGGTCGTGCTGTCCGCGCTGGCTGGCTTTGCGGTGATTCCGCTCGGCTCGCTCGGCCCGCTGAACTTCCAGCTTGCCGATCCCGAGATCGGGCTCGTCTACGTGTTTGCGGTCGCCTCGATCGCCAGCCTCGGGCTGGTGATGTGTGGCTACGCTTCGGATAACAAGTACTCGATGCTCGGCGGCCTGCGCGCAGTCGCACAGAACCTCGCCTACGAGATCCCGCTGATTGTAACCGCGATGTCGGTCGTGATCTTCGCTGGGACGCTCCAGCTCTCCGAGATCGTTGCCGCACAGCAAGAGACGCTCGTGACGATTGCTGGATTCGCGATCCCAACATGGTTCGCCTTCGTCAACCCCTTCGCATTTGTGCTGTTCATGGCGGCAAACCTCGCGGAAGTCGGTCGGAACCCGTTCGATACGCCGGAAGCGCCGACCGAGATCGTCGCGGGATACCAGACGGAGTACTCTTCGGTCTACTTCGTGCTGATCTACCTCGGCGAGTTCGTCCACATCTTCCTGGGCGGCGCAATCGTCGCCGTGGTCTTCCTGGGCGGCCCGGACGGCCCCGTACTGCCGGGACTCTTCTGGATGCTCATCAAGATGTGGGCCGTGTTCCTGTTCACCCAGTGGGCACGCTCGGCGATCCCGCGCGTTCGGATCGATCAGCTGATCGAGATCGGCTGGAAGGGACTTCTCGTCCTTTCCT
>LKMJ01004127.1_pt1 | contig 13630 bp, 11 predicted proteins | sample 643391 | NCBI WGS metagenome assembly LKMJ01 (sample SAMN04112250, study PRJNA286221) | soda lake metagenome | biome: soda lake; feature: Kulunda Steppe; material: water; isolation source: sample PL-Br10 brine of Picturesque Lake | place: Russia: Kulunda steppe | collected 2010-07
TGTGTGTGCGCGCGCGGGTACGCGCGCGCGACTGTGTGCGTGTGAGTGTGTGCGCGTGCGCATGTGCACGTCGCACGACATCTGCCATTGGATAAAGTAGATTGTAAAAAAACCAATTGGAGTTTTGCTCTCACCTTAGTGCGAAAGTGTCGGAACCATTCATGCACGCCGGTGTCATACCGCGATCAAACCGCGGTTTATCCGAATAAAAGATATTAAAGTAGATTTCGAGGAATTGTTACAAATAGATTCCTGTATTGTACTCGGATTCTGTCACACTTAACCGACACCGAGGGTCAGCCTGCAACATCATTCTAGCACAAAGTATCATTACTTTGAATTGCAATCTCTGCCTGCATGAATATTTATCAAAACCACTGGCATTAGGGATGGTACCTCACCATAGCGGGGAATTTCTGCACCGGTGTTCCTTGGGTCTCCAGTCAACCTTGCAGGTGAGATGACGCCATTCCTACCCACATCCCTGCTATGATTCCCTAAAGCAAGCAAGGGATATGGTGGGCCGGATACCTAGAAAGCGATCACTTATTCAGCGATGAAGTAGATAGCAGTTTTCAATCAATACAGGTAGTACCTATTTGGTGCCTCTTTTAATCAGAAGCACTTTGACCTGTCTTCAATGCCCCCATCGTCATCATTCAGACAGCGCTTCAAGGTAATTACATGTGTCCAAAAAAATGTGGATAGTTATCAGGTCAACACCAGACCATCTCCGGTGCAATTACTGAACGTCATAACATTTCTTGCAGACATTGCTTATCTAACATAACATTGCTTATCATGAAAGCTATATAGTTTCAATATATCGAAGCAGACTCCCTTAGGGCTGTTTTGTCCAAATGGATATAAGGGATAGACCGCATCGCATTACAATACTTATGTTGGATCTACTAATATACCATTCCCTGAATAGCTTTCCCCTCGCTGCTTCCCTGCTAATTAGCCATTGTTTCCCTACTAATCTTCCCTACTGATCAGCCATTGGTTCCCAGCTAATTAGCTGCTTATAAGCATAAGTTGCTTATAACCAAAGACTGCCAGTTGTTAAGATGCTACTGCTAGCTATACTAGCAACTTGTTGAACAGAAACACCCACCAAAAGAAGAAATGTACCAGATGCCCACCCTAGGTGTGCATTAAGGAGTAGGGCAGGGTGTAGAGGGGATGGGGGGCTCTCAGCAACAGCACTAGTCCACCAGTCTTTGCCCAGGCCCCGGATATCTAGTCAGCTCACACCTGATCAGCGGCACATCCTTTTCTTGGAAGTCAAAGACTGCGAAGAAACCAGGCCTAGGCGCCAGCTTGAGGCTGCCAAGCAACAGCACAGCGTGCTTAGTCAACATCTCCGCCGAGCTGCCGCTAACTTAAGCCTCCACACTATCCTTTTGGGAGTGGGTGGCACCAATTACAGCCCTTGCAGCATGGAGCCTCTTTAAAGACTTGGTCTTGATCCTCAGATAGCTACCAAACTTGCTATGGAGCTCAATCACTTCAGTATGCTTATAAACCTCTTAGTACCAGGTGTGCTCTTGACAAAACATCCGTGACCTCTCATCATCAAGGTTAGAATTGGGGTTCTGCTGGTCACCCTCTTGATCCACATTGACTTCTCTTGTTTCTATTTCACTGGTGGAGGTGTCATACGGTGCCTAAGCCCTAAATAGCCCCTTTTTCTCAATTATGGTATTTCTTAATACTGTTTAGCGGTGTCCAATAGGTATGCAGAAACAAAAAAACATCACATTCCAATCCGGGTCACAAAACGTGAATGTCATTGCCAACACCATGTGACACCCTCCAATACGTTGCAACTTGCCTGAGCAAAACTAGTACTTGTAAGCGCTTATCTCAAAAGAGAGCTTGGAATAATGTCTGAGAATGGCAGCTGGCTATAAGGCTGGTCTGCCATATACATGTGATGTTTTCAGGCAGCTTTTAAGAAGTGGCATCGATCAACTCATGAGGATGATCCAGTGTGCATTTGTGCCTTAAAAATGATAGCTTTGTCCACAGATTATCACCTATGCACTTCGTTCTGCCATCTCTGGTAGGGCCGTGAGACTAAAACTACTTGGTAATGGAGGTAAAACATCAATTGCATCCTAGGCTAATCACCACCTGGCGCGCCGTCTGTTGCCCTCTACCACAATCTTCCCCAGCTGCCATCCAGAGGATTCTAGGGCAGCCATGAAGGGCGTGGTCAGCCTCTCCGCCGTCTGCAAAGTGTCCTGTGCGAGCAGCAAGGAAAGATGACATAATGTCTGAGCAAGGACCGAATTAGATAGCCTGAACTGTTTCAGATTCTGACTGATGCCCAACTATACTGGAAATGAAATGCCCGAGTATTTTGGGACCCAACTCCCTCTTCCCCCATGTCTGCACCATTGATAGGCAGAGATGGTAGGATCCCACACAGTGCGTCCCATCATTTATGTGCTCTTCTGCCTTTCTGTCTCAGGCTGTGTGTGTCTTAGCAATCTTGCTTGTCCCTTCAACGATGGGAAGCATGTCCCAGGACTCTACCACAAGTTCACAAAATAGCATACTGAATGGCACGTTCGTCGTTCGCTAGCTAAGGTTTATTGCATCTTGAGTCAACAGCATACAAGCGCACCTGCAGCGCAATACGCAGCTCTGCCAGACTCGTGCTGCTGGCCCCTGAGTTTGTCACCCAGAACTGTGGGTCTGCATGCCAGCATGGGGCTCCAACTGTGCCACGCGCTTCCTGCCACGTCACCTCCACACCTCCCTCCTTGTGTGTGTACGTGTGCATGAATGATGACAGAGCGTGTTTGAAAGGTCAACAAGGGAGAAAGTGTGAGACGGAGAAGCAGATTGACTTAATGGGATGGCAAGCATACATGCAAGGGCATGCACCTTGTCAGCACCAAGTGGGTGACAGGGAGGCAGAGGGGGAGAGGCAGAGGGGAGGCAGCAAGGCGGACGTGTGCGTCCTAGGCACGGGCTCAACAAAAAAACGAGTCAGGCGCACAGAGGGGGAGGGGGGAGGGAGGAAGGAAAAGGGCGCGCGCCCCTTCTGAGATGCCGGACGTTTGCGTGCTTGCATCCGTGCACAGCTCCTTGACCACGGCGGCAGTGCTCAACTCAAATGTGAGCCGACTCAGCTCAGCCTGCAGTCAGGGTTCCTCGTCGGTGTCTGCCAGCGCCATTGCCCCGCCCCCTCCCCCGCACAGAATTGTTGATTTTAATGCCTGTCGCATGTAATGCGGGGCGCGCCATGTTGTGGGGGGCGCATGCGTGCACTAGCTAAGGGACAGAGGTATGTTCCTCGTGCAAGCACTCGCATCGGAACACACACGCCCGCCTTCACTTGCCCACTTATGTTAAAAAAGCACCACCCCAGACATATACAAAGGCAAAGTACGGTGGGGGGCATAGGAGGGGGCGCCAGTGGGGCACCCGACAGTCGGGGACTGCACCCGAAGGTGTACTGTTTGGTGAGCCAGGGCCACCGCCCGGACGCACGCAAATTGCTCTGTTTAGCTAACATTCTCTAATGCCAAAAATATTTGGCTGGCAAAAACGGCCCGATTACCTATGCTAAGTGGGCCCCCACCCCCAACCACACCCTGTTAGGAACGCTTCACAGAAAGGTCTACTAATGGGCTGGCCGGGGAAAGAGCCCGGTAAATGAACTGGCCTGACCCCAGTCCAGCCTGAAGTCTGAGCCTGGCGGTTGGTTAGGTAGTTGGAGGTGATCTGGTGATCAAGGGAGGCCTGGTTTTGTTACACACCCACACCAACACACACCCGCCCACACCCACACACACCAACACACATGTGGCCAAGTGGCTCTGACAAGCCATTTAAACATTTGCATATTTGCTTTGTTGTGTTGGTGTCCTGCCCGTCCATCACACTCCCCCGCTCACCTCACACAAATGCAACAAGTGTTTTTGTTACATCCCTAGACACCCGTTGCTTTATTTGTCCCTCACCCTAGCAAGAGAGCAAGAGCCTGAATCCAACTAAACCTCACAAGCTGCCCACCTCACAAGAGTATCATTGACTGGCCCACCCCCTCACCTTATCACCCAAGCTCACAGCCAGCGGCGCCCCAGCACCAGAGGGATCTGGGAGGCACTCGGCAGTATCTGCCTTGCCGCTACCATCTCTGACATCACTACTGATACCACAATTATTCTTATTTCCACTGCTGCCCCCATCACTGCAGCTGGTGCTGGTGGTGCTGGTGCTGCTGCTGATGGTGCTGGTGCTACTGATGCTGGTGCTGCACTCATGACTGAACCTGGTAGGGGAAGCTGTTACCCTCTCGCCCCAGCATTCATTGCTGCTCATGCCCATGCTTTTACTGCCCCCCTGGCTGCTGCTAGCCTCATTTGAGCCAAACTCCTGACCCAACCTTTCCGCATCATTGTAATCAAAATTGTCTCCACTATCATTCCTTCTCTGCTCACTAGCGCAATCGCTGTTACCGCCTCCATGTCCCCCACCAGCCCCCCTTTGAGCAGGAGCATCCTCCCAACTCCTCGCTACGCCTCCCCTGCTGTCGTCCGGACCGCTGCTGCTCCTGGGGCTGCAAACGCCCGCAATTGTGCTTGTGCGGCCGTGCTCTCTGTCACCAGCTGCAGTTGCAGGATCGGCAGCCGCCTCGGCAGCTTGGCTGCTCTTCATGCGCTTTACTGCACACTCGTGCAGGGCAGCGGCCTGGCCCAGGCTGGGATCCTGGCGCATGCGCCGGCGCAGCAAGCATGCCTGCAGGCACAGGCGCACATGCGCAGGCACACAGGCACAGGTTGCAGCGCAAGAAGGTGAAAGGTGCTGAGGATGGACGTTAGGGGGCAGGGGCGCATGCTCTCTTGATGCAGGGAGAAGCAAGAAGAAGGCCGGTGAGCTTGGTGCCGTCTTCCATGCACACCAGCATGCAGGGGAATGTGCCAGGGAGGAGTGCTCCGCCTGCCGCCTTCCATGCACAACCGCGCACAGAGGAAAGGGCCAGTTGCAGCGTGGCTTAAATGAGCACTGTGGCAGTTGACACAGACTGAATGGGTGGAAGGCGCTTCCGCTGCACACCATACTTCCACCTGTCAGCCTGTTTCAAGCAAGGTATCCCTGTCAGCCTGGTTCAAACAAGGTCTTCCTGGCAGACTTCCAAGCAAGGCATTCCTGGCAGCCTGGTTCAAACAAAGGATTCCTGGCAGCCTGGTTCAAACAAAGGATTCCTGGCAGCCAGGTTCAAACAAAGGATTCCTGGCTGCCTCAGCACCCCATGCCATGGGGGGGCTAGTAAACTTTGGACGCCCAACCACTATCATGATATCTAGCCACTATCATAAAACCTGATCACTGTCATGGCCAGCCGGCTTCGCCCCTACTGTGTCCCCAGATCAGCATATGATTGGTGTCAGGTGAGAGCATGCACTGGCACACCCAAGCGTGCACAGACACACAAACACAAGCGCAGGCGCATGCTTAGCATGCGCACATGCACCAAGCATACAGTGGTGCACACCTGCAGGTACAGGCATGGCATCTGAACCTGACCCAAGTGTTGTGGTGCAGCACGCTTGGTAATAAGCAAGGGCACGCGCGCATGCCTGCACATTGGAAGATGTGCAGCGTGCACATTCCCAGGCACAGATACCACACTGCATTCGCAAGGGCGCACCTGCAGGTAGGCTTGGCAGATGTCGCGGGGCTTTGCTTCGTGGTGCAACACGACGTTCAGGGCGCTGCCGCACGGCATCATCAGGTAGCGCGAGTGCTTGAACGTGGATAGGAGGACCGCCAACAGTGCACCCCCACCTGCTCCAACAGCACAGGGATAAGGGCTGGTAGGCATCAACTTGTTGCATTGCGAGACAGCACGGAGGCCCTCCTCCACTTGGTTAAGGCAGTTGGCGCTTAAAGCACGCTTGCGCGGAGATTTCCGGGATTGAGCAGGCTTTGCTGCCTGCTTTGCATGGACACCCGCACAGGTCTTCACAAACAAGTGCCGAGACAGCTGTTTCTGGTAGGCACGCCTGCGTTTGTTCTGACACAGCTGCCGCAGCCACCAGCCAAAAAGTCTTGCTCCCCTTGCTTCCCTCCCCTCCTCTCGTCACCTTTCTCCAGAAGCTTGTCAAGAGGGCGGCCAACGATTATGGCTGGGTTTAGAATCCGGACATCTCCCTGTGCAGCGTTGCACAAGAGTTGCTGGCTCCTCTGATGTTTAGCGATGCTCCTCTGATGTGCAGCGATGCATAAGAGTTGCTGGCTCCTCTGGCCCATGCAATGATGAAGCAGGCATACAGCGCGTGCGCTGCGCCCGGCACCGCACTCCATGCAGGCAATTCTCACGTTCGTCTCCACCTCAGGCCCACAGAATGCAGGCTGGGCAGGTGCTCTTGTGAGCTTGCAAGAGGAGGTAGGCACACGCTCCCGAGCAACCACCCACCATGAGCCAGGGCAGAGGCGGGTCCTCAGCGGCAAGGGCCTCAGGGCTTGGCAGCTGCAGTTCATCACACGCAGGTTTCAGTCCACAGTCACATGGTTTGGTTCGCATGGCCGGCAAGTGTGATTTTTTGATCGGCAAGGGATCATGGATTTGGGCGCACAGCTGGCAAATGTGATCTACAGATCAGCAAAGGACCATGGACTAGGTCGCATGGCCAGCAAGTGTCATCTGCTGATTGGCAAAGGACCAGAGGGAAGCAGCTCATGCAGGAGACCCTGAGCTCGCCTGTTGCAGCTTGATACGCACTCAGCAGCAGGGCTGCACACTTCCACTGTTCACAGTTGCCAGTCACATCGGCGCGACATCTCACATTGATTATCATTGTGGCACCGCTGGCAAAACATTGAAGCCACCCCACGCTTTATGCTGCATGCAGCCACCTGCATGCTCTTGGGCACCCCTTCCAATGGCCATTATTACACCACCCGTGTGTGGTGATTTGGAGCTTGCCCCCCCGCAAATGTTGCCCCCTCTTGCCTTAAATGCGATGCAGTGGGGTGAGGTGCGCCAAGGGCAAGACAAATTGGCAGCCGCGGCTTCAGTGACGTCTCGTGCACCTGCACCCTAGCGCCATGCCCAGTGAATGGCGCACCTCTGGGAGCCAGTACTCGTCATACGAGCGCTCCAACTCGCTGCAGCTGCCCAGGCTGCCGGCTGCGCCCCAGCCGCCTTGGTTGCTGTTGCAGCTACCCTGCGCGTGCGCTCCCCCGCGCTCGTACTCCTCCCAGCCTGCCATGTCATCTGCCGTTTTGAAGTCCCTCCAGTCCAGGGACAGTGAAGGGGGGCCGGGGGCCTGAGGCCTACAGCAAGTGCCGGATGGGTCTGAATGTGTTCAATCTGGTGCTGTGTGTGTTACTGTGTGCACCATGCTACTGGATCAGAGGCTTGCAGGGAGGGCCAGATGGGTCTGAATGTAATCAATCTGGTGCTGTGATGTGTGTGTTTTTGTCACTGCGTGCACCATGCTACTGGCTCTGAGGCCTGCAAGGAGAGCCAGATGGGCCTAACCATGTGTGGGCGGTAGGAGTGCGTGCGTGGAGAACCGCGCGTCGTGATGAAGGCATTGGAGCCTGCAGGGAGCGCAAGAAGAGCAGATGGGCCTGATGCTGTGCTTGCCAAGCGTATGCCATGTGGCACCACAAGCGTGTTGCAGCTGCCTGCTGCCCGCCACTTCAAGCCCATGGATTGGCTGTACCTGGACGCATAGATGCGTGTCTTGCATGGATGCGTGTCTGCGTGAAAGCAAGGCCCACACCAAGGGTCGAGGGTCTATACCACTCCAAGCCTTGGTGAGCATGGACCTTCTACATTGCTCACCTGTGGATGTGCGCGCCTCTCTTGCTGGCGCGAGAGGCTGCAGAGGATGAGATGGCCGTCAAGTACGCCTCGCACAACAGCTGCAGTAGCGGGGAGACAAAGAGGGCCTTCCATTCTGGCTGTGCACATGGCAGACATGCATGACGGCTGGGCGAAGGTTGCATGTGCGCATGGCAGTGAGAAGTGAGTGTGTGTATGGCAGACGTGCATGACGGCTGGGCGAAGGTTGCATGTGCGCATGGCAGTGAGAAGTGAGTGTGTGTATGGCAGACATGCATGACGGCTGGGCGGAGGTTGCATGCGCGCATGGCAGTGAGGGGGGAGTGTATGTATGGCAGACATGCATGACGGCTGGGCGGAGGTTGCATGCGCGCATGGCAGTGAGGGGGGAGTGTGCGCATGGCAGCCTTGCATGGCGGCAGGGTCGAGGGTGAGCGTGCACAGGAATGAAATTCTAATAGGCTCAGAAGCTGCGCCTCAGCTGTCAGAGCAGAAGGCCAGGTGCTGGCTTGAAGGGGTTTCATCCTGACCTTGCAAGTTCAAGACCCCTGGCTTTGTCTTGGCCATGCTATGCCACCTTTGCACTACAGGGATTCGAGCATCTCCGATAAAGCACACATCGGCACGCACGGGATGGGACCTGGCATTCAGGCGCGCAGCTCACCAGCCCAGGCTAAAGCCCAACAGGACCAGGTCCCAGCGCACAGCGCGGCTCTCAGCAACACAGCACCAGCGCACTGAGGCCGCAAACATCTCCCACAGAGGCACCTGAGCATGGGCCAGCTACAGGCCTCCTTCTGTGCGCAGCTACAGGCCTTTCTCTGCGCGCATGCTCTGCCGCACCTGGAGGCGCGTGTTGTTGAGCGTGGGCAACGGGATGGATTTCACGGTCGCAAAAGCGCTCCACATGGTGCAGAAGGCCAGCAGGCTGCGTGGCGGGCCGTGGCACAGGCAAGCAGGCTCCATGAGCAAAAGGTGCACGCCAGGTATGCAGGCTGCAAGTTGGGTTTCGGCTGGACGACCAACCCCTTTGCTAGACTGCAGACACACACCCGCTGCTGAGTGCACACACGCTCATGGCTGCGAGCATGAGATCTCACACACACACTAATGCGGATGCCACTGCATGGCTTGGGCCGCTTGAATGAGTGGCCTAGCTCAAACTATGAGTCGGAGATAACTATGTCTGGTGCTTGTCCTTGCAAGAGATTGAGAGGTTTCCCACGCACTGTCAGTGAAGCACAGAGCCCTCATGACTCCTCATGACTTGCACATGGATGCAGCGCGCATGTGTGTGCGCACTTGCACAGAGGTAGACAGTGTCTACTAGGTACACATCCTCATAAACATACAAAACACACAAGCTCACGTCTGGCGGACCTGCACAAAGGTCTGCAGGGGCCTTCAGCAGGTGTGTTCATCTGCAGCAAATCCTGGTACACTTTCCAGAAGCGCGATCAGGCACGCATTCCTGATGCACATTCGAGTACCACACCTGTAGCGAGTCCAAGTGCGTATACCAGCAGCAATACAGGCGCCCATACCTGAAGCATGTCAAGTGCCACACCTGAAGCGGCTCCAACCGCGCATACCTGTAGCATCCAAGCGCCAGCCGGGTGTCCTGGCCCACAAGGCCGCACAGAGATGCCCCCGCCACGGTGCCAAACATGGATGCGCAAATGAATTGGCTTGTGCCCCTAGCCATAAACAGCCGCAGACAATCCAACACTTTTGAGTCCCAGCATTGGCATACTTGCTGGACAAAGTCCGCATCTGGGTGCGACGTGACGTTTGCAGATGTAAGCGCTCGGGTACACGTGCTTGGTGATGTGTGACTGCTCTGCAGCTGATCACGGCCGTGAATGTGGGTGCCCTGATTGGTTAGTCTTGGAGGTATCTTCAATGCAGCCTTCCGCGCTAGAGTACGGAAAAGTCGTGAGAGAATATGCTAGATGGAGGAATGAAGCACGGTGCCACCACTCACAGCTTACATTTGTTGCCTGTTTGCCAAAGATGCACATGTAACACATGTGACATGTTACGACTCAATGTACTACACTCAAGTGTGCTCAATCCCAAGCAATCATACGTGTGATTGCCGACAGTAACATGTACTCTGGCAGTGAGCCATACGATCAGATCTTGGGTAGGGTAGCAAGCTTGGGCGCTCATGATGGATGATTTGAGCAAGTGCATGGTCACAGGGACAGAGGGGCAGTTTACACAAGGTTTCAAAGCTCTCGCTGCAGCTCCCTCACTTGGCAGTGATGTCTGCAATGTTGTTGTCCCTGGCAAACGACAGGTTGAACACGCTGCGCGTACTGCCGTTGGCCATAAAGGCTAGGCCCTTGAGGCTGTTTGCCAGCGAGCCCAGGAATAGGAAGTACTGCGTACATTGCCAGGTGCAGGTCCAGCAAAGTCAGGGCCTCATGCCCGTGCAGACCCACAGGGCCCCCTCTCCCTATATGCTGAGCTCAGCCTCCCTTCCCTGCACGCAGAGCTAAGCCTCTGCACAAAGCCACCCACTCCGGCAGGGAAAGCTCAGGACAGCATCAATGGTAGCTGCCAGGCTCTGTTAGGCTAGAGGCTGGTGGCCTGGTTTTCGTGCAGCGCGCAGCTCCACCTCCAAACGGTCTCAGCAGCAACTGGGTACGCAAGCAGCCCAAGCAGATGATGACCCTCCCTGTTTACCACACTAGGTCACTGGAGTTTCTTAGACTTGTGAAAGCTTGTGAGAGGGCAAGTATCCTAGCTGGGCAAGCTGTGCTGGCGCATCAAGGGTGCGTTCCAAGAGAGGACATCTGCTGAAGATGTTTGAATTGAAGCGTGTTCAGCAACAGCATTGTTCAGCAACAACATACTGGCGGGTCATTAGAGTGTCAAACAGACCTGGGGCACGAGGATCGTCATGATCTCCAGCCCAGTTGCAATGTTCAGCTTCACCATCGACAGGAAGAACCTGTGCACAGATCAGGGAGGGGGTTCATTGGCCATGCATCATAGCAGCGCACTTTCTCAGGCCATAAGGCTGATAGGCAGCCGGCTCAGCACTTCCAACTGCTGGGTCTAGCTCGTCTCGTTCAAAAATCATCAGCAAATCATTAGCACTTCTATTGCTGGGCCTAGCTTGTCGTTCGTTAACCATCAGCAAACTCATTGGGTCCAGCTTGTCTTGCTCATAAACCATTAGCAAACTCCATGCCAACACCGCATCTGCACATCAGATTGGCATCTTAAAGCTCCACACAGCAGACTCTCTGCACAGCATACATGCATGTGCAACTTACCATGACTTGCTGTGAATGTCAAAGTTGTGAGCAATGGCCTTGCCGAATAGAAGGGTGCCCATCTGGCCCTGCAAGCCAGCCATTCAAAAAAATTGTGTCACGACTGGAGGAGCTGTGTTCCTGCTCTTATAGGCAAGGTACTCACGCGCGTGAGGAGCTGACCCCGCTTGGCAAGAGCTTTGTTAAAGTTTGCATTGGAGGTGATCCCCTTGCTCGGTAGGAGCCTCATACAAGTTTGCGTTGGTCACCAGGGGGCTACATGGCATCTTTTTGGCGCACAAGCCAAAGAGGAAGCTTGATAGATAAAGCAGGAGGCAGGGGGCAGCAGAGCCGCTCTGGCTGATAGGAAAAGGTTGGATCAGCGTTTCCATCCTTGAAGGACCCATTAGACGTGACAAGGTCCAACTCTTGCCACGAGCCCTCTGTCAGCAAGGCACTTAGGGTGAAAGAGAAGAGAGGAAATGGCCAGCTGGTCAAGGCGTGCTTCATGCAACTTAATGGCAATTTGTATGCCACGCTCACCAGCCCATCCTTCAGCACCCAGTTCATGGCGCCTGCTGTGGCAATTGCGCCAGCTCCTAGGCCCACGCTGTACAGCAGGAACCTGGGACACACACAGGTCGGGGAAGCAGGCTGGTGATTTAAAGGCATGCTGCCGTGGAGGGTCTGGCGGTTGTGATGCAAAGCGCGCAGTGAGAGTGGTGACGTCCACGCGCGCCTGTGCAGGGGTGTTTATATGTTTGCGCATCAGGAAGCTGTCCCCTCATCACCCGCAGCTTGACGGAGTGCAAGACCTTAGGGCTACCACTCTTGCGATGCATGCACACCATCAAGGATGACAGTTACTGCCAGAGCAAGAAACCAACAGAGAGATCATGAGTTGAGCCAGTTACGGACACAGTTGGTCGTGCTTTGCTTGCTGAATGAGGCCGCAGCTACTTGGCTGTCCTGGCACATAAATTTTGCTTCAGCTGAATGGTGTGCATGTGCATGCATGTATGCACGCATGCTCAGCTCTTCCATCAACTAATTGCCCCGACTCCAGTCAGCTAAAGGATGTGGAAATGCAGCCTTTTTCCAAGCTCTTGTTGGAGCCATAGCAGTTCTGCTTGCATGCACCATGGCGACAACAATGCCATGCACAATCAGGCAAACTGTGTGCTTGGCTCTTCAAGTTATAGAAGTGCAAGACACCAGCCTGCCTGGATGATTTGATCTTATCCATAATAAGCAGTGCCTGGGGGCTGCACATTCCATAGGAAGTTGCTTACGTGGAAGATATCACAGCATTTGCAGCCACACAGAAGTTAGCCACTGACTGCCACGCAACAAATGGAAGGTAGCCTGGGCCAACAGTATTGGGGTAGCCTGAAGGTAGGAAAGTGGCCCTCAAAAAGGAGGTGATGCGCCTGCGCTTCCAAGTGAGCAACGTGCATAAGGAAGGGGCTATGTGTGAACTCGTGGAATTGGCATGCAAGTGTAGGTGCAAGTGTGTGGGTGTTGTGCACGCAGGTTCAGGAAAAGCAGAGCTCTGCCCTAACATCTGAGGGTTTTAGGGTCAACCTAAAACCCTAAGCAAAAACCTGAATTAAGACAGAGCACTAGGACAGTTATAAAAGGATGAAAAAGGCTTATCTTGTGCACACAATGCAGACTTTGTTTGCAAATCTGTTAAAAAAAACATGTTTGCATGCTGCATATTGCCAAGTGCAGATCAGGAGCCAGCCACCTCACACTTTTTACCTGCTGCCATATTCAAGAATAGATTTGCTTTCTGATGTGTTCCATGTCGGCCCTCCTTCTTCGCGCTTTGTCAGCTGGAAGCCTGTTTGTGCGCTGCCCTCCACAGCGTAATAGCGCTTCTTGCGCCTGCTATTCTTGGCATCTTGAACTATTGATAAGGACCTTGTTGACAGATGCCTAACGAATTGTGCTGAAGAGGGCTGCTCATGTCCACTTGAAATAGACCTTGATAACTGCAGGAAACGGGTCTCATGTATGGACATAAATCTTGTTGCATAGCCCAGGAGGGGCAATGTAAGGACGGTCCTTCTCAGCATGCTGAAGTATCTCGTTGCACAAGTGCATGATCGTCAAACATAATCGTGACAAAGTCGTACTGGATTGATAAACTGCGTTGAATAAGACCACGTCACACATACCCCTGTTGTCGTTAATTCAGGGTTGCAAACATGTCACGTCGAAAATTAAATGGATAGACTTCTGAAATCAAAAGAGTCTGAGCAAGAAGGGTGCTTGCGTTGGCAAGAGTTTTGCAGAGTGCCAACTTTGCGATTCCTGCCGCAAGGAGTTTTGCAGGTCTGCCAATTATATTACATGCAATCTGTTGGTCTCATACTCATTCTGCTGAAGTGTCTGTGAACTTTGACAAGGCTTTTGGGGTGCGTTTACAACAATTCGTGGTTAATTCAGAAATAGAAATTCGATTAACCACGAATGAATTTTAATTCACGGAATTAACCATTAACCACGTTTACAACACCCTGGTTAATGGTTAACCTATTAA
>LKMJ01004128.1_pt1 | contig 13630 bp, 9 predicted proteins | sample 643391 | NCBI WGS metagenome assembly LKMJ01 (sample SAMN04112250, study PRJNA286221) | soda lake metagenome | biome: soda lake; feature: Kulunda Steppe; material: water; isolation source: sample PL-Br10 brine of Picturesque Lake | place: Russia: Kulunda steppe | collected 2010-07
CGGGGTCGATGCCGGTCTCGACGGGCGCAAACGACTCCGTGTGAACGATCAGTTCCTCGGCGTCGCCGACGTCGGCGACCTCGATCCGATCGTCGAGCGCGACGGGAGTGAGGTCACCGAGCAGCCGGAGTTCGCTGAGGGCGTGGTAGCCGATGCGGCGCGTGGCGGCGTCGCTTACGTCAAGGAGCCGATCGAGCGCCCGTTCGTATTTAGGCTCGAACCCGGTTTCCGCACGTTCGACGACGCCGGCCCGTGTGAGCGGCCGGCGGTGCCGAACGGCCGAGAAGTGATCACGTACCGCCTCCAGTGCCCGCACGTCGGTCGGCGAGAGCGGCGGTTCACGGACGTCGTAGGCGAACCGCCCCTCGTCGTACTCGCGGATGGTGGCAACGATCCCCGGCGCGGGCGCGTACTGCGCCCGCACGTCCGGCGCGTACCACGCCTCCGGATCGTCCGGCGGCACCGGCGCCGGCACTCGCCCGTTCCGTTTCGTCGATCCGTCCCCGATCCGTAGCGTCGGTCCTTCCGTCACGTCGATTCCCTCGGCGTGTGGGCGGCTTATCCCGCAATCAGATTTAAGCGTTTATTTCTTCGCCACAATGGTTTCAATATTCGGAAACGAGTGGTGAGCAATACGGGATTAAACGGCGGTCACGGAGGACCGATCACGTCCGGCTGCCGAAGGCTCTCGACGATGGAGGCGATGACGTCGCACGGTTCGGTTACGGAGAAGCGAGGAGGAATCCCCTCTTCAGGGCAGGGAGGATGTCAGGGAAGAAGGGTCCGGAGCGTCTCAAAAACGGACGTCGTGTCGAAGAGCGCGCCGCTGAACACCGCCGCGAGGATGACGACGAGTACCTTTCCGTACCGGCTGATCAGCACCCGGGTCGACGTCGGGAGCTGTGCGCGAACGATCGGCAGCGCCATGACGCCGAGAAACATCCCCAATCCCCCGGCGAAGCGGTTGTCCGCGAAGTTGGTCGCGCCGATGTAGATGATGATGGTCCCGGCGACGTACGCGAGGATCTTCCCCTTCGCCATCCAGATCCGGTCGAGGGGACCCGTTCGGGTTCCCTCGTCGATGTCATCCGCGGTTTCGTCGGCTTCGTTGGTGGTTGCCCCGTCGGTACCCGCTCGGTCGTCCGTCGTCGTCTCGTTCATTGGATCGTGAGTCGTCGTGTCGTTCACGCTCGTGTCGTTCGTGGTCGCGTCGGTTACTTCGACGTCGACGTCGGCGGCGTCGGTCTCACAGTCGACCGTGAACCCGAGCGTCTTCCCGGCGTCGTCGCGTGTCGTTCGGTACGCGAGGAATACCGTCTCCGAGCTGTGTGCGTCGAGGTCGAGCGTCGTCGCGTCGACGGCGTCATCGAGCGTGAGCGTCACCTCCCGAGCGCCGGAGACGTCGCCTTTGTTCTGGACGGTCGCCTCGACGGTGAGCGTTCCGCCGGCGATGACCGTCGGACGGGCGTCGCCGCTCCCGTCGCCGGAATCACCGCCCCCATTGCCGGAATTACCGCTCCCGCCGCGGACATCCCCATCCCCGCCGGGTCGTATCCTCGTCCCCGCGATGACGAACGCCGCCTGTTCGGGTTCGGCGAGAACGTAGCTGGTCGTCCCCGGAACGACCGCGATCGCGCTCGCGACGCTCGCCGGTATGGCCGACGCAAACAGCTCGGTTCGCGAAAACAGCACGAGCCCGATCCAGCCGCCGAGCGCCGCGGCACCTCCGCCGGCTGCGGCCTGTGAGAACGAAACCGAACGGCCGGCGGTCGTCGCCGGCGCGGTGCTCGCCTCGTCAGGCTCCTCGGTGGCTTCCGGCTCCTCGGTGGCTTCCGGCTCCTCGGTGGGAGTCGGCTCCGGGTCGGATGCAGTCTCCGTCGGCGTCGGGGAGGGAGTCGGGGAGGGAGTCGGCGTCGGGGAAGGAGTCGGCGTCGGGGAAGGAGTCGGCGTCGACGAGGACGAGGAGGACGACGAACTCGACGACGTGCTCCCGGTATCCGCGGGGAGAACCGACATCGAAACCGCGTCGCTGAACCCGCTGGCGGCGGCGACGAGTTCGAACTCGCCGTGATCGGCTGCGGTTACGGTACCGGCGTCGTCGACGGTTGCGATGTCGTCCTCATCGATCGAGTACGTCGCCGGCCCGGTGGCCGTCAGGGTCGTCCCGTCGGTGAGCGTGAGCGTCACGGTCGACGTGGCCGTCTCGTCGATCTCCAGCTCAGTCTCGTCGACGACGAGCGAGTAGTCGTCGACCTGCCTGACGAGCCGCGGGTAGCCGTCGGTCGCGATCCAGACCGGATTGAACGCGAGCGCCATGTTCTCGACGGACGCCGCACCCTGCATCTCCGCCGTGTCGAGGCCAGTGAGGCCGTCCGTGTCGGGATCGCCGGGGCCGCCGGCGTCGCCGACCCCAAACGCCGTCCCGCTCGTCTCGACGTCCCAGTACGCGTCGGTCACTGCCTCGACGTCGGCGACCGCCCCGGTGAAGCCGCCGTTCCCCTCGCCGGAGACCGCCCCGGTCGCGTAGGAGGTCGACGCGCTCCCTTCGAGCTGCCCGACGAGCCCGCCGAGTCCGCCGAAACCATCCACGTCGGTGACGTCGCCCGTCGCGTACGAGTCGACGATCGGACCGAAGCTGCGCCCGACGAGCCCGCCGGACGTCTCGCCCGCCTCGACGTCCCCGGTCGCGAACGATCGATACACGTCACTTTGCGTGTCGCCGACGAGCCCGCCGGTTCGCTGCCCGCCGACGACGTCGCCCGTCGCCGACGAGTCCAGCACCTCCGCCCACGCGCCCGCGTTGCCGACGAGCCCGCCGACCGCCTCGCCGTCGGGGGCGTTCACGTCGGCGGCCGATTGCGAGCGAAGAACGCTATCTTCACCCTCGAATCCGGCGGTAAATCCGACGAGTCCGCCGATGCTCGACGACGCTCCCGGCGCAGTCACGGTTCCCTCCGCGACCGCGTCGGTGACGGTGCCGCCGTTGCCGTTGTTGCCGACGAGGCCGCCGACGCCGTCCCCGTCATCGGCGAGCACCGTGACGACCGCGGTCGATCGGTCGACGATGCCGTCATTGCCGCCGGCCACCCCGCCGACGTCGCGGGGCCCCCCCTCGATGGGCGACGTCGTCCCCGTCACGCTCGCCTCGACGCGTGCGTCGACGACCGTTCCGGAGTTCCGCCCCACGAGTGCCCCGACGGACGTGGACCCGGAGACGCTCGCATCGAGGAGTTCGACGTTCGAGACCGTTCCGTCCGGCCCCACCACTCCGAACAAGCCGACGGTGCCCCCGTCCGGCCGGTCGATCGTGAGTCCCTCCACCGTGAACCCGTTCCCGTCGAACGTGCCGTCAAAGGGCTCGCCACCCGTTCCGATCGGCTCGAAGCCGGACACCGACGTGCCGCCGCCGCTCCAGCCCGCCGTCGCCGACGCGTCGAGGTCGCCCGCCAGCGTGTGATTCGCCGTGCGCTGTCCGCCGATCGCCTGAAGCTCGTAGACGGTCCCGATCCGGTACGGCTCGTCGGCTGTTCCGTCGCCGTCGACCAACCCGTCGAACGCGCCTGCGGCGTCCGCGTACGGCGAGCTCCACGCGAGGTCGGGTTCGTCGGATCCGGGGACCCACGTTCCCTCGAAGTCGAGCGCGGCAAGCTCGACCGTCGCGTTGAACCCGGCGAACTCGCGGGGTTCGAGGGCGATCGTTTCGACGTTCCCGTCGCCGAGTTCCTCGCCGACGCCATCCCCGTCTCCGAGTTCGGCGGTAGCGGCGACGTCCCAGTAGGTCGCTTCGACGACGCCGCCGTCGCTGAGGCCGATGAGCCCGCCGACGGCATCCGCGTCGGCGACGAAGCCGTCGTCACCGACGATGGCGACCCGCGCATACGAGTCGCGAACGGTGCTCGCGTCGCCGTCCCCGGCACCGTTCTGCCCGACGAGTCCGCCGACCCGTTCCGCGGCGTCGGCGACGATCGAACCGGTCGCGTACGAGTCGCGGATCGTGCTCCCGGCGGAGCCGTTTCCGACGAGCCCGCCGACCGCCGTCGCCCCGGACGCGACCGTTCCGGTCGCGTAGGATCCGCTCACCGTGGCGTCGTCCAGCGCGCCGACGAGCCCGCCGACGTTGTACCGGTCCTCCTGATCCAGTACGGTCACGTTACCGACGGCACGCGAGTCGGAAACCGTGGCGGCGGCGACCACACCGACGAGCCCGCCGACGTCGCCGCCCCCGATCACGTCGCCACGGGCTGTCGAGCCGGCGACGTCCGCGTTCGAACTCTGCCCGACGAGCCCGCCGACGCCGAGCCCGTTGCCGCCGTCAACGCTGCCCTCCGCCGCCGAGTCGACGACGAGGCTTCCGACGTCGCTCAGACCGACGAGCCCGCCGACCGCGTCCCCGTCGCTCCCGATCACGTCGCCGGCCGCGGTCGACGCGCGGACCTCGGTGTGCGTCTGGGACCCGACGAGCCCGCCGGCCTCGCCGCTCCCGCCGGTGACGTCGCCTGAGGCCGACGAACCGTCGATCAGGACGTCGTCGCCCTCGGCGTCGCCGTCGCTTCGTCCGACCAGCCCGCCGACGCGGGCGTTACCGTCGACGGCCCCGATGGCGTCCGATCCCGTCACGTCGGCTCGATCGACCGAACCGACCAATCCGCCGACGTCGTCGCCGGTCGCCGTCACGTTCCCGACCGCGGACGAGTCGATCACCGACGCGTCGGTCGTGCCCTCACCCGTGCCGTCGAGGTGGCCGACGAGCCCGCCGACCGCACTCGTCCCGTCGCCGCTCGTCTCGCCATCGGCCGTCCCCTCGACGTCGACGACCGCATGCGAGTCCGTCACCTCGCCGCCGCCGTACCCGATCAGGCCCCCGACGTACTCGTCGCCCTCGCCCCTCACGTCGCCGTCGACCGTCGATCCGTTCACGACGCCCGATACCTGGGAACCGACGAGCACGCCGACTCGAGCGTTCCCCGTCACGTTCGCGTCCACGATCGAGACGTCGATAAGGCCGGCGCCGTCCGTCGTCCCGAACAGTCCGACGCCGTCCGCCGATCCGCGATCGATCGTGAGTCCGTCGATGACGTGTCCGTTCCCGTCGAGTTCGCCCGTGAAGGGGCCGCCGTCGTCACCGTTCTCGCCGTCGTCGCCGTTCTCGCCGTTCTCGCCGTTCTCGCCGTCGGCGCCGATCGGCTCGAATCCGGCCCCGTCGTTCCACGCGGCGGTCCCGGTCGCGTCGACGTCGGACACGAGGACGTAGCTCGCGCTCAGGTTCCCCTGCATCGCCTGGAGCTCGGAGGCGTTCCCGATCTCGTACGGATCCGCCGCAGTGCCCGTCCCCGACAGATCCTCGTCGGCGGTGAGTTCGACGAACGGCTCCGCGGCCGCCACGCCGGAAAGCGTCGCCGCGAGGACGAGGAGGGTCGCCGCCGCGATCAGGATGACGCTCGTCGCGGCTACGAACGGAATCGGCCCGTCCTGGCGCCGCGTTCTCCTCGTTGCGGACCGATCAGTCATCGGTTACCGCCTCGCGGGCGGGACGTCACTCTCCCCTCTCCCCGGACCGCAAGCCGTCGTCATCGTTCCGTGGTGCCCGTTCGTTCGCGATCCCACCGCCTGCCGGCGTCGTTGTTCCCTGTACATGCGCTCGAAGCCGGCGGCGTCCGTCGTCGCGTCCGTTGACTGCCCGTGCCCGGCCCATACGGATCGGTCCGCGGTCGGCGGGATATAGTCCACACCAGCGCATGGTGGTGCGTTCACGACGGGCCACGGCGAGCCGGCCGGTCCGGCGATCCGAGGAGCGAAGAGCTATCACGCGTCCCCCGGAAGGGGTGACGATGCAGGCCACCACGCTGCGGACGCGGACACGACAACTGCTCGACCCGACTCACCGGGATCGTGGTGGGACGCTGGTCAACTGGTTCATCATGTGTCTCATCGTGGTGAACGTGCTCGCGGTGATGGTCGAGACGGTCGATTCGATGCAGGCGGCCTACGCGACGCAGCTGTACGTGTTGGAGGCGGTCTCCGTCGCGTTGTTTACGATCGAGTACGCCGCGCGGATCTGGAGCGCCGTCGAGGCCGGCGAACCCTACGATCGCCCGATCGTCGGGCGGGTCCGATTTGCCACCCGGCCGCTGTTGCTCTTCGATCTCGTCGCGATCCTGCCGTTTTATCTCACGCTCCTCGGCGGTCCGACCGACCTTCGATTCCTCCGTGCGCTCCGGCTGATCCGGTTTCTCCGACTGTTCAGACTCGTTCGATACAGCGAGTCGATGCAGGCGTTCGGCCGGGCGTTTCGGCTCAAGCGCGGCCAGCTGGCCGTCGCGCTGACCGGGAACGTGATCCTGTTGATCGTCGCCTCGTCGTTGATGTACTTCGCGGAACATGGTGCCCAGCCGGAGGCGTTCCCCTCCATCCCCGGCACGATGTGGTGGGGGATCGTCACGCTGACCACGGTCGGGTACGGCGACGTCACGCCGGTGACGCCGCTAGGACAGGTGATCGGGAGCGCGGTGGCGATCCTCGGGATCGGTCTCTTCGCGCTGCCGGCGTCGATCATGGCCTCCGGCTTCATCGAGGGTTCCTCGTATGAAACCGGGTTCTGCCCCGACTGCGGCCACGAGATCGACTGGAGCTCGGACATCGCCGGCGACGGTCCGGTGTACGAGACGGGCGATCGGGTCCGGATCGACATCACCCGGGAGAGCCGGCTCGATTACGAGCATCACGGCGTCCACGGCACCATATCCGCCCACGAGAACGGCAGCGACGAATACCGGGTCGACCTCGACGGGTCGAGAGGCGAGGTCGTCGCGACGTGGCGGGACCTCCGAAGCCCGCTCGGCAGCGTACCGACGCCGACGTCGCGGGAAGAGTGACTCCGACGACCGGGAACGATTGCGACGACGGAGAACGACGCCGACGATGGGGCGATGACGAAGTCGCGAGCTATCCGACCGGTCCGGCAACGACGACGGCAGCGATCGCGAGGACGCCGATCACCAATAGCCCGAAGAGCATGCCACCGAGCAGCGCGGGCGTTCGGTCCCACGCACGTCGGCCGCTCGTTGTGACCGTCGGGAGCCGAAGTACGGACGCGACCGCCGTCGTGTCCGGCGACCGAATCCGGGACCACGGCATGCTGCCTCGCACCGTTCCGTCCCATATCCTCCGTCCCCGCGACGCCATCGTCACCGGGTTCAACAGCGCGCCGACGCGAGCGATAACGCGCCCGAATCGGGCCACGGCATGGCCCGACGCGTTGATCGCGCGTCCGGCCATCCCGTGGGGCGATCCGGGCCTGTCGCCGTCGTCTCGGTGGATCGTGTCCTCTGACATGGTGTACTCGCGGCGTGTGGCGGTCGCCCCGTGACCGGCTCTCCGGCCTCCGTGCGACGACGCTCATGCGCCTCGTTACGTGGATCGTTCGTTCCCGTCCACATAACGGGACTACCACCATGTGGTGGTTCGATCGATCGTGGACGGAGCGATAAGCAGTAATTAACCCCGCTCGGTACCATGCGACGGTTGGATGTACGCGTACGCGACGTTCGTGTTCCTGCTCGCCGCGGTCGCCGGCGGCGGCGTCGCCGCATGGCTGCTTGCGACCCATGACCGTGACCAGCCGGCCTTCATCTTCGGGCTCTTCATGCTCGTGGTCGCGGGGTGGTCACTGACACACGTCGGGGCGCTGTCCACGGCGTCTATCGCGTGGCAGCTCCGCTACACGCAGCTGTCGTACGTCGCGGTCGTTTCCACGCCCGTCCTCTGGTTAACGTTCGCGCTCGTCTACACGGATCGTCGGGAATGGCTCTCGGCTCGACGGCTGGCCCTGCTCTCGGTCGTCCCCGCGCTGACGCTCGGGATCGTGTTCACCGCCGAGCACCACTCGCTTCTGTACGCCACCATCGCGGCCGGTACGTTCGACGGCCGACCGACCCTCGTCACCGAGTCCGGACCGTGGCACGCGGTGAACATCGTCTACTCGTACACGCTGTTGGCGATCGGCTCGGGACTCCTCCTCGTCGCCGCGATCGCGGACAGCCGTCTCCATCGCCGCCAGTCCGCGGTCCTGCTCGTCTGCGTGCTCGTCCCGTGGTCGGTGAACGCCGCCTTTCACGTCGGCGTCAGGCCGGTCGTTCCGGTCGACTCGTCGCCGCTCGTGTTCACCCTCGTCGGCATTCCGCTGGCCGCGGTCGTCATCCGGACGGACCTGCGAACGTTCGTTCCGGTCGCCCACCGGCGGGTGTTCCGGACCCTCGGGGATCCGGTGTTCGTGGTCGGTCCCGATGATCGGGTGCTCGACGCAAACGAGGCCGCGACGGCGGCATTCGGCGCGCTCTCCACGCTTGACGGACGTCGCATCGAGGAGGTGCTTCCGGCGGCGCTGTTCGCCGACGGTCACCCCCGCCCCGCGCTCGGCGACGCGGTGGAGTGTTCGGTCGTCCGCGACGACGAGCCCCGCCGGTACCTCGCACGACGACGCGACATCGATCCCGACAGAGGGGCGGACGCGTGGGGCTACATCGTCTCGTTCACCGACATCACCGTCCAGCAGCGCCAGCGGGACGCCCTCACCGAGTCGAACGCGGCGTTGCGGCGGCAGACGGAGGCCCTGGAGCTGAAAAACGAGCAGCTTGAACGTCTCGCCGGGGTCGTCTCCCACGACCTCGAGACGCCGCTGGCGACCGGAGAAGGCCTGTTGCACCTCATCCGGGCCGACATCGGCGACGGAAATCCGGAGCTTGAACGGTCGCTTGCCGACCTCGAAACGGTCCACAGGCGGCTACGCGAGTTCGCGGAGGCGCTTCCGGCGCTCGCACGCGAGAGCACCGACGTCGAGTCGCCCGTCGGCTGTGACCTCGGCGTGGTTGCCGAAGACGGGTGGCGAATGGTCGACACCGGTGATCTGACGCTCTCCATCGACGGGACTCGGATGATCCGCGCGGACCCGCGGCGGCTCCAACAGGCGTTCGAGAACCTGTTCCGCAACGTCGTCGACCACGGGGTTCCGGACGACTCCCGTCCGGAGTGCGGCCCCAGCTTTCCCGATGAGGAACCGACCGCGGGACGCTCACGCAGGTCGGCGACGTCGGTGACGGTCGGCACGCTCCCGTCGGGGTTTTACGTGGAGGACGACGGCCCGGGTCTTCCGGCCGACCGGCGGGAGGCGCTCCTCGAGTTCGGCGTCGGGACCGGCTCGGGGTCGGGGTACGGGCTCGCGATCGTTCGGACGATCGTGGAGGCCCACGGCTGGTCCCTTCGGGTCACGGAGTCCGACCTCGGCGGAGCCCGGTTCGAGGTTCATGGCCTCGACGACGGGCGGACGTGATCCCCGATACCTTCGAGCGGTGGTGCCTCCTTTAAATACACCGGCGGCGAACCCTCGGATCGATGAAGACCGTAGGCGCTCCCGCCACCGACCCGAGACGACCACCCGAGCGCCGCCACGGCGACCGCTGTAACCATGACAACCGTGGCGACCGCGGCGACTACGGCGATCGCTGATGTCCTCTCATAATCCCTCCGAGCCCTCCGAGCCCTCCGATCCTTCCGATCCCTCCGATCCTTCCGAGCCCTCCGATCCCTCCGAACCCTCCGATCCTTCCGATCCCTCCGAGCCCTCCGATCCTTCCGATCCCTCCGATCCTTCCGAGCCCTCCGAACCCTCCGAGCCCTCCGAGCCCTCCGTCCCTCTCGGCTCCCTTGGAACGCGCCGGTCGACGGCGCGAGCCACCATCGCGGTTCTGCTCGTCGACGACGACGAGACGTGGGCCCGGACCCAACGGCGGACGCTCGAACGCTCCCACGACGCTATCTCGGTGACGACCGCACACGGACTCGCGGACGCTCGTGTCTCGCTGTTCGCCGATCCGCCCGATTGTCTCGTCTGTGACCATCAGCTCGGCGACGGGACCGGCCTGGAGCTGTTGGCCGAGGTCCGCGAGACGTCCCCGGAGATGCCCTTCATCATGGTGACCGGGCAGGGCGACGAGCGGGTGGCAAGCGACGCGATCGGCGAGCGCGTCACCGACTACGTCAGAAAGGCCGACGTCGCCCGCCGACCGACGCTCCTCGCACAGCGCATCGACGTCGTCGTTGCCGCCAACCGGGCGGAACGGGTGGCGCGGCGCGAGCGGCGGAGCAAGGAGGCGTTGCTGGGAATCCTCACCGCGGGCTCGACCCGCCGGGAGTTCACCCGGCGTATCTGCGACTCCCTCGTCGACGAGGCGGGATACGCACACGCGTGGATCGGGGTTCCGGGAGCGGAGGATTCGCTCGTCCCGCTCGCCGCCGCCGGAGCGACCGACTACCTCGACGCGACGCTGGATCACGAGACTGAGCGTCTTCCCACGGACGAGCCTGCGGCCCGCGCGTTTGCGGACGCTCGCCCCGTGGTCGTCGCCCCCATCACGGCCGACCGGCCGGAGGATGACGGGGCCCACGGCACCTCCGCTTCCCCGTCGTCCGACTGGCGCGTGACGGCACGGCGTGAGGGGTTCGCGTCGGCCGCGGCGGTCCCGATCGGCCACGACGGGGTCCGGTACGGCGTGATCGCCGTCTACGGCGTGGCGGAGGCGGTTTCCGACCACGACCGCGAGCTTCTCGACGACTACGCGACCACGGTCGGCTACGCGCTCAAAACCGCCACGTGGCACGAGACGCTCCTCTCCTCGCTCGATCGGCGGATCGAGATCGCGCTCGACGACGAGACGGCCCCGTTGGTCGCGCTCTCGTCGGCGCTCCCGCGGTCGGCGGTCCTGACGACCACCACGGTCGTTCCCCGCAACGACGCCGAGGCGCTCTACTTGGCGACCGTCGCCGGCGCGTCCGTCGCCGAGCTCCGTGCTGCGGTCGGTGACGTGCCTGCGGTTCGCTCGGTCGACGTCTACGGGACGAACGATCCGATCCGCTTCGGGCTCGTCGTCTCGACCCCCGTTCCCGAGGCGGTTGCCGTCGAGGCCGGGGCGCGGCTCGAACGGACGGAAGCCGAGAGGGGGCGCGCGCGGCTCTCGCTGGTCACGAACCGGGGCGGATCGGTCGGCGACCTCACGAAGGCCGTCGGGACCGTCTTCGACGGCGTGTCGGTGACGACGGTTCGGTCGGACCACGCGAACGAACCCGCAACGCGGACGGATCCGACCGCGTCGCTGACCGATCGGCAGCGGCAGGTGTTGGAAGTCGCCCTCGAGGCGGGCTACTTCGAGCGCCCGCGGACGACGAACACCGAGGAGCTCGCGGCGAGTCTCGACATCTCACGGGCGACCGCCACCCAGCACCTTCGTGCCGCGGAGCGGAAGGTCTTCACGCGGCTCCTCCGTGATGCGGTCGAGTGACCGCCCACCAACGGTGTTCCCCGTCCGTGAGGAGGTGATCACGGACGGCTCACGGCCGGAAGGTTTTGTTCCGGGAGACCGGAGAGAGACGTGATGACCGCCGAGGAGCAACCGACGGACGACGAACCCTCCGACCACGGGACCGAAGGAACTGACCACGGGACGGATCCGGGGGTTCACGACGGGGTTGACGATGACCGACCAGAACGGACGCTCATTCGAGCCGGCCGCGATTTCGAGCAGGAGTACCGCCTCGACGCGGCGGAGGCGGGCGCGTTCCTGATCGCGTTGGGTGAACGGATCCGCGACGGTGATGAGCTGACGATCGTCGACGACGAGTGGGAGCTCCCGTTCGCATTCGGCGAACCGATCGAGCTGGAGATCGACTTCGAGGGCGTCGGGGAGCCCGGACTCGAGATCGAACTCGAGTTGCCCGGACGAACCGACGAGACGGCACCGTCGGTCCGATAACTGCGGCGACGGTCAGCTAACTACGGCGACGGCTCACCGGCTACATTGGCGAGTCAAAGAAAAGCGAAACGGCGACGCGACCCCGAGTCCGGCTCGGTCGTCGCTCGATCAGTGCGTCGCGGAATCGAGCACGAGGGTGTCGTCCTCGAGGTAGTGCTCGATGTGGTGGGTGTGCTCCTCGAGCGTGACGAGCTGCTCGCGCAGGATCTCGCCGGTCGCGTAGTCGCCGAGCCCCTCGGCAAGCTCGACGTGTTCGCGGTAGCTCTCGATGATGTCGCCCATCATCTCGAGGTCGTTCTCGAGGGAGGTCCGGACGTCGTAGACGTCCTCGTCCTCCACATCGACGGTGGCGTTCTCGGCGAGCGTCGTCATGCTCGCGTGCGGGACGCCGCCGAGCGCCTGCAGACGCTCGGCCAGCTCGTCGGCCGCGGCCTCGACGTCCTCGTAGACCTCCTGGAGGAAGACGTGGACGTCGAGGAACTCCGCACCCTCGACGTTCCAGTGGTGTTTGTGCAGCTGGTGATAGAGGACGTACGCGTTCGCGAGATCTGCGTTCAGCGCGTCGATCACCTGTTCGGCCTTATCAGTGTCCATCCGCAGCCCGTTCTCCTCGACGGTGCCCGCCTTCTGGCGGACGCTCTTTTGTGTACTCATACCTACTCGATATTCGTTCTCCAGCGTCTTAAAGCCCGTTAGGAAGCGAACGGATCACACGGTGCATGCGCTTCCGACGAGAACGTTCCGAGGTCGACGTGAACCGAGGCTCGCCGACGTAACTCGGTGTTCGAAGGAACGACGACGTTGTACGCGATCACGAGCCTTCATCCTCGAAGGAACGATTCTTCGGGTGAGATCCGGGGCGGACGACTTATGAGTTTCAAATAGTTGACTCGGAATATGCCGACGCCCGAAGACTCGTGGTCCGAGCGGGAGGCCGAGGAGCTCTTGGACGAGCTCATACAACGAGACGTACTCCCCGAGAACGTCGAATGTCGACTTCGTACCGTCCGCTCCGAGAAGACGGATCTCCATGCACTACGGACGTTCCTTGAGGAAACCGAACGACGCGACGAACGGTACCGAGATGGATGACCGACAGGACCATAGCGAGCCGTTTTTAAATACGTCTCTCGGTGAATTCTCCACCCGGCCGTAGATGAAGCAGTTGACTCCCGCCACCGTCCGTTCTCACAACGGGCGCGTTCCTCAGTCCTCGAGCAGCTCCTGAAAGCCCTCGTTGACCTCGCTTATCATCGCCGACTGTTCTTCCACCGCGGCGCTGATGCCGTCGGTTTCGTCGCTGATCTCCTCGGCGTTCGAGGCGGTTTGATCGACCATCGAGGCGATCTCCTCGGTGCTCGCGGCTTGCTCGTCGGTCGCGTGTGCGACCTCCTCGATCCCGGCGTTGAGCTCCTCGATCGAGTCACCGATGTCCTCGAACCGCGAGAGCGTCGACTGGACCTCCTCGATTCCCTCCGTGACCGAGGTCTCGTTCTCCGCGAGCCCCTCGACGGCGCGATCGGTGTCGTCCTGGATCCCGTCGACGAGCTCCTCGATGTCGTTCGCACGCCGCTGGGAGCGTTCGGCGAGCGACTTGATCTCCTCGGCGACGACCGCGAATCCCTCGCCGGCGTCGCCCGCACGCGCGGCCTCGATCGAGGCGTTGAGCGCGAGGAGGTTCGTCTGGTCGGCGATGTCGTTTATCACCGCGACCATCTCGTCGATCTCCGTCACGCGCTCTTCGATCCGATGCACGCGGTCGCTGACCTCGTCGGAGGACTCGTCGATGCGCGACATCGCCGTTCGAGTGTCACGGGCCGCCTCGCGGC
>LKMJ01004129.1_pt1 | contig 13630 bp, 9 predicted proteins | sample 643391 | NCBI WGS metagenome assembly LKMJ01 (sample SAMN04112250, study PRJNA286221) | soda lake metagenome | biome: soda lake; feature: Kulunda Steppe; material: water; isolation source: sample PL-Br10 brine of Picturesque Lake | place: Russia: Kulunda steppe | collected 2010-07
ACTCCTTGCCGAGCCCACGCCGAACGTTCCGTGAGAGTTTCAGACGAACTCTTGTGGGGTTGAAGCGGAATCTCGCGGTGCCCGGGCTTGCCGTGGACGCGTTTCAGACGAACTCTTGTGGGGTTGAAGCGAGTTCGACGTCGATTTCATCAACGACGCGCTCAGTTGTTTCAGACGAACTCTTGTGGGGTTGAAGCGGAGTTCGACAACGTCGAGTTTGTGATCGGGCAAGCGTTTCAGACGAACTCTTGTGGGGTTGAAGCTTTGGGTGCCGACAGACAGCGGTGCTCGGTATGGGTTTCAGACGAACTCTTGTGGGGTTGAAGCTCCCACAACTCGCGGGTATACGCACATGCGCGCCCGGTTTCAGACGAACTCTTGTGGGGTTGAAGCTGTATCTGGGCCGGAAGACATACCAGAAGGTGGATTGTTTCAGACGAACTCTTGTGGGGTTGAAGCATAGGATGCTGACCCCGGTTGTCTCGTCGTCGCGTTTCAGACGAACTCTTGTGGGGTTGAAGCTCTGTTGCCACGTAGCCAGTTTGCTTCAGGATCTTGTTTCAGACGAACTCTTGTGGGGTTGAAGCACACTGACACTGAAGAAAAGTAGCTGCCCTGCAATAGTTTCAGACGAACTCTTGTGGGGTTGAAGCTCTCGTCTGGATGCTTCGGTGACGTAGCCGGTTGTTTCAGACGAACTCTTGTGGGGTTGAAGCCATCTCAGCAACCCAGTCGGGGATCCCGTACCAAAGTTTCAGACGAACTCTTGTGGGGTTGAAGCAAACCATGCAGTATCTGGTGGGCAATGTACACCATGTTTCAGACGAACTCTTGTGGGGTTGAAGCAAGACCATGAGTTCGACATCGCCTACATGGGCCATTGTTTCAGACGAACTCTTGTGGGGTTGAAGCGTCATCGAACGCACACGGCACGTCGTCGGCAATCGTTTCAGACGAACTCTTGTGGGGTTGAAGCGGCGATTTGGAGCAGACCGACGACGGCTTTACGCTGGTTTCAGACGAACTCTTGTGGGGTTGAAGCCCTTACCGAGCCACTCCGTAGCGGCACCTTGCAGGGTTTCAGACGAACTCTTGTGGGGTTGAAGCAATGTCTTTAGTGTCGTTTCGGTATTGAACCTCTGGTTTCAGACGAACTCTTGTGGGGTTGAAGCACTGAATAAACTATTGGACCGAAAGCACTATTACAAGTTTCAGACGAACTCTTGTGGGGTTGAAGCAATATGACCCAATCTGATAGCAAAATCTCGCATTGTTTCAGACGAACTCTTGTGGGGTTGAAGCGTCAAGACCGAGCGCCAGGAGGTCGAGATGGACGCCGGTTTCAGACGAACTCTTGTGGGGTTGAAGCGGCCACCTCACGCAGCCGACGATCGTCGACGCCAACCGTTTCAGACGAACTCTTGTGGGGTTGAAGCCTCCAGTATCGTTTTCGGTTTCGATCACTTCCACGCGTTTCAGACGAACTCTTGTGGGGTTGAAGCTCCGAGTTCGCCAAGTACGACATCCGTGACTGCTTCAGTTTCAGACGAACTCTTGTGGGGTTGAAGCATCCACAGGCCGACAACAGCGGCAAGCCGGAGTAGCGTTTCAGACGAACTCTTGTGGGGTTGAAGCAACGGCTCGCAGACTACTGGATCAACGTCGAGATTGTTTCAGACGAACTCTTGTGGGGTTGAAGCCTATCCCGGTCACCAAACGCAAACTGAAGGGATTGGTGTTTCAGACGAACTCTTGTGGGGTTGAAGCAGAAAGCGATAGACGGTGAGTTAGAATGGCAAGACCGTTTCAGACGAACTCTTGTGGGGTTGAAGCAAGTATTTCTTGATCGGCTTGATTGTCTAAAGGATAGTTTCAGACGAACTCTTGTGGGGTTGAAGCCTAGGGATAAGCCCCAGCTATTACTGCATTCCCCCGGTTTCAGACGAACTCTTGTGGGGTTGAAGCTTGGTGCTACACTACGGCGGTGGAAACAGTGGAGGGTTTCAGACGAACTCTTGTGGGGTTGAAGCACTCGTTGGCTCCGTAACGTCGTTGATAAACGTCCTGTTTCAGACGAACTCTTGTGGGGTTGAAGCACTGATTCTGCATCGATGTCCGTGCCTGCCGATCCGGGTTTCAGACGAACTCTTGTGGGGTTGAAGCATCGGCTATCACCTTTCGACGGGTAAACTCCCTGTTGTTTCAGACGAACTCTTGTGGGGTTGAAGCAACTGCACTTGCGGCCTTCCTACTCCCCACAGGTTTCAGACGAACTCTTGTGGGGTTGAAGCTATCCTCTCCCGTGGATCTTCGGGAGCAGCGATCTTGTTTCAGACGAACTCTTGTGGGGTTGAAGCTTTTTTGCGGAGTTGTGTTAGGACAAGGACAATAAGTTTCAGACGAACACTTGTGAGGTTGAAGCGTTCGAATTTGATAGATTATCTTAAGGAAAGTACTTCGACTTCATCGACCGATCTGCTATTCCTTTCTATTGGGCCCCTCCTCGGAATGTATAAGTCATTATCATACTAATGATTACCCAGAGTATGACCTTCCACAATCGAATCGAGGAACTCGACGCACTTGCAACTGCCTTCGAGTCACCAGGCCACGATTTCGTTGTCGTATATGGAAGGCGACGTGTCGGAAAGACAGCGTTACTCAAAGCGTTCAGTACCGACAGACCGCATATCTATTTCTTAGCAGCGCAGGAAGCCGAACGTCGACAACGCGAGAAGTTCATTGAACAGATTGCAGCCCATTTCGACGAGCGCGTCCCCCGGACCGACGGCTGGGACGAGGCATTCAACTATCTCGGCGAGAAGCTTGAGACGGAGGATCTGGTAGTTGTCATCGATGAGTTCCCGTATCTCGTTGCCGAAAACGACTCTCTTCCCTCGTACATCCAAGGATTCGTGGACGAGCAGCTCCAAAAGACCGAGTCGATGGTGGTGCTCTGTGGGTCGAGTGTGAGCACGATGGAGTCGGAAGTCCTCGGCCACGAGAGTCCGCTGTACGGTCGCCGTACAGCGCAGTTCGACGTGACACCGTTTTCGTTCACGCAGGCACGAGAGGCCATCAACTACGAGACGGCAGACGCGATTCGCTCGTATGCGATCACCGGCGGCACGCCAATGTATTTCACCCTGTTCGACTACGAGCAGTCGCTGGCCGACAACGTGCGATCACAGATCCTGTCGCCGACCGCAGTGTTGTACAACGAACCCGAGTTCCTGCTCCAGACGGAGCTTCGGAATCCAGCCCGATACATGAGCATCCTAGAGGCGGTCGCACTGGGACATACAACGCCGAACGAGATTTCAGGTGCGACGGGCATCGACCCAGGGCCGTTGTCGAAATATCTCCAGACGCTTCGGCGGCTGCGGCTTATCGACCGGAAAGTGCCTGTAACCGCGTCGGCCAAGAAGTCGAAACGATCTCGCTACCACGTCGCCGATGAGTTCCTCCGCTTTTGGTTTCGGTACGTCGAGCCGAACCGTTCCAGCATCGAACAGGCCCCGGCTATCGTCTACGACGGGACGATTGCGCCAAATCTCTCGGATCACGTTGCGACGACGTTTGAAGACGTCTGCAAGGAGGTCATCTGGGAGGGGGTTCGACGCGGTGTGTTCGAGCCGTACTCCGAAGTCGGTCGCTGGTGGTACGGTGAAGACGAGATCGATATCGTCGGTCTCGCGCCAGCCGATGATCGGATTCTGTTCGCCGAATGCAAGTGGACGAAAGAGCCAGTCGGCGAGCAACTTGTCGAGAGCTTGCAGGCGAAGGTGCCGAACGTTCGGTGGGGGCCCGATGATCGAACAGCTGAGTTTGCACTGTTCTCGAAAAGTGGGTTTGTCGACGGTCTCGAAGAGGGATTGGGTGACAACTGGTCGCTGTTTGATCTCAGTGAGATTGATTCGCTATTGGCTGCTGAATAGTGCAATTTCGTACTGATGAGAATTGTTGTGTTTTGACCTGTGTGTTTATTTACATTCATGATTTCAACTTCCAGCCGAACCTTTGTGGGGTCCATTTTACTTTCACTTTGGTCTCCAAGAGTTTATGTCATGTCTGCCAGTATAGTCTATCAGATGACACCATTTACTCTTGAAGGTGAGTCAGGCAAGTGCGTGTGATGGCCCACCTGTCCGCGCGGGCGGATGCAGCATATGATAATACATACCATCATAAGCTCCGCGGTCGACTTTGGGGCGCCCTCGACGGGACCGAGTACGACAGTCGACACGATTCGGGAGACCCACCGGGGTTCGCCTACTCAAATCCGTTTCCCCCGAACGATATGCAAAGGGGTGACGAACGTAAGTTGCTCGTTGCCTCGCCGGACGAGGAACTGCTCGCCAACGTGGCGGCGGATCTGTTCGAGGAGCCGGAGCTAAACATCGGCGAGATGCCGTTTCACGTCGACGACGTGACTGCACTCGAACCTGACGTCGGCGAGCCCGGTACTCGTGGGACCATCGAGACCGGGACGGGTCTCCTGGTTCGAATTCCTCCATGGCGGTGCGAGGAGTACGGCATTGACCATCCTGGCGGCGACAGTGCCGTCTTCTGGCGGCCAAAACACTCTATGGAGCCGCTTCGCGTCCAGCTGGAGGCGAATCTCGACCAGAAGCACGATCTGTATGCCCACGAGCATCTTCCCGGGCCAAGTGATGTTGACGGCGAGCTGTTCGACGGCTACGAACTGATCAAAACCTTCGCAGTGCCGGTGACCGTCACCGAGGGCCAACAGATGACTTACGTCCTAAGCAAGTGGAAGTTCAGTTACAGTGTTCGGGACAACGACCACCGTCGACATCTCAATCTAGCACTCGACTGCGGGCTCGGTGAGCGCAATTCGCTCGGACTCGGGTTCGTGAACATCACCGATAAGATCCGACCAGGCGAGACTGAACTGGAGGGACGAGATGCTTTCGCCTGAGGCGTTCCGAAAGGCCTACGACGACGAGGAGCTGGCTGCCGAACTGCCGGACTCTCCGATTGGCTCGCTTCGAGATCTCCAGTACCTCTATGGCAAGCTCTACACACTCGCCACAACCGGTGGTGGCGAGTACGCCTCATATCTCACGCCGGACGCTGCTGGCGATCTCGTCGATTCAGAAAACAGCCTGATTGTTGTCCGGGTCGACGTCTCCGGCGACGAGCCTAAATTGGCCGAAGATGACATCGGCCCGGTACTGGTAACAAGGTACGCGAAAGACAGGATTCAGCAGGTCGGACACTGCAAATACTCGGCGGCGCGAGGGATTGACCATAGTGTTACCCACCAGGCCGGCCGGAACAGCGACCCGGAAAAGCTGGCACGCTACGCCAATGAACGGTTGACCAAGTGGGCGACCGATGACGTTGTCACGAGCGTTGCCGACGAGCATCCCGACGGGTGGATTATCGAACAGCTTGCCGAACTCGGCGAGAATGAGGTAGCACTCGACACAATCGAGGAAACGCTTACACAGAAACTGGGCGGCGAATCGGCAACCTCGCTGCTGTCGGTACAAGTGAAGGTCGACCCGGATGGGGAGTATCAGTGGCCTGGTGATCTCGACGCATTTAATGAGGCGATGCGACAGCGGAAGCTCTCGAAACTTGTCACAAAAAACAAGGCTGATAACTCGTCCGGCGATGCAACGGATCTCGTCACCGGCCAGCCTGCCCGGACAGTCGGAACCTCCGAGGACCCACAGAACTACTTCCTCGGCAAACAGCTCGAAAAGTTCCCTGGCCTGGACATCGAAAACGCCTGGCGCTCGCATCCAATCTCGGAGGATGCCGCGATTACGGTGATGAACGCCGAGACGTTCGTAGAGGCCTGTACCTACCGAACGTTCGGTACCAAGGTGTACTACCTGCCATACGTGTTCGGTCGACTGATGCCCGAAAAAGTCCGCCGTCTGTATGATTTGCTATATCAAGCGGTCGAAGACGAGGAAACAACACCGATCGAGTATGCGTACGAAAGAGAGCGCGAGACAGACCTGAATGATCGTGACTATCGATTCTACATATCAGCCGTCATGCCACACCAGATGTCCCGCTATGACGTGTTCGGTGAGACACTGAACGGTCGACTCCACTATCCGAAGGAGCTGGCATTCACCCACAATCACCTTGTCAAAAGCGCTTCGGCGTTCAACAGAACACCAAGTGTAGAGTGGACGGCTCCCCTCCCGACCAACGAAAAGTGGGGGTTGCTCGAAAGCAACGGCGAGCAGTTGCGCTCGGTCTCGACAGGCTGGTACTTCTACCAGACGTTCGCCGAGCGCGATGACGACGAAGCGGATGCCGACGATCCACGGATCAACGCACTGGTCAGCGTGCTGAGTGGCGAGCCGATTGCGGTCGACATGCTGCTCGAAGAGTACGTCAACCGAATCATTGACGAACAGACCGACGACGAGGAACACGACGGTTTTCCCTCGTTTTTGGCTGCCAGTCAATTTGCCCAGCTCTGTGCGCTGGCCGACGAAGACCTCAATCTGTTAAAAACGATGGATCCTGGAAAAGAGCCGATTACACACGAACCAACCTATGAAAGGTACACCATGCCAACGCTAGAAGATAATCCGATCATGGCGGACGGGGGTCACCCTGCCGCACCGAAACTCGAATCGTTTATCACCGATACACCCGCGCTGTCACCGGATTACGACGATGATGTAAACTCTGTGACTTCACAGCGCCGCGGTGCGTTTCTCTTGGGCGCGCTTGTCGGCGATATCGGCAGCTATCAGGAGTACAGTGAAGATCGGTCGACGACACTCGTCGACCAGTATCCTGTCAAATCCATCACCCGATCGCGGATTAAAAAGGTCACCCAGGAGACGGTCGCAAAGACGCTGACCTACACGCGTCAAGAAAAGAAACAGCGCGGGACGTATCCGGGAACAAAGGCCGAACATATCGTTAACCGACTCCGCAAGACGATTCTCAACCCCGACCCCGACGAGTGGGAGATCGAGACCGACGATCTCCGCTTCTATTACGCGCTCGGGGTGACCTACGGGATGAACGACCACCCGTGGAACCGAGCGGATAGCGACGCAGACGACCAAAACGAACCCATGGAGGAAAACTAACATGTCCGACACTACCGACAATGTGAAGAATCGCTCAGAAATCGTCTTTCTATACGACGCCGTCGACGCCAATCCGAATGGCAACCCCCTATCGGGATCGAACCGGCCACGGATCGATCCCCAGACCCAGCAAGCAATTGTTACCGACGTTCGACTGAAACGGTATCTCCGCGACCAGCTCGACGACGACGGCCATGGTGTCTACATCCGCAACGTCCAGGAGAAAGGCAATCAGTTCACTCGCGGCAAACTGCTCGAAGACCGACTCAAAGCTGTCGACCCTGACGACTACGATCTCGGAGATGACGAGGAGGCCGATCAGTTCCGCGAGGACGTGTTTGGTGAGTTCCTCGACAACAGCGTTGACGTACGCTACTTCGGTGCGACAATGGCAGTGGATGCTAAAGAGGCATATGCTAAGCATCTGCCCGACCACTTTACTGGCCCTGTCCAGTTTTCGCCGGGGAAATCGATCCACTCCGTCAACGAAAACGAGGAATACAACAGTCTAACGAGCGTGATCGCAACCCAAGAGAACAAACAGCAGGGTGGATTTGATCTCGACGACCACCGTATCCAATATGGTCTCATTCGGTTCCACGGGCTCGTCGACGAACACGGAGCCGAGGACACAAAGCTCACCACCGATGACGTTGAGCGACTCGATACCCTCTGCTGGCGGGCGATCAAAAATCAAACCATCAGCCGAAGCAAAGTCGGGCAGGAGCCACGGCTCTACTGTCGCGTTGAATACGCCGACGAGAGCTTCCATCTCGGTGGACTCGACAGGGATTTTGAACTCGACGACGAACTCTCGAAGGACGACGAAGAACTCCGGACAGTTCGAGATCTGACTCTCGACGTGTCGAGCTTCGTCGACCGCCTTGAGAACGCGAGCAGCCAAATCAAGCGCGTCAGGGTCGTTGTCAGTGATGTGCTCGAACTCTCCCATGGCGACGAGATCGGTGGGCCTGACGTGCTCTACGATGCAGTGCGAGAGGCCATTGGATCGGACGCCGTCGAAGTCATCAATGTCTACGACGAACACACCCCAACGCTACCGAGCGACGGCACTGACTAAAGATGGTACAACAATCGTTGAATGGCTGGTCGACTGCTGACGGGGGCCAACAGCCGCAGCGGTGTCTTTCCCTGACAGTTCGTGGTCCATGGGGCCACTTCCGGCGGATCGAGGGAAACATCGTCAAACAGACCTACCGTATCATGCCCCGGACGACGGTTGCTGGACTCCTCGCTGCACTGCTGGGAATCGACCGAGATGGCTACTACGATCTGTTCGCACCGGGTGAGTCAGCGATCGCCATCCAGCCCGTTAGAGAAATCCGGACACTCAACATGCCGATGAACACGTTGTCGACCGCGAGTGGCAACCTTCAATCACTCAACGGTCGCGGGAAAATCAGTGTTAAACTCCCCGATCCGACGACTTTGCGGCAGCAGCACAACTATGAGGTGCTTGTTGCCCCAGCATACCGTATCGATATCGCACTCTCGGACGACCAACAGTACACCAAGCTCAAGGAGACGCTCGACGCCGGGAAATCACACTACGTGCCGAGTCTCGGCCTTTCGGAGTATCTCGCCGACATCGAGTATCATGGGGAGTTCGAGGTTGAGGAGGGCTCAGAAAACAATCCTGTCGAAGTCGACTCCGCGGTGCCGAATGCGGTTGATGAGATCGTCCTCGAAGAGGGGACCCGGTGTCAGATTGAAGAATCACCTGCATTCATGACGGCTGATGCTGGTGGTCGAACGACAACTGGCTTTACGACTTACAGTTACAACCCCAACGCGGAGCCACTCACAGTTCGAAACGTCGAGACCGCCCGCGTTGACGGTCGAACTGTGGTGTTCGTATAATGACGGTCCGGTACTCGCATCCACCGGAAGACGGACACGAAGGCGTGGAACTCAAGGATCATCTCGACGATGTCGCCCAACGTGTTCGACAAATTGTCTCGGAGGATGCGACGACAACCGCCGACGAACCCGAGTCACTGCAACATGTTGTTGAAACACTCGCACACATTCATGACTTCGGGAAGGCGACCACGTACTTCCAAGAGTACCTGCTACATGGGACGGAACCCGAGCAGAAAACGTACCGGTATCACGCCCCAGTTGGATCGTTCGCGGCCTACTACGTACTCGATGTGCAGGGGTTCGAAACCGAAACCTGTCTGGCAGGGTTCGTGGCGGTCGCCAAACACCACGGTCGACTGCCGGACGTTGCCAACTATATTCACAATCGCGCCAAGCGCCGAGACAATATTTCAGCGGAGAACAACGCCGAACAGCAGCAGTCTGCAATCGGTGAACAGCTTCAGGATATTCACAGTCACGCCCCCAATCTCGCCGAAGAGATATTCGAGAACGCGACGAATGGACACGGCTCTTGGACCGCGTTCTGTTCGTCTTTCATCGACCTGTTGGAAGAGATTGCTGCTGCTGTCGAGATCACAGGTGGCGACACCTTCACGCGATCTGCCCTATCGGAGTCATGTTACGGACTGGTCCTCGAATGCTGGGGCGCGCTCGTGTTCGCAGACAAAACGAGTGCAGCAGGCCGTGCTGACGAAGCAGCTTCGGAACAGTCGACGTACGCGGCTGTTCCGGCATTGCTCCAGGAGTTGGATCGGTACGTCGACGACCTCGAATCGTCGTCTCCAGCCGATCCGGATGGCACCCGCGCAGAACAACTGAACCACTATCGGGCACGTGCTCGATCGGCAATCACTCAGAACGCAGCGATGTTCGCTGAGCAGGGCGGTGGCGTTGCGACACTCACACTGCCGACCGGGATGGGAAAAACCCTCTCGGGGCTGTCGGCTGCCCAGACAGTACGTGATGAACTCGGTGGCGAGCGGGTGATCTACGCGCTCCCGTTTACCAGTATCATTGAACAGGTTGTTGACGAACTTGAAGAGATATACAAGACGGATACGTTGGGGCGGCTGCTCACGGCTCACCATCATCTCTCGGAAACGACGATTCTCGACGAGCACGAAATGGATGTGGATGATGCAGATAGAAACGACGATGTTGCTGGAATGCTCGCCGAAGGCTGGCGGGCTGGAATAACGGTGACGACGTTCGTTCAGCTGTTCGAGAGCCTCGCTGGGGCGTCGAACAGGCAGTCAATGAAGCTCCCGGCACTCCGAGACAGTGTCATAATCCTCGACGAGCCACAGAGTCTCCCGCTCGACTGGTGGAAGCTCGTCCAGCGGCTCGTCGAGATGCTGACCGAGCAGTACGACGCAACAGTGATTGCGATGACCGCTACGCAGCCGCAGCTGTTCGATGGGTCTACAGAGTTAGTCGACGATCCCGCGGAGTATTTCGAGGCGACAGCACGCGTAGAGTATCTGCTTGATCAATCTACTGAACGGTATATTGACTCTCAGGAAGGGCCAAAATCGTACGCTGACGCTGCAACGAACCTTCTAGAAACCGTCGAACAGGGCGAGAGTTCACTTGCTGTCTGTAACACCATCGACAGCGCCAGAACGCTGACTCATAAACTAACTGATAGCCAAACAGCGTTCACGCAGGTCGGTGAAATGTATGAGACTATACTCAATGAACTCGATAACGACGAAAAAGTCAATCCCGAACAGCTTGCAGAACGGATCAGTGACAGCGGCGACCAGTCGATACTTCATCTCTCGACTCGAATCCGGCCTGTCGACCGACTAAGGCTCATCGATACCGCCAAAGAACTCACCGAGCGTGGCCACCCACTTATTACCGTCTCGACCCAACTTATCGAGGCTGGCGTCGACATTAGTTTCGACCGAGTATATCGTGATCTCGCACCAATCGACAGCATCGTTCAGGCCGCTGGGCGATGTAACCGCTCTTTCGAGCGAGATTGCGGGCAGGTGACTATCTGGTGGCTCGATGTCCCTGACGAACAGCAGAAGACACCCGCAGAAGCGGTCTACAACCGTGGTGAAACACTACTTCCTGTCACCGCCGATACGCTCGACTCCGTCCGTGATGACGAGCAAACTCTGTCAGAGCGGGCTGTCGCTCGAACGGCAGTGAGGCGATACTACAAGAAACTCCACAACGAGAAGAACGTCGGCAAACAGCAGTACGTCGAGTACGTCGACAACGCAAGAAGTGACGAACTTGAACGACTGTCGCTTATTGAACAGCGCAACGCTGTCGACATCTGTATCTGTCGAACAGATGCTGACCGTAACCGCATCGACAAAATCAAAGAGGCAGGCCCCTATGAATTTGATTGTATTCGAGAATTAATCGACGAACTGAAAGAGACACGTGTCTCAGTGCCGATCTATCGCGCTGATTCGAACGAAGCCGAAGCAATCGGCCATCTGGATCCTATTTATTCAGACTCAGACGTTCGATGGCTTGACACCCGCGAACACAGCCAAAAGGAGTATTTTGATGCTAACACTGGGTTTGTCGTTCCGGATAACACTATCGAGAGGCGGTTCCTGTGACTGACTTCGACCCTGTCGAGCGACTCCTCGCAACCGCCCGTGGTAAACCAGTTGACGATCCGTTTCGCGTCACGGGCGTGATGATGCAGTACTATTTCGTCTGCAAACGAGAACTCTGGTTCGCGAGCCGGAATCTCGAAATTGACCGCGAAAACGCAACTATTGTCCGCGGAACGCGGGTCGACGAGACGGCCTACAGCGACAAGCGCGAGAACCTACATCTCGGGATGATCTCGCTGGATCTCCTGGATGACGGTCGCGTCGTTGAGGTCAAACCCTCCTCGGCACTCACCGAACCCGCCGAGATGCAGCTGTCGTACTATCTGTGGTATCTCGACCGCATCGCGGATATCGAACGCGATGGCGTCTTGGCGCACCCACGAGAACGGAGTCGGGAGCCGGTCAAACTAAACGACGAGCGCGTCGACAAAGTCGAATCGGCGATCCGCGGGATTCACGGTATCGTCACCCAGCCGTCGCCGCCGCCGGCTGAGGAAAAACCGTTCTGTAACTCCTGTGCTTATTACGACTTTTGTTGGTGCTAACAATGGACAGAAACTACCACGTCTTTTCAGATGGTCGACTCGAACGCCACGACGACACACTCAGGCTCGTCACCGAGAATGGCGAGAAAAAATACGTTCCGATCGAGAACGCCGAGGCGTTCTTCCTGCATGGACAGATCGATTTCAATACGCGATTGATGTCGTTCCTGAATCAGCAGACGGTCGCACTTCACGTATTTGGGTGGGAGGATTATTACTCAGGCTCGGTGATGCCGAAACGCGGCCAAACTTCAGGGAAGACAGTTGTCGAGCAGGTTCGAGCCTACGAGAATACCGACCACAGACGACGACTTGCGGCTGCGATTGTCGAGGGCAGCATCCACAACATGCGGACGAACGTCGTCTACTACAATGGTCGGGGGTATAATCTCGATTCCGAGATTGACGATCTAGAGGTGGCTGCCGGACGGGTCGACGAAGCGCTGCCGATCGATGAGCTGATGGGAATCGAAGCGACGGCCAGAAAGGCCTACTACCGGTTTTTCAACGTAATCCTTCCAGCAGAATTCCAGCTGGCACGACGTGAGTACAATCCACCGCCGAACGAGATTAACAGTCTCATTTCCTTCGGTAATTCGCTCGTGTATGCCAACTGCGTCTCGGGGATCCGGGCGACGGCACTTGATCCTGCGATTAGCTACCTCCACGAACCGGGTGAGCGTCGTTACTCGCTATCGCTTGATCTCGCCGATCTGTTCAAGCCGGTTCTGGCCGATCGTGTGCTCTTTCGGCTGGTGAACCGAAATCAGATTTCGGCGGTGAATTTTGAGTCGGAACTCGGGTCGTGTTTGTTGAATGAACGTGGACGAAAAACGTACACTAAGGCCTTTGAGGAGACACTCGAACAGACCGTCGAACATCCCAAGCTCAAACGAAAGGTAAGCTACCAGTACCTTATGCGACTTGAGGCATACAAACTCAAAAAACATCTCCTCACTGGTGAGGCATACGAACCGTTCAAACGGTGGTGGTAACGTGTACGTTGTGATGGTCTACGATCTCAACGCGGAGCGGACCCACAAAGCGCTCAAACTTGGCCGACGATATCTCACTCATGTCCAGAACTCCGTGCTCGAAGGTGAGATTTCCGAAGGCGATCTAGCAACCCTTCGGAACGAGATTGAGGATTTGCTAAATCCGGGTGAGTCAACGATCATATACGAACTCTCGTCAGATACACTGCTCAATCGAACGGTCTTCGGTGAAGATCCAACTGAGAATCAACGATTTCTCTGACTTTCCGTCGACCCCCGGGGGGTGCGGAGGCTATTGCCGGTCGACGGAACTGCTTTGTTGTAGCACCACTATAGAACCTTTACAGCCCGTGTTTCGGGCATGGTTTCAGACGAACCCTCGTGGGGTTGAAGCATGACGACACCGTCGACGCACTGGCGCTGGCGGCCGATCAGATCGACCGCTTGGCAGCCTACAAACGTCGGCAAGAGCGCTCAGACGAGAACAGCAGCGGGGTCAG
>LKMJ01004130.1_pt1 | contig 13629 bp, 13 predicted proteins | sample 643391 | NCBI WGS metagenome assembly LKMJ01 (sample SAMN04112250, study PRJNA286221) | soda lake metagenome | biome: soda lake; feature: Kulunda Steppe; material: water; isolation source: sample PL-Br10 brine of Picturesque Lake | place: Russia: Kulunda steppe | collected 2010-07
CGCGAAGTTGCTTGCGCAACTTCGCCGAGCCGGCATGATCGCCGAGAGTTACGTCCCATCCGAAGAGCTCCGAGAGCGCCGCGCACTTGTGCGCGGCCGGAAGCGACTAGTCGAGAAGCGTACGGACTTCAAAAACGAAGTCCACGCTCTACTCGACAAACACGGGATTACCTACGACTGGGATCCATTCAGCGTGAACGGGCGAGACATCCTCGCCGGCGAGGATTTCTCGCTGGGTGTGGTCGGCGATCAGCTGATGGATTCGTTCCTCTCGATAATCGACGAGTTAACCAGTCAGATCGAGGAACTCGAATCGTTGATCGAGGAAACCGCTGCGTCTCTTGAGGAGACGCAGCTGTTGATGACGGTTCCCGGCTTGAGTTTCTACTCGTCGTTGCTGATCACCTCGGAGATCGGTGAGATCGACCGATTCGACGAGGCAAAGCAGGTGGTGAGTTACGCAGGATTGGATCCGGTCGTCCGCGAGTCAGGCGACTCGCGGACGGAAGGCTCGATCTCGAAGCGCGGAAGTGGAGACTTACGTTGGATCCTCGTGCTATGTGTTCAAACAGCGGTTCATCGGTGTAATGATCCGTATCTTGGACGGTTTTACGCTCGACTCAAACAGCGAAAGAACCACCAGATAGCGGTCGTCGCAACGGCGCGGAAACTGCTCGTGTCGATCTTCCACATGCTCGACAGAAAGGAGGTGTACGATCCACCAGAGGTGAGTGCCTGAGGGCCGCCGGCTCGGCGGCCCTCATTGGCCGGTCGCAGCGGTGTGAGCAACAGCTAACGCGTTCACGTTCTGACCGTCTGCCGGCTGGTTTCTGAGCCATTACCGTCCCTGCTTGTAATTTTCTCTCGTGACCAAGCTCGGCATCGATCCCGGCGAAAAATATAGTATCGCAGACGTGGTTTGTTGAGCTAGCAGGCTTTCATAGGTGTTGAATCCGCAGCAAGCGAGAAGATAGCGTCGCTCTGAAAGTGGAAGCAGAACAGAAGATCGGAATGTGACTAAACTCCTCTTTCCCTTAATCAAATAAGCCGTGTCGCTGGCTGTAAAGCACTGTACCGCCCGTCCAACGGAGGTGAATGCTCCGATTGGTAGAATTTCCCGGCTGGAAGCATGTGACGCACCACTTTTGTGAGTTCATATGGACGCAGCGTATGGGGGATGGTTCAAAAGATACTCGCCAACTTTTGATTAATTAACAACCAAATATACAAATACACTATTTTATATTTATCCGTGAGACAGGGCCAGATGGGAATTTACAATTGGATTCAAAAAAGGGGTTACAGCCAGCGAGCGGTAAGACCTCAAACCAAGTTGCAGTTGATCAGACATCGATTCGAGTCAGCGACGAACAATATTAACTGTACGGCGCTTGCGACTCTGAAATAGACAAAGCACACTATACAAGACTTCTACGACGTATACGAACCAGACCAGCCGAGGTTTTCACAGGACTCTTCGAAAAATAATATATCTTTGATGTCATGTTTCGCGTCGATGACGCTGCCGCTCCATGTCTTGACGAAAGCTGAAATTCTCGGTAGAAAAAATCCCGTAGGAAATATATTTTTAATGCCATGAAAAGTTTATTGTAATATCTTATATGGTTCTATGATGCTAATTTACCGATCATGGAAACGAGATCGCAGACCTATGGCGTCCGATGAAATTATGGATAAGATAACACTGTCTTCATGAGAGCACAACTCTTGTGAGCCAACCAGAACGCAAGTCATTCTGATCACGTTGAATGGCGATAGTTACCAGCTGATAGCTGGAGCCCAATTCAAAGGCTTATCACTTCAGGACTGCTGTGCATTGCGCAAAGAGAGTAGGAAAAGGTAGCTTACACGATGAATATAGGCAACGCGAGGATACCGGTGCCAACGGCGAGCAAAGCGCTCCGGAAGGGGGTGAGAATTTTCCAGTCACTGCTTTTTGTGAAGGGGACTTTCGCGGCGTTCAGTCCAAAGCTTATGATCAATAATGCGATGAGTACGACTACTCCGTAGAGAGCTGCAATCGAGTACCCATCAATACTCTGAGCGATAAGTTCTGGATAGTAGATGAAGGAGAATGGGAGAATGAAAAGTGGAATTGCGATGGACAGGGCCTCGACACAGGTCCTCCAGAAGTTGGCGTTGGCGATGGAGGCGGCGATAATGATGCCTACTGCAATCGGCGGGGTGACTGCAGAGAGTATTGCGTAATAGAAGACGAAGAAGTGTGCATTCATCTCTGGGATACCGCCGTGCTGTACTAGCGTGGGCGCTAGAAGGATCGCAACGATCAGGTAGGCTGCCGGAGTTGGCATGCCAAGGCCGAGGAGAAGAGCGGCTATCATCGTAATCACCAACAGCAGGAAGAACGAATCCCCAGCGATATCGGTCAGTAACAGCGATAGCATCGTCGGAAAGCCGGTAGTGAGTAGGATGTCAATCACGGCACCGATGGCTGAAATGATTATCATAATGGCTGCAGCGGTCTTCGCACCGTCGATCATCCCGAAGCGGATTAATGAATAGATCTCAGAACTAGTCTCTTTAACAGATCTTACTTCATCAGAAAAGTAGGATTGATCCACCGTGACATAGATGATTCCTAGAGCGATAGTGAGCATAACCGTCCGGTTTCCGGCGACGATCACAGGAAGACGCTGTACACCCAAGGCATAGACCAGATAGATGACGGAGATAACGAACTGTGTCCCAAACAGGAGTGGCGACATATTCGATACTATCGGCACCATTTCATTGTCTGTGAGGTCCGCGTCTTCGTCCTGCGCAACTTCAAGAGATCCGTCTTCGTCAACGTCTTTTAATGCGGCCCATCGGACTCCGTTAGCAACGACGATGTAGAAGACAACCGCGGGAATGAAGGCTGCGGTGAAGATTGTAATAATTGGGACCGCCATCAGGTCGGCCATCAGGAATGCCGCCACGCCCATCACGGGAGGCAGTATCTGACCGCCAGATGATGCTACTGACTCTATTGCAGCGGCACGCGTTTCATCGACCCCGCTTTGTTTCATCATCGGGATCGTGAAGGACCCAGAGATACTGGTGTTTGCTGCTGCACTCCCCGATATCGAACCAATACACATGCTCATTACCACTGCCACTTGAGCGACTCCTGTGCGCAGATATTGTCCAATCCAGAATGAGAATCCGAGTATTACGCCAAACCCACCGAATCCCTTAATCAGCCCGGCAAAAAGGAGGAATGGGGCCACCATTGTCGCTCCAACCTCTGTGAGATTTCCATATATCCCTGCAATGTTTATTACTGAAACTTCGAGGATTCTGGTACCAGACATTCCACTGTGGAAGAATATAGAAGGGAAGTACGGCCCGAAGTACGCGTATACAAATCCTGCTAACACGACTGTAGAAAATATTGCGCCGAACGCGTCATACGTCAGATAAAGAACAGCAGCGATAACCACGACCGCGAGAACGTAGTGTGAAAGGTCATGGGTTGCTGCCCTTGCATCTAGCATATTGTGAAATTCGATGGCTGTAAAGACCGTAATGAGTACCCCTGTTATCGTGAGTCCACCCATGACACCTGCCCGACGGTCGTTCTCGGAATCAAGTGCATCTTCTAGTTGGATGAGAGAATAGACCGTGATGCTCAGACCTAAGAAAGCCGCAGAATACATTGCCTGTGGTATCTGAAACGTACTACCGTACCAAAGCATGAGCCCCCAGAGTACAACGGATGTAGCCACAACCAGTTTGTTCGTGAGGTTACTCACCGTCAGTCTTATATTTCGATTCTTGGTGTCGGTTCTCATTGGAAGTGTTGATACAATATTGTTTTATAAAAAGATACGGTAAGTGACGTTACTGCTCGCCGGCAGTCCAAGCGTCGTCCCACCAGTCATTATCTTGAAGGAATTCAGCAACACCGGGATGGATCGGGTAGTCCTCAATGATACCTGCAGTGAATGCCTGTTCGGTGTCGAGGTCCCACACGATAGGCGACGCGTCTTGCAGTTCATCGACGTTCTCTGTCAAGATCTCGCAAATCTCATACCACGCGTCTGCGGGACTTTCCGGGTCGATGAGCCAGATAACGACCATAAATACACAGGGTGCTTCGACGCCTTCGAAGGCCGGAGCTGCGTCCTCAACAACTGGGTAATCCATGACCTCATAGAGTGGCCCCAAGTGTTCCTGAGCCGCCTCTTCGTTGTCCGGATGGATCTGGAGCGGCTCGATGTCGTTTTGTGCTGCTAACTCTTGCCAAGTACCGGACCAGAACTCCCCAAAATTGTGGGTAAACATAATACAAGCCTCGATCCGTCCGTCTTGGAGAGCGCTGGAATGGTCACCCCACTCCAGATCTTGACGATTAAAATCTTCTTCAGGATCGATGCCAAGCCCCTCGTCCAAGAAGTCATGGAAGACGGGGTGGACACCAGTACCTGTAGGGGCTGTGGCGACGTCCCGACCAACCAAGTCTTGGTAGTATTCGATATCGGAGTCTTCTGTTGTGACCATAAAGTATTCGCCCGACTGGTGGGCTCCACCTTGCCAACCAATCTCATCAACATCAAACTCCTCACCCTCGGAGGTCCCGACTCCTTGAGCAGCATCATCGTACATGTTGTTGAACAACATGATGGAATCGACGTCCCCACCGGACATCAGTCCGATGTTGGCGCTGAACCCGTCGGTCCGCTCTGCGGCAAGGGTAATCGAATCACTGTGCCTATCCACCTCCGCCTGCATCGCTTGGCCTATAGTCCATGACGAGGACCCATCACTACTAGTGCCCATAGTAATGGTGGGATCATCTCCGTTATCATCACCAGCACACCCAGCCAGTGCAATTGCGCCAGCTCCTCCGGCCAGTTGCAGAAACTCCCGTCGATTGCCATTATTCAGCATGTAAACGAATGTCATTGTTGAGCATGATATAAGTACCGCATATATTCGAATCCGCTTCATATGAAACAAATACATATGGCGATTTTTAATCCGACTGTTGGCAGCGCACAGACGATCATACAACCAGATTCTTTTGAGCGTTCAAAATGAAGGGCAACCAAATATCACTCAACAATATGATTCCCGGGTTGCTCTGCTTCGTCGTGGGTAATGTTCACTTCGATCTCGTTGGCAGTGGCAAGCAACAGCTCGGGGAGTTCTTTCTCAAACCATTCACCTTGGAGCCGATGGGATGGACCGGCGACTGTGATAGCCCCGATGACTCTTTTGTTTGGTTTGATCGGAACGCCAGTTGCATGAACACCCTTGACGGCTTCCTCCCGATTGAACGCATAGCCACGTTCTCTGACGCGGTCTAGTTCTTCGTAAAATCTATCTCGATCCGTTATTGTTTGTTCAGTGTTAGCCGGAAGTCCCCATCGATCTAAGATACTATCAACGCGATCTTTGTCGTATTGAGCAAGAATCACTTTTCCCGAAGAGGCAGAGTGGAGATGGATCTGCCGGCCAATATTTGTACCTACCTCGACTGCGTTGGCGCCTGTATATCTGTGGAGATAGACTCCGAGACCGTGATCTTCGGAGACGAACTGTGCACGCTCCTCAGTCTGTTCCGCGAGCTGCTTGACGTATGGTTCCACCTGCATGACGGCTGAATCTCGCGTCTTTGCAGCCATCCCCAGACGCGCGAACCGGAGTCCAATTTGATAGAGATCACCCTTTCGAGAGACGTATCGGAGCTCTTGGAGAGTTTTTAGGTGGCGGTGTGTGGTGCTCTCAGCAATATCCAGTTGATCGGCAATCTCTGAGAGTCGACAGGGACCTTTCTCCTGTAGTTGATGAATAATCATAAAACACGTCTTGGTGCTTTTAATTTTCCCTCGGTTTGTGTCCTTGCTCATAGATGTCACACCGTCTTCAGACAATATAAAGTTCTGCATTATGGAATACACGAGAGTAGTGTGACTGATTCATTTTATTTTGCGCGGCTGTGAACTTGTGGCTCTCAATGTCAGGGAATTCCTGAATCACTAGCGTGGATCCTAGTGATGGTGTGTCTCGATCACATCCAAAGGTCATCAAATCAGTCGGAGGAGAGATCAGCGACTTGTTCTTTTTCGATATTTAGGCTGCTTCTGTTAAATACTAATTCCGTATTGCGGAATGTAGCCGTGACAAGATTACGTTTGTAATGCTAATGTCACAGAAAGATATTTCTCCGAGGATAAGGCCAATACATCTCCAATAAGCATGATCTATACCAATTCTTCATTGCGGAAATGCTGGGCTCAGGGACAATCCATGTGCTAGAAACCAGTAGACACCATTAGAGAGTACTGGACTAAGCTATCCTTCGGTTGTGTTTGATAGCGTGTGGTAGCTCAAACTCAAATCTCAGTACTTCACAAAGCCGGTTAGTTAGAACGTCTGCTTGCTGAAGGTGTGTTCAAAACCCAACAAGCAGACAGTGAACTCCACGAGGACCAGCTCCTTAACTTCCTCGTCAACCAGCTTGACGAGGAAGTTGCTCTCGATCTTGCCAACAACGCTGAAATCGATTCTGAGTACATACGAGGTCCTCGTCGGCGCAACCGCCGACGGGACCTCGATCTCTACGCTGTGCAACTCCAGCAAAGACTCGCCACCGGCGAACACGATCCTATACCATCTTCGGACGAAGTTCGAGCCGGAACAGCTCAAACAAGTCGCTAACACACTCCTTCGACGACATATCGTCGAACTGCTTCCCGAGCAGGTGGAGGTCTGCGCAGACCTCCACCTGCGGCCCTACTACGGTGACGAAGACGAGACTGACGGACTCTATCATTCGGAGGCTAAGCGGGGGACCACCGCATTCCACGCGTACGCGACGCTCTACGCACGCGTGAAGAACAAGCGCTACACGCTGACGGTGCGCCGTCTCGAAGACGGCGACACCGCCAGCAATGTCCTTGCTGAGTTCCTTGGTGTGCTCGACGACCTTGACACCGAGGTTAAGGCCGTCTATCTTGATCGCGGATTCTACGACAGCAAGTGTCTCACGCTACTCCAAGCGCACAACTACGCCTACGTTGTCCCGATCATCCGATGGGGTGAAACGATTCAGCAGGAACTCTCGGAAGGGTGGAGTCGCGTCATCCAACACAACCTGACTGGGAAACTCGACGGTCACAGCTAGACCGTCGAGTTTCCCGTCTATATCGACTGTACGTATCTGAATGGGCGGTATGACGAGAACGGCGTGGCGCGTCACGGCTACGCCGCTGGCGCGCCGTTCATCGAGACTCCACGCGACGCTCGATACCACTACAGCAAACGCTTCGGTATCGAGTCGAGCTATCGCTTGCTCGGACAAGCGATAGCGACGACAACGACGCAAGATGCGACGGTGAGACTCCTGTACGTTGTGGTGAGTTTGCTGTTGCAGAACGTTTGGCGGTATCTCCACTACGAATACGTGTGGCGACGCCCCGCCGAGGCGGGCGTCGCCTCTGGTAGTGGCCGTACAAGGAGTTCGTCAATATGGTTCGCCGGGCTGCGTGAACGGCCCTCGCGGTGGGTCGGGCCGTCCCCGCGAACCGACCACCTGACGACCGGTTCTACCGGTAGTCACTGACCGAGCAAGCGTCTTCGCAAGTGGCAACGCTGTCGCGTCGGCGGGTGACCGCCGCCGACAGCGACAGCTCCGTCTTTGATCAGCGTTGCTCGACCGTTACTGACGACTCATTACAACAGAACAAGTGGCTCAGGTCAGGCTAACTGGCGATGCTTTGTGAGGTACTGAATCTTGCTACTCCACAGTAGCATAGATGTTTTCAGCGAATTCAGTGCTTGTTATCTGGTAAAGAGTGAACCCACCACCTGTACGCTTCCGAGGAATGGAGCAGACGTTCTCACCCTCAACATAAACTCCCCATTCGCTATCTTCAATATTCGTTGTCTTGAATTGGATTTCTACAGAAAGCTCAGATTCGAGTTTAGACACGAATTCTGGAGTAACAACACCGTCTGTAAACTGCGGAGGACGGTAGGGCCGGAGATTATGTTCTCGAAACTCTTCGACTAATTCACGCCACCACGCCGGATATTGTGAAAGATTTTCCCCCTCGTATGGATCTTCCTCATCATATCCAGCCGGTAGGTGTTTCGGTCGTTGGCGGCTTTTTTGTTGCATATAGATAGAAATAAATCAAGCTTCAAAATATTTTTGATCATATCGACGTCACTTGGTTTATCAAAACGAAGAACCGACTTCCTGAAAAAATAGACTGCGTAACTGATCAGGTCCTAAGGTAAACCTTCCCGTCTTCTACCTCCACATCGTAGGTTGGGACTTTATGACCGGTCTGGGCAAGATGTTCTCCAGTTTCGATATCGAATTCCCAAGCATGCCACGGACATGAGATCACTTCCTCTTCTTTGGTGTATTCAAGTTCAAAGTCCTCGTCTGCGGTCACTGCTCCGGAAACCTTTCCTTCGCAGAGGGGACCACCTTGGTGGACACAGTAGTTTCCGACAGCGTAAAATCCCTTATGAGTCTTAAATATACCAATCTCGCGGCCTTTAATATCGACGAGCACTCGGTTATTTTCCCGGAACTCATCTATATCTGCAACGTGCTGGTAGTCTTCTAACGAGGACATTAAAAATCAAACACCTCCACGGCGGTTCCTCCGTATATATTCGTGATCTCTTCGTTGGAGAACTCTCCACGAAGACCCCTGAGCAGTTCGTCAGAGTGGTCGAAATCGAGGTGCGGATAGTCTGATGAAAACATCAGATTGTCTGGACCGAGCAATCGCACAATACTGTGGAGGTAGTCTGGCTCTTTTGCCCCTTCAATCGGTTGGCTCGTGAAGTAGAACTGGTCGTTGATATACTCACTTGGTGGTTGCTCCAACATCGGAACGTCTTCGCGTTTTTCCGCGTACTCGTTGTCCATTCGCCGCATTAAGTATGGAATCCATCCGAGACCCGCCTCTTGGATTACAAATTCAAGCTCGTCGAATTCGACCGGCACACCCCGGGTGATCATGTCCGTAATATGCATCATATGGGTCATCGCGTGCGTAGGCACGTGGTTGCTGAAATAACGGTTCGTTCCTTGGAATTGAAGCGGGAAATTCCCGATCTGCGTTCCGGACGCATTGTGGAAGACTACTGGAAGCCCGGCGTTTTCGGCAGCTTCGTAGATTGGCCAGTACTGCTCGTTGCCCAACGGGGGGTGCGTCCCACCGCTAGGAACAAAGACGCTGACGACTCCAGGCTCGTCTTTCCTATCATCAATTTCTTCAGCTGCTTTGTTTGGCATCTGGGGTGCAACGACGACCGGTCCATAAATTCCCTCGGACGCATCGTAGATTTCGTCTAAGACCCAACTATTGTAAGCATTCGCTAGTCCGGCAGCGAGGTCGTCATGGTGGACGATCCCTAAGTATAGATTGCGTGTGGGATCAGCGTGAACCCGGTCGATGTTCAGGATTTCCATACCTTCTTTTACCGCTTCTTTCGTTCTAACCGACGGGTTGTCGATTTTTCCAGAGACGACGCCAGTTGCAAACAGCCCAGCTGACGGGTAAAAACTACTCAAATAGCTAAGATTGTCTGTCATCTCCTTCTCACCATCGAACATCATGCTTTGGTACGGGTCATCGATATATTCGATGAAGTCTTCCTGTCGTTCGGTTATGTGGAAGTCCCCATCAACTGTGGTCTCGATGTCGTCCATGGAGGCAACTCTCCCTTGATCCGAGTTACTAATCGCCATGATGGGACGTTCGCTTGCGGTGTAATAAATCCATCTCCTAGTTCGTAATCAGCCTACGTATTAGGCGAGTCAATATTCTAAAGGAGGGAATTCATGAATGTCGGTCTGTTGCTCGTTAGTATGTGATGGCTGAGCGTTCGTCTCGGAATCATCGACGAACGATATGTGTCTTTACACGAGGATTTAAGTCACATTGATTAGGTAATATTATTATGCAACAACAGAATTCTCTCCGCGAGAAGCTCGAAGCTGGAAAGGTCACACTCGGTGGACAGACGGTTACTCACGATCCCTCAGTCGTTGAGACCTGTGGCAATCTGGGTCTAGATTTCGTTTGGATTGACTTTGAGCACATCGGGCCCGCACCACATAACGCGGGACTCTTTGAGGACCTCGCTCGTGCTGCTGATGTCTCAGGAACCGAGCTGCTCGTTCGAATTCCGGAGAGCGATCCTGCACTAGTCCGCAAGTTGCTAGATTCTAGCGTTCGAAATCTGCTTGTTCCGCGGATCGAAACAGCCGAAGAGGTCCGTCGGGTGGTTGAAGCCTCACGATTCTCTTACGAAGACGGTGTTGGCGAAAGGGGTATTGCGGCCTCGCGTGCGAGCAGTTGGGGTAGCGATCTTGACAAAGAGTACCTTAACAAAGAAGATCAGAACGCCTCAGTTGGCGTCATGATTGAGAACACGACTGCCGTGGAGAATCTCGAGGAGATAGTCGCTGTCGATGATCTTGGGTTCATAATGATCGGTCCAGCTGATCTTTCTGTTTCAATGGGACACCCGCTTCAATTCGATCACCCTGATGTACAGTCCACCATAGACGACATCCGGAAAACGAGTAAGTCTTACAACATGCCTGTCGGAAGAGTCACAAGCAGCACTGAACATGCACGAAAAGCAATCGAAAACGGGGCACAGATGGTTCGGATCAGCGGCGGAGAGATAGGTGCACTGAGAGATCAGTTGACTACGAAGTTAGAAGAGTTAGACGAACTCAGGTAATTTCATCCAAAATTTCGTGGGATTGTGCAGTCTCTGTATAGATTCTTCAAGAAAGTCTCTCAGACGAGATCAACAGTGTCTCCGGCATCTAGGTCAAGAATATTAGCTCTGCCAACTATCCCACGTTTTTCGCACTCTCGTCGGAAGATTTCCCTCTGGTTGGACTCTACTGGATAATGCATCGGGACTACTACCTCCGGATCAAGCCATTCGGTCACCAGTGCAGCTTCGTCTGGGTATAGTTCTGGGTAATATTCGTCTCCCCCGCCAATCGGCATAAGTACGATTGATGGGTCATAAAGTTCACCGAATAGTTTGTGATCTACAGATATTGAGGTATCACCCAAATTATATACTGTCTCTCCACCGATGGAAATCATGTAAGAGATAGCCGGCCCGATCAACGAATCATTCTTATACATTGAAGCATGCTTTGCGTCTAGTACTTTCACCTCCCAGTCATCGTAGGAGCGCCTAATACCGGAGACACATCCTTCAATCAGTTCGTTTGGGAAATCGCTATTATAAAGGATTGTCCAAGTTGCGGGGTCACAGAACAGCGGGCAGTTGTTCTGTTCTGCTAAAAGGGGAGCGTCGGCGACGTGATCGAATCCACCATGTGTTACTAGTACCGCTGTAAGGTTTCTAAAAGAATCTACGTTGATTTCACAATCAGGATTATTTTTGATCCACGGGTCTACAATCAATGAGACTCCATCCTTCGATTCTAGTTTGAACGTATAATGGGCTACGTACGTTAGTCGCATTAGTTTGGACCCATCTTCATCAGTATAACTATTATCAGTAAAGTTCGAAAGTTGTTAAACTTGGAGTACAATAATTTTGCGGAAATACGGCTGAAAGAGTGATCTATGCCGTCAGATGGGCACACGGCGGTCATGATTTCGGGTGGGAGAAAGACTAAGCTTACCAAAATCGCGGTTACACGTGATCTTGAGTGCGTCACTGAAGCGGTCGACTTTCCATTTGCTGCCCGTGATTCGGAAACGCTCTCAGAAGCCGGATTAGCTCGTCCTCTTCATCTCAAGCGCGCAGATTGGACTCATATACTGTGACTCTTCGATAACATATTCAAATAAGATTGGAAAGTTTTTGTTCTGATACAGACCTGCCGCCCAAGTACCGAACCGAGGATTGGGTTACTGTCTTTGCTCGGTAAGCGACTCGCGGTTCACTGTTGACTCCGGAATTCCACCCTCATGGACCGTTCTAACGTTCTCGGCTGCTCGGACGCTCATCTTGTAAGTTGCCTCTAGAGAGATTCCCCCGTAGTGAGGTGTCAGAATAGCTTTGTCGCTCTTAAACAGTGGATGATCATCATTCGGTGGTTCATTTTTAAGGACATCAAGTCCCGCGCCCAATATAATATCTTCCTGAAGTGCAGTCAACAGATCTTCCTCGTCAATTACGCCTCCGCGTGCCGTGTTGATGATAATTCCACCAGAACCGAGGGATCGGAATTCCGAGAGTGCGATACTATCACGGGTCTCTTCGGTTAAGGGTGTGTGGACACTCACGAAATCTGATCGCTCGAATAATTCCTCTTTTTTGTCTACTCGGGTTATTGTGGGACCTAGTTCCTCATCTGTGATGTAGGGGTCGTACGTGATACATTCCATCCCGAGACAAGTAGCCATATCTGCGACCTCTCTTGCGATGTTCCCGAACCCGCACAGTCCTAAGACATCGCTATTGATTTCCGAGCGTCTGAACCGATCCCAGTCGGACCGCGTCTCGGTCCATTTTCCGTTCCGGACATTCCGATCTGCTTGCAGAAGGTTCCTCCGGGTTGCCATCATCAACGTTATTGCGTGTTCGGCGACAGCGCGAGAATTCGTCGCTGGCGTATTACAGACGACGATACCCTGTTTGCTCGCTGTTGGAATATCAACGTTATCCAGCCCAGCGCCATGTTTGGAGACAACCTTGAGATTGTTTGCTGCTTCGATCACTCTTTCAGATACCTTGGCTGTTCTCAGAATGATCGCATCGAATTTGTCAATGTGAGGAATGAGATCCGCTTCAGTTTTTCCGTACTCTGATACTGAGGTGAAGTCGGCGAAATCTTCGATAGAATTTGGACCGGCCTCATGGATCTTATCGGGTAATAACACGTTCCAATTACTGCTCATGTCTTGTATATCGTTTAAATTGAACTCATATATAGATACTCCCACACTAGTGTCTACCTCTGGATAGAGCCTGTCATACGAAGTCCACTATATTTAGTGCTTCGAGGCAATAAGCATGAAGCCACCGTCAACAGGGATGGTCGTGCCAGTGATAAACCGAGATCTCTCGCTAGCCAAAAAACGGCAGTCCAGCCGATATCCCAAGGACTATCCTCGCAAGCGTACGGTGTGGCTTCCTTTCGTTTCTCCCGTTCGTCGCTCAGGCGCCTCGCAACTCCGGGCGTCCAGATCAATCCGGGAAGGATGCAGTTCACACGGATCTGGTCATCTCCATGATCTCTCGCCATTGCTCGCGTGAATCCCATAATTGCCGATTTAGTGGTTATATACGGTGCAGACGAACCTTCGCCTTTCGGAATTAGCGCAGTGACTGACGACACATTGATAATGGACCCGCCACCGCTCTCCCGAATGTGTGGAATAGCGTATTTGGCCATTGAAATGGTGCTCATTAAATTGACATTGATTAATATTTCCCACGTTTCGAAAGTCGCGTTCTCAACACTGTCTCGTGGGGCACCACCACCGACGTTATTATGAAGGACGCTCTTGTGTAGCACATTGTTGATTTCAGAGAGTAGCTTTGACGGCGTGTTTGAGCGCTTCTCGTCCGGGTTTGCGGTAGAGTTCTCGTCTGAGTTGGAACGCTCGGAGATACTGTGTGAGGCGA
>LKMJ01004131.1_pt1 | contig 13627 bp, 26 predicted proteins | sample 643391 | NCBI WGS metagenome assembly LKMJ01 (sample SAMN04112250, study PRJNA286221) | soda lake metagenome | biome: soda lake; feature: Kulunda Steppe; material: water; isolation source: sample PL-Br10 brine of Picturesque Lake | place: Russia: Kulunda steppe | collected 2010-07
AATCTTCAGACAGTTAAAACTCTTAAACACATAGTTGCTGGAGGTATTATTTGGTATAATGGTAAAAAGGTAACAGATATTTATCTTGGTAGTGATTTGATATGGTCAGAAGATAGAGGATGGTTAAATAAAGATTTAGAAGAATGGGCTAAGAAATTTAAAGAGGGGGAGATTAAATGAGAGAATTTAGGGTTTGGGATAAAGAAAACAAAAAAATGTATTATCCTGGTGATTATCCTGAAGTTATCCCTGAAGGTAGTGGACTTATTCCGATGGATATGGAAGGTTTTATGGTTGCTTGTGATGGTTCTTTAGCATTGATGGATGAATGTAGCAATTATATGTGGGTTAATCCAGAACAATTTATTGTACTAAAAAAGATAGGAATGCAGGATAATAATAATAATGATATATATTTAGGAGATATAGTTTTAAGACTGGATAAGTATTATGATAATGATGAAATAGGTGTGGTTGTGTTTGAAAGTCCTAGTTATAGTTTATTAAGGGATACGTCAAGAGATGATTTGGAATATATTGAATGGCCTACTAGATTTTTTGTTAATTGTGAAGTTAAAGGTAATGTATTTGAAAATCCAGAACTTGTACCTGATTATATTGAATGGCAATCATATTTTGAATAGAAGGGAGGAATACATTATTGTCAATTAGGAAAGGTGTTATAGGGGAGGTAGATACTGATTGCAGGTATTTTCATATGTTTATCTTAGGTGATGAAATTTGTAATCATCCTGATACTGAAAATCATATGTGTAATTTAAACCACTGCCCCAAAGAAAAAAAATGATAATGAATAAAAATAATTTAAGGGGGATAATATGTTTGTAGATAACAGATTAGAAGAAGATAAACTTCCAATACTTGGTTGGTTAGATGAATCTGATTATAGAGAAGATAAAAAGTTAGTGAAACAGGTAGAAGATTTAGCTGATTTAGATTTTTTACATTTCCATGTAGCATTGATGGCTGATGCTCATTTAGGTATGGGGATGCCTATAGGAGGTGTTATTGCTACTAAAGGTGTTGTTGTACCTGCAGCTGTGGGTAATGATATAGCATGTGGTGTATCTTTAATCAAAACTAATGTTAATATGGAAGAAATAGAAAATGATATATCTAATTTGTCAGGTCAAATAATGAGGAGTATTCCTTTAGGGTTCAAAAGAAGGAAGAAACTTTATGAAAATGACACATCTTATGAATTTATGGAAAAAAGAAATAATTTTATTGAAGAATTTAAAGATAAATATGATGGTATGGATTCAGGGATAGAAAGGGAATTATTAGAAATTGTACCTATTCAATTAGGAACATTGGGTGGGGGAAATCATTTTATAGAAACCATAAAGTTTGAAGATAACAATATAGGTTTTATGGTTCATAGTGGTAGCAGACATTTAGGCGCTGCAATTGCCAGTAGGTTTATAGGAATAGCAAAAGAACTTAATAATGATTTTAATTTAGATTATGGCAAATTAGCTTATCTTCCTGTAAATAGTAATTTCTTTGATTTTGGTGATAAGTATATAGATTATATGAATTTTTGTAAAGAATTTGCTAAGTATAACAGAAGGGTAATGTTAGATATTTGTTTTAAGGAATTGAAAAGAAAGACAGGTAATGCAGAAGAAACATATTATTTAAACACTCATCATAATTATGCTAATCTGGAAAATCATTATAATAGAAATGTTTTAATTCATCGTAAAGGTGCAGTATTAGCTAGGAAGGGGATGGAAGCAATAATTCCATCAGCGATGGGTTGTAATTCTTATATTGTGGTTGGTAAGGGAAACAGGGAATCTTTTCATTCAGTTAGTCATGGTGCAGGTAGAAGGATGTCAAGGACTGAAGCGAAAGATACTTTTACTGTTCAGGAAATGATTGAAGAACTAAAAGAAAGAAATGTTAAATTATTTGCTCCTGATAAATCTGAAGTTTTAGATGAATATAGAAAAGCATATAAATCAATAAAAGATGTATTAGATAAGCAAAGAGATTTAGTTGAAATTAAAGAAGAAGTTAAACCTTTATCTGTTATTAAAGGCTAATTTAGATATTGAAAAGGTTAGAAGATGCAGGTTTACATGATTGTCCTCCTAAGAAATCAGGTTTAAAAGTTCTTTTTGTTTCAGGGTATGAAACTAATGTCGCTGAATATTTTGAAGAATTAATTCCTGAAGAAGATTATGCTAAGTATTGGGAAAAGGCTAAAGAAAGATTTGGTAGTACTTTATCTATAGAATTAGTGATTGAAGAAGATTTTACAGTATATGTAGATTTACAAGCATTTCAATTTGGTGAAGTGGATAGGGATTTCATAGAATTTATTCAGAAAGAAATCAATATTCATAATAAACATAATGCTAATTTTTATGTTATAGATTGACTAAGGGGGAAGGATAGATTTGGGTGATAAAAAGACTAAAAATAATTTAACTATTACTGTTGGTGGAAAAGAATCTAATACTGAAGAACTCTCGGGGTTATTAAGAAATATGGCTGATATTTTAGAAATGGAATCAGGCAAGACATTTCCTCAACTTTATTTGCATGATATGGGATATAATACATCTAAATTAGGAAATATTATGTTAAGATTTGATTTTGTTGCTGATGGTTGTCTTATTTTTGAAAATGAAGAAGGGCATATTCAGATTGATATACATTTAGGAAGGGAAAAACGATGTTAAAAAAAAGAAATTAATGGATTTAATGGATATCAATGGTATTATAACCAAATAGCGTTTAGATTAGCTAAATGGGCTTTGGATGAATATGAATTAGATAATAAAGATAAGTATTCAAGGATAAAAAATGTAGCAGATAGGATGGAAGGAAGGTTTAGGGATTATTTTGGACATAATATGTGTGCTTTACCAACCAGAAATATTTTTGGTGGTATGAAAGTGTGGGGTGATTTTTAGATATGAAAAATATTGTTTTATACATAAGACAATTAAAACCTTTATTAGTAGAAGCTGTTTATTGGGATAATACTCATGATGAAAAATATAAATTAGTTGATAAGTACTTTGATTCAAGAAATGAAGCATACTTATATCTTTTAAAAAATTATAGGACTTGTGATGAACAATATAATTTAATACTACATACTATAAGAGAACTTGATGAAAAAATGAAATGGATTCTTTTAGATGAATATAAGAAATAGGTGGTAGTTATTAACAAAGAAGAAGGAGGTATTGTTAGATGGAATATAATAGAAAAAAGATTAATAAAGCAAGAAATTGGTTAGCAGAAAACAGACCTGAAATTGATTTAAATAGAATTACAGGATGGGATATTTATATAGTTTATCTGAGGGAAATAGGAAAAGATAATAAGAAGAATAAAGATGCTTTGAAAGAACAAGAAGAAGATAATGATATTGTAATTGATAGGTGGTTTTAGACTTTTGATTATTCTAAAGAAAAATTCTTATTTTAAATATTAAAAATAATAATTGAAAAATTAAAGGGGGTTTATCAGATGCAGGTACAGTTAAGAAGAAATAAAATATTTCTAATAGCACAAAATGATGCAGAAGTAGCTTTTTTAGAAGATACTATGGGGTTTACTGGAAAAGAAAATGAAACTGTTGTAGTAAGAGGTGGTTGTGATAATTTGGTAGAAGGTTCAAAAGTTAAAACTCCTAAAAACTATTTTTCAATTCATCCAGTAGATGATGCTTAAATACCTCTGTGGTTTACCTATATAGGTAATTTGTACGGAATCTGAGCCCCTATATGAGGTTATGATGGTGATTATTAGCGCTAGTAGGGGTAAAGTATAGCTAAATGGAATAACGAAAATCTGTGCGTGTTTATAAGAAAATATTATGGAGGTGATAAAAATTAATGATATTAATGATTTTCAACTAACAGATAATTTTAATTTGAAAGAATTTGAATGTACACATCCACTTCATTCACATGTTAGGGTAAGTAAGGAATTAGTTAATAAACTACAAGAATTAAGGACAATATTGGGTAGACCTGTTATTATTAATTCAGCTTATCGTTGTGAAGAAAGAAATAGACAGGTTGGTGGAAGTCCTAATTCACAACATTTAGATGGTAGAGCAGCAGATATTACTTTAGATAATCAAGAAAAGAGTATAGAAGAAATTGCAGAAATAGCTGAAGAAATAGGGTTTAAGGGGATTGGTTATTATTATACTTTTATTCATCTTGATGTAAGGAATTTAGTAGCAACAACTTGGGATGGAAGAGATTAAAATTGAACTATAAGATAGTTTTGTGTGGTTTTTGAAGGAGGATTACATATGAAGTTTTTAGATTTGTTTGCTGGGATAGGAGGTTTTAGGATGGGTTTACAACAGGCAGGAGGTTTTGAACCTGTTGGTTGGATAGAAAAAGATAAGTTTGCAAGAAAAAGTTATGAGGTGATATATAATGTCGAAGGAGAATGGACAGCTAGGGATGTTCGAGATGTCAAAGGAAGAGAACTCCCAGAATTCGACCTGCTCACAGCAGGATTTCCATGCCAGAGTTTTTCAATTGCTGGACAGCGAGGAGGTTTCAAAGATACACGAGGCACTTTATTTTTTGAAATTCTCAGGTTGGCTGAAACCAGAAAGCCTAAATATTTACTCTTGGAAAATGTCAAAGGACTCCTTAATCACGATGGAGGAGCTACCTTCGGAACAATCATCAACACGATGGCAGAATTGGGGTATAGTGTCGAATGGCAGGTAAAATAGTGCCTGCTTAAAATTCCGGAATAAAGCGGGGAAAACTAGATATAATTATATAAGTGTGGTATAAGTTTCAATCCTTATTTTATTGGATTTATCGGTTAATCTATTATATCGAGTCAACCCGAACCGAAGGTAACAATTAAAGGTGTTGCCAGGGGCAGAGCATAGCTGGTGAAACTCTAACGAGAATATAATCCAGCCACGAGGCCGGGACACTATTTAGTGAAAAGATATGCCGAACTTACAGGTAACTGTAAGAAGTAAGGGATAAAAAACCTTTACGATAACACAATTGGCTTAACAGCAAAGATTTCGGAGTACCACAAAACAGAGAGCGAGTGTTCATTATCGGACATCTTAGAACAGCAAGTACCAGAAAAATATTTCCTATCAAAAGAAAAGACAAAGAAACTTCTACAAAACTTCAAAAAATAGGTAATATATATCCATCGGGTGGTCAAAACGGTAATGTATATAACAGTGAGGGTTTATCTCCTTCTTTAAGAAGTGGGCAAGGTGTTAAAGGTTCAGGAATAGGAAGTAATAATGCACCTAAAATATATCCATGCTTAACTCCTGGCAGATTAAATAAAAGACAAAATGGCAGGCGATTTAAAGGAAATGATGATGAAATGTTTACTATAACAAGTCAAGACAGACACGGTGTTGCAATTGATGGGTTAAATACAACAGAAGAAGGCAACAGTTACTGTATTGATAGCAACTATCATAAAGGTACTTCGCCAGGAGATATAAATTCAGGCAGAAGGACACAGATAAAATCAGGCACAAGAATTAGAAAACTAACACCAAAAGAGTGCTGGAGATTACAGGGATTTCCCAGAATAAAAGAGGAGGGCTTAGTTTGCTACAACAATGCAAAGTATGTGGAAAAGAGTTTGAACACAAAAGAAAAAGAAAAACTTGTTCCAAAGACTGTGCATATAAATTACGAGGGAAAAACTCTAGTGATACACAATCAAAAAAAGTCATTCAAGTTTGCGAATGGTGTGGAAATGAAAGGGAAGTTTCTCCCGCATATAAAGACAGAAGATTTTGTAGTCCTGAGTGCTGGTATGCTGCGAACTCTGGAGAAAACAGCTTGTTGTGGGAAGAAGGGAAATCTTTTTACGATAGCGTTAAATACAAACATCATAAAAAAATGCGAGAAATTAGAGAAAGACTTATCGAAGATAAAGGGGCTTGTGAACGCTGTGGAAAAAGATATAAAGAGGAATTACACTTCGATACCCACCACAAAAAAAGTGTTGAACACGAAGAATTTAGATATGATTATACAAATATTGTTTTACTTTGTAAGTCGTGCCATGCAACCATTCATCTCAATAGAGAAAAAGAGCTTATTGAAGATTAATATTGATTGGGATTGGGCTTTCGAGAGAGCTGCAGAAGTTAATTCAGATACACAGCTTTATCGACAAGCTGGTAACTCTGTAACTGTTCCTGTAATAAAGGCAATAGGTGAAGAATTAATTTCACAGGTATAATAGATATTACTTTGTTTTTCTATACTCCAGACAATAGTGAATATAATTAATAACAGATTTTTTCTTGACATTTATTGTTTTTTATGGTATGATTAGTTTGTAAGAAAATAGTTAAAATAGGTGGGAGGTATAGAACTTGGATAAGAAAAATATTGATATAATTTTAGAAAGATTTGGTGAAATAGGTTTGAATTATCCTATTAAAATACCTATAGAAATAAATGGTGAAGAAGAAATAATAAAAGACTATGCTATTATTGAAGATAATGATGATTTGTATGCTTTAGCTTTAACTATGAAAGATGATTTACTAATAGATTATACTTTTAAGACCAAAAATTATAAAACAATAGATAAGGGAGATATTATGAAAGCTAGGTTTCATGTATTAGATTTAAGGTATGTTTAGGAAGGGAGGTAATAATAGGCGGGGTGTAAATTTAACAAGGCATGGGTAGGGTTGTGTAATAATAAAACAGTCAAAGTGTCCTCTAGTATCTAATAAAGATAGTATTTGGGGAGGGAAATATTATGAAAACTCATAAAGAAAGATTAAGAGTAATTAAAGAACATTTTGCAAATATAACATTAGAAGAATTTGAAGAAAATATGTTGAAGTGTGGTTATGGTAGAATAACATCACCAACTAGTATGGGGTTTAAAAGTTTAATTGAAATTGATAAGATAGATGAATAATAAAGGGGAGGTAAATATTAATGGTTGAAACTTACAAACCTAAAACTAGTAATAATACTATTGAAGCTGTGCAATTTAATGGAAATAATATTCTTGAAGTTTTTGAGTTTCTTTTAGATTTAAATATTGATGAAGTAGATGAAAGTCCTGAAGAATTGATTAATAATTTCCTTTCTGAAATTAGTAAGATTGAAATTAGAAGTCTTTGTAATTTTTCAGTAGAATTAACATCTCCTAATGTTCCTTTTTATTTTGAATCTAATTTTGATATTAGTAAAGGCGACTATATTTATAGAATAAATAGTGAAATTCATGTAAGAACAGCAGAAGAATTTGAAAATTTGTATGAAGAAGTGTAAATTAAAGGGAAGTTAAGAAGGGAGGGAACAAATTAGATGGAAGATGGTCTTTATTTATTAGACAGTTCAGACCTTTTATTAGTAGCTTCATCAGATTTAATGAAAATTATTTTAAATGAAGACACTCAAGAAGTTATAGTAACTACTACAAGGTAATATTATGTATATTCACGATATGGTCGAAAATATTTAATTGAACATTTTGATAACAAAGGTTATAGACAATTAGAACTTACTTCTTGATATATTGGAGGGAATTATGGATAAAATACATGTCGATTTAGAATTATTTGAATATATTTACAAAAATAATATGAACAAACATATAGATGGTTATGTTTCAGGAGCATTGGATGCATTAGACTTTTTAATATCTAATAGTATAGGACAAGAAAAAACAGAAGAATTAAAAGATAGATGGGAAAAAGAAAGAAAAGAAAAGGCAGAATATTTAAGGAAGAAAATAGGAATTTCATCTTGGGAAACTACTATTTGTTTCTCTTGTGGTGTATTTTTGAATTTTCATAAGGGTAAAGTGTTCTGTAAAAATTGTGGTTTTATAAAAGATGAAGATAAAGTTATAAAAAAATTAAAAAGGGAAAAGATAGATAAAGATGAAAGTGTTGAGATAAAAGTTTATGAAATCTGGAGTGCAGGACATATAGCAACAGGAGAAAGTTCAGGACCGTCACTTCATGGTATAGTAGGAGCAGAAAATTTTAAAGAAGCATGTGATAAATTAGCTTCTAGAAGTCAGGCTTTTAATAATTATTACAATGAAGAAAAATTGACATGGTGGGGATGTGGTTTGTATGAAACAGAAGAAGAAGCTTATGAAAATACTCCTCGGAGAAAAGGAAAATCAGATTTGTTAGGAAATTAAAAGAATAATTATGGGTTATTAAGAAAAAGGGGGAGGGGAAATTAATTGCCATTACCTGATATGGTTTTTTATGAAATGACACTTTATGGTAAACCAAAACATGCAGCATTAGTGGTAGAAAAAGATATATATGATAAAGAAACTTTTATTAAGGAAGCCAGAGAACAATATGGTGATTATAGTTTTGGTAATAAATTAACATTAGATAATATTGAAGAAGGGTATTGTCGGTATGATGGAATTAATGAATATTATAGGTTAACGGTTAAGGTGGGTCAGGGGAGTTTTCCTGTTTATTATATTGAACTTTAAATTAAGAAAAGGGGAGGTTGAAGATGTTTAGTGTATATAATGATAAGGGGTTTGAACTCAAATTTAAAAATAATTATGTAGTAAATGTCAGGTTTGATGCTGAAAATCATGATAATTCTTTTTATAAGGGTAATGGTATTTATTCAAAAATTGCTAAAATAAAAATTTGGATTGATAAAGGTTTAGAAAAAGAAATTGTAACTGAAAAGTATTGTGAATATAAAGGTATTCCAAAACCAGATGATAATGTTTTGTTGTTTCAGACACCAGAATGTTTAGCTGATATATTAAAATGGGTAAAGGCACAGGAAACTGTAAGAATATGTGATTAAAAGTTTTTTGGAATTAATTACTAATAAATAAAAAAGTTAGACCAGAACATTTGACATTTATTATAAAATATGTTATGATTGTAATAGGAAAAGGGGGTTTATATTGAAAGGGGAGATATAAATAGTGGAAACAGAAAATAAAGATAAAACAAAAACAATAATGGAAATAAAGAAAAAATTTAGGACATCTGAAATGCAGGAAGGTATGAGTGCATTATTAATATTAGAAAATGGAGAAAGAATTTTTGGTGAAATAAAATCTTTTACTAGAAATGCTATAATATTAGAAGTACCTGAAGTAGAATCTGGAGAAATACAGTTGATAGAAAAGGCATATTCTTTTGTTAACTGGTTTATAAAAGATGTGGTATTATATGATGAAGATAATAACATAATAACAAAAAATGGGTTAGCAAGACATAAAGTAATGAATAGACAACTTAATATAAATGATTCAGTTAAGATACAACTGGTTGAATTTCCTAATTATGAACTTAAGGAAATAAAAGGAATTGTAAGGAAACATAATTATGAAGAATTAGTTATTGTTACTGTACAGGAAGATAAATTAGGTGAACCTACTGCAACTGAAATAGTGTTAGAAACTGATTATTATAAGGATATTGTTCATTTTAATTTAATAATATTAGAAAATTTATTAGAAAAGAATGACTATAAAACAAAAGAAATTGCTCCTTTAGAAGAAAGAGGGTTTTTGAAAGGGTGGACAGTGCAGGAAGTATTAGATTAAAGGGGGATATGTAATGTCAGCGAAATGTATCACTAAGAAAAGTATTGATGAATATAAGTTATCTGAACTATTTTCACATGCTGATATAATGAAGGGGTTTGAATGGCTTAATATTGATAACAATTATGGTAATATTGAATTTTATCAGTTAACCACAAAAGATAAGATATTATATGTAGAAAACTTAGCGAAACCTTTTGCATCATTATTAACATTAGATTTTATTGAAAACTTTGATTACTGTTGTTTTTATAATCTAAGAGGTCATTCCTATATAAATATTAAGATAGTATGGACAACTGATAGGTGGTTTAAGATAAAAAGGTATTTAACTATAGATACTCCTGATAATGCAAAACCTCAAGATAAGTTTAATTTTGAAGTTCCAGGAAAATTTTAATTTTTATAAAGGGAGGATGTTAGGGGGAATGAATGAACAGTTTAAAGATATTAAAACTAATTTAGATTTCAATGAAATGGTTAAAGTGAAAGAAGATAGAGGGGAATATTGTCATGACCCAAACTATTCTGGTAAAAAGGGGTATGTTAAAGATATATTAATATTAGATGATAGAATAAATTATTATATTTATATGCTTGATGATGGTAGGGTTTGTAGATTTACTACTGATGAATTGATAAGTTTAAATAAAAGTCATAATTCTGCAGTGGATAAATATGATATTAAATTTAGAATTTGGTATAAAGATATTAGAAAAATGGATTATAGTACAATAGAATATTTTGATAATAAATTGGTTTTCACCTTTGAACATTTTATTAATAAAGATAATATAAGTTTAATGCGATATACCGGAATAACTGATTGTGAAGGGCAGGAAATATATGAAGGAGATATAGTAGGAGGAGAAGTACAGTTATATGGTATGCCTTTTGATGTTGAAGGTGTTGTTAGGTATATGCATTCTAGATTTGTTATTGATATGTGTAATTGTCCTTTATATGAATTCCATGAAGATTTATCATCTGATAATACATGGCTTAAAGTGGTGGGTAATGAATATGAAAATCCAGAATTAATAATAGATTTATTGGAGGGGCTTGATAATGAAGTATATAAGAAAACCAGAAATAATTGATGCTATAAGGTGGGATAGAAGTATAGAAACTTTTAAAGAAGTAGCTAAACTTTATGATAAAGATAAACATTGGGAAGACTGTATAAGAGGGAATAATATAGATTCACCTTTTGATTTTAATAAAACAACTGGTACATTAAATATTCATACAGGAGATAGAATAATTAATGTTAATGCAGGTTACTATGTAATAAAGGATATTGAAGGTAACTTTGATGTTTGTGAACCAGGTATTTTTCAACAACAGTATGAAGAACTTGGTGATGATTTTCAATTTCCAGATATTGGTGCATTACATTTGTCTTATAAAAATGGCAGATTAGAAATTGTTAGAAATGGAATAGAAGTTATAACAGAAAAAAAGAAATGTGGTCTTTGTGAAGAATTAGTTGATTCTCATAGAATGTTTAGAAGTTTATGCTCAAGTTGTTTCAAAAGAACACTTTAAAAAGGGGAATTAATAATGGAATCTTTTGGTAAAGACAAAAGTCTTTTCAATCAGCGTTTTGTGAAACATGATAATGAAGAAGAAGTGTACTATTTTCAAGTATGGGAAACCAGTGTGGGTTGGATTGGTGTAGTCTTTGCTGAAGATAATATTAATGATAAAAGACTTTTAATATTTAAAGATAAAGAAGAAGCAGGTACTTTTATGATATCAGCTTTTTGTGGGTGTTTTGGTTATAACCTAAATATAGCAAAACCAATAAGATTAGAAAAAGGTGAATAGTAGTGAATAGAAAAATTCCTGTACATCTAAAAAACTTATTGAAGAACAAGGTATTCCTCCAAAAGAAGAAAGGTTAAGAAGAATTAAACAGTTAAGGTTTTGTGAAAGACTACCTTTTACTGCCAAAGATGCTTTAAAAACCTTGCAGAGAATCTTTAGAGAGTTGGAGTGAAACAATGACAATTCAAAAAAGAGCAAGCCAAACTGGAACAATTGAGATATGCAAATGGAGAGTCAGAATTAAACTCAGTTTTAATAAAGCTAGCACAATTAAAACAAAAACTAGAAATGGAGGGATGAGATGTCTTTATACACGGATTTAGAAATTTGTGTTGGATGTAAGCACTCTGTGTTTTTCAATTGTGGAAAATGCCTGAAAGAATGTAAAATTAATGCTGAACACCTTAGAAAAAGAACTGATGGAACTTGTCTCAAATATTTAAAGGAAGTAAAAGATGAGTAAGTATATGAAAGTATTTTTAGGTAGTTTTTGGAGAGCAGATAAAAGTGTGGGGTGATTATGATGAGCCGAAAAGGGTTTTTGTCGAAGAGTGCTATTCGCTGGAGGGAAGTGACTTTCAATTAATGTGTATATCAGAAGAAAAATATGAGAATTTTAGAAAGGATGTTAGTAAATGAGCAAATTAAACCTTAAGGAAATTAAAGAAGAAATTTTAGGTTAGGTAAAGAATATTAAAGAAGAATAATTAAAAGAAGGAAGTTGGTATTATGTATTGTAGAGCTTGTGGTTATAGGAAAGAATTTGATATTGAAGAACAAGAAAAGATTAAACCGAAAGGTGAAGATTTCATTCAGATTAGGGGCAGTTATACTGCAAGAGAGGGTACTAATTATTATAATGAAAGGGTATATGATATTAATCTTTATGGTTGCCCAAAATGTAAAAGTGTTATCTTTAAAGAAGTGTTTTAAATGGTATTGTTGCTAGATAGAATAAATCTTGAAGATTACTTTACAGAATTAAAGGTACTGAAGAATATTTTTACTGTACTAACTATCTTGGTAAAATTTGTTTTATTAATAACAACTGAGTTGATGGATACTATGATTCTGGAAGAAGAAATTAATAGTATTAAACAATTTGAAGAAATTTTAGAAAAAGATAAAGTAAAAAGTTTTGTAGAAAGATTTATAAATGCTAAGTATGAAAATAAATGTAAGTTTTCTATAGCATGGGAAGGTAAGTGTAACAGGGGAACAGTTGAAGATAGTATGTACTGTAAAGACCATCATAACTTAGAATGTACAAATTGCAGTGACCAAGCTACTCATAGTTGCCCTGAAGTGTTCGGTCCTCTAGCCTGTGGTGCTCCCTTATGTGATAAATGTGAGCATAAATTCTATGAAACTGAAAGTGATAAAATAAGAAAGATACATACAAAAATAAAATGAATTCTAAATATTAAGAATTTAATATCCTTAAATAAATTAAGAATGGGCAAGAAGAAGGTAAGAAAGAAAACAAAATAATTATTCCAATGGCATAAAGAAGGGCAAGAAATATATAAACAAAAAAAATAAATATGAATATCTATGTAGTAAAAGAAGAAGTATAGAAGTATAAAAAGATTAAATAAATAATAAATAACCTTTTCAGTATAAATAAATAATAAATAAATGTTAGTTATGTATGTATATATATATAAGATAGATAAAGAATAAATAATAATAAAAATATATAAAAAAATATGGTAAAGTATTCCTGCCTATATATATTAACCATACCTTAACCTAATATCACCCTCCCATCATACATTTATTACCAAACTAGCAGCATACCCTTACTCCATATCAAAATTGTATCAGTACAATTTACAATACAATATCATTGTATCATATAAATTGTATCACTCATATTGTATCACTCATATAGTAATTGTACTAATACAATTCATCATCAAGTAATACAATTATCATCAATAATAGTGATATCATTATTCATCAGTATCATCAACAATGATATCAACATCAACAACGATATCAATATCAACATCAACATCAACAGCGGTGATAATGTTATTCATCAGTATCATCAACAACGATATCAACATCAACATCAACAACGATATCAACATCAACATCAACAACGATATCAACATCAACATCAACAGCGGTGATAATGTTATTCATCAGTATCATCAACAACGATATCAACATCAACATCAACAACGATATCAACATCAACATCAAC